>Ga0307516_10002454_pt1 | contig 24784 bp, 22 predicted proteins | sample 19_EM_MG_FD_203310 | JGI IMG/M metagenome (GOLD analysis project Ga0307516, IMG submission 203310) | Populus trichocarpa ectomycorrhiza microbial communities from riparian zone in the Pacific Northwest, United States - 19_EM | ecosystem: Host-associated > Plants > Roots > Unclassified | place...
TCCAGAACGGCAGGATCACCAGTGCGAGGATGCAGACGCTCCATCCTTTGGAGACCGCGCTGGCAGCATAGGCGATCGGATAACCGAGCAGCAACGCCAGCACCGTCACCATCAGGCTGATCTCGAAGGTCAGCAGGAAGCTGCGCCAGTAGATGTCTTCACTCAGGATGCGGCGGTAGTTCTCCAGCGTGAAGCCATCCTGATAGATCGACTGCCAGGCGAGCCAGCTGACCGGCAGCACGATAAGCAGCAGGATCACCAGCAGCGCCGGCGAAACCAATGCCAACATCAGCCCCTGCTCGCGGCGATGATGGTGCAGGGAAAGATCGACTGGCGTCTTCAATGCCGTTTTCCTGTGCTTGGTCCGTGCCGACAATGGCGCTACTACCAGCCTGAGACCCGCATCGATGATGCGGGTCGTCCGGGCTATTTCTGCGTGAAAGCGACCCAACGCTTCTCGGCCGCCTCTCCGGCGGGCGACGACCACCAGGCGTAGGACATCAGGGCCTGCTTGCTGGCGTTCTCCGGCGCACTCGGCAGCTGTGCGGCGCGCTCGGGCTTGATCACGCCGGTGTCGAATGCCTTCGGATTCGCCGGGCCGTAGTCGATGTGCAGCGGCAGGTTGGCTTGATTGACGGGATCGACCGCCTCGTTGAGGAAGCTGACCGCGGTCGCGAGATTGGGCGCATTCTTGAGAACGCACAGCGACGTGCTCTGCAGGATACCCTGGTTAAAGGTAAAGGCGACCTGGGCTCCTTCGTTGGCCAGGGCGCTGACGCGGCCGTTCCAGGCCATGACCATGTCGACCTCGCCGTCGTTCAGAAGCTGGGCCGACTGGGCGCCCGAGGTCCACCACACCGTGATGTTGGGCTTGATCTCCTCGAGTTTCTTGAAGGCCCGATCGACGTCGAGCGGATAGAGCTTGTCTGGCGCCACGCCATCCGCCATCAGCGCCGCCTCGAGCGTCGCGATCGGATGATTGCGCAGCGCGCGTCGGCCGGGGAACTTCTTCACATCCCAGAAATCGGCCCAGCTGTTTGGCGCGGCATTTGCGGGATATTTCTTCTGGCTGTAGGCGAGAACGCTCGAATAGAACTCGTAAGCGACGGAATAGGCGTTACGATACGTCTCCGGCATCGCCGCCGCATTCGGGATTTTCGAGAAGTCGAGTTTCTCGATCAGGCCCTGGTCGCCGCCGCGCAGGCAATAGCCGGTCGGCACGTCCACCACGTCCCAGATCGGCTTGCCGCTCGCGACCTGCGACTTGATGACCGGCCAGGCGTCGGGGATGCTGTCCTGATTGACGGTGATGCCGAGCTTCTTGGCAGCGGGATCGAGGATCGCGATCGTCTGCGCCTTCTGATAGGCGCCGCCCTGCGAAACGAAGGTGATCTGGTCAGCACGGGCCGTAAGGCTCGTGAGCGAGAAAATCCCGAGCGAGATGGCAAACAACGCTCGCGCGGAAACTCTTGAATCAGATGCGACTGTCATATTCCGTTCCCCTGTTGCTATGAAACAAGCCTGTGGCCTTCATTGTCCGATCGCGTCCAAGAACTGGTACCAGCCGGCGACCATTCGGACGGCCGGCTCACGCAGCGGATAGAATGGAATGACTTTGAGGCGGCTGGCATCGAGCAGGCCGACATCCGGCTTTTCGCCGCGCACGTAGGCTGCGAGATAGCGCCCCATCAGGCTGGACATTGCGACGCCGGCGCCGTTGTAGCCCATCGAGAACAACGTCAGATCGTTGAGGCGGCCGATATGCGGCACGGAATCAAGGGTCATGCCGACGAGGCCCGACCACTTGAAGGCCAGCGGGATGTCGGCCAATTCGGGAAAAATGCCGATCATTGCCTTGCGCAGCGCGTCGAAGGCGGCATCTGAATCCTGCTTGCCGAAGGCACCGCGGCCGCCGAACACGACGCGATCGTCCACCATGCGGAACCAGCGCATCATGCGCTTGGTCTCGGTATAGGTTCGACCGGTCGGCATGAGACGACCGGCAATATCGGGCGGCAGCTTGTCCGTCGCGATGATCGCACTGCGGAACGGGACCAGCGTCCGCTGCATGCGGGCGGTTGCCTCCGTCAGATCGGAATAGGTGTTGGTCGCGATGATCGCCTGCCGCGCCCAGACCTCGCCTTGAGGCGTCTCGACGACGATCAGTCCGTTGTCGCGCCGCAGCCGTAGCGCGGGGCTCTCCTGGAAGATCGCGACGCCGCGTTGGGCAAGGCCTTCGGCCAGCCCGTGCGCATAGTTCAGCGGATGGATCCCGCCCGAACCGGGATTGAGCACGCCGCCGACGAACGCCTGCGAGCCGGTCTCGTCGCGCACCTGATGGGCGTCGAGTATCCGGACGCCGGCATCGCCCATCTCGCGCTTCATCCACTCGGCCTCGTCAACGGCCGCTTGCAGCGTCGTGTGATTGTGCGCGGCTTTCACCTGTCCGCTTCGCGTCAAGCGGGCGCTGGTGATCCCGAATTCGCAAACCAGTTCCTCGACGATCTCCGTCGATTCATGCGCGATTTCATACATGCGCCTTGCCATCGCGCGGCCATGGGCCGCGTCGATGCCGCGGAACGACTGCCGGAATTTTGCGGTGATGACGCCGCCGTTGCGGCCGCTCGCCCCCCAGCCGGGACGATTGGCTTCGAGCACGACGGGCGTCAGGCCGCTCTTCGAGATATGGTGCGCAGCAGAAAGTCCGGTGTAACCCGCACCAATGATCACGACGTCGGCGTGAACCTCGCCGGACAGGGATGGAAAGGCGCGCAACGGCTCGGCCGTGCCCGCCCAGAGCGAGGCAGCCGGTTGCAATGGGGTCCAGATATTTGCCATGGGCGCGCCTCGCAGAGCTCAGTGTCCGACGGCAGCGTCGGCAAAGGCCTTCATGGTCGGGAAATGGAAATCGGGCTTGGTCAGCGCCGGCACTTCAGGCGTTCCGCCGAATCCTGCCTGGCCCTGGCGACGCTCGATCCAGCAAACCTTGTACCCGAGCCGACGAGCGACCCCGATGTCGTGATACTGGCTCTGGGCGACATGCAGTATATCGGACTGCTTGTAGCCGAAGGCTGCCTGACGGCCTTTGTTGTAGGCGAAGAATTCCGGATTCGGCTTGGCGACGCCAGTATCGTCGGCGCAGACGGTGTCGTCGAACGGGTCGTCCAGAGCATGCGCGTAGCAAGACAGCGCGACGCGATCCGCATTGGTCATCGCGACCAGACGAAATTTCGTACGCAGGCGCTTCAGCGCCTCGACGGAGTCCACGAACGGTTGCCAGCGCAGCACCGCAAGCTGGAACGCATCACAGGCGGCATTGTCGGCCGGCAGGCCGAGTTCTTTCGCGAGCACGCGATAGACATTAAACATCACTTCGCTTGATCGCTCGGGGTGGGCATCGCGGCCGCGCTTGTAGGACGCGAAGATCTGATCGTCGCTCAGTTCCGACGGTGTCTTCCCGGAGATCTTGCGAACCGCGTCAAGAACGCCGGTTTCAAAATCGATCAGGGTTCCGACGACGTCGAAGGTGAGAACCTTGAAATTGCTGAATGCCATGGGAGCTTCTTCTCTGGTGGTTGATCTGCTTTGGTGGTGAACGTTCATTCGGGGACCTTCGGCACGATGATCGTGTCCTCCGGGTGGAGGGTGACGCTGAGACTGCCGCCCAGCGTCGGAATGCGGCGATTGGCTTCGTGATGGCTGGGCTGGCGCAGGCTCAACGCCGTGCCATCCGGCAGCGCGAGAAAAATGCGCAGGCTTTCGCCCTGGTAGACGACGTCGGTGACCGTGCCGGTCAGGCGGTTGCGGGCCGGGTCGCCGGCGCCATCGTCGATCAGCAGCTTTTCGCTGTGCACCGCGAGGATCAGCGCGTCGCCGTTCGGGACCGCGCGTGCGCTGCGCAGGACGGTCGTCCCCAGCCCGACGCTGTTGGCGTCGAGGCGGCGGACGGGCAGCAGGCTCGCCTCGCCGATGAAGCTTGCCACGAAGGAGTTCACCGGATGATCGTGCAGCTGCTCCGGCCGGTCGATCTGAACCAGCCGCCCATCCTTGAGGATGGCGATCCGGTCGCTCATCGTGAGGGCCTCACGCTGGTCATGCGTGACGTAGATGATCGTCGCGCCGATGCGCTTGTGAAGTTCGCGCAACTCGATCTGCATGGATTCCCGCAACTGCTTGTCGAGCGCGGAAAGCGGTTCGTCCATCAGGATCAGCCGAGGCTCGAAAATCATTGCCCTGGCGAGCGCAACGCGCTGGCGCTGGCCGCCGGAGAGCTGGGCGACACCGCGTTCCTCGTAGCCTGCAAGACCGACCATCGCGAGCGCAGTGCGGACCTTTGCGGGCCAACTCGCCTTGGGAAGCCGCCGTGCGCGCAGCGCGAAAGCCACGTTCTCGCCGACGCTCATATGCGGAAACAGCGCGTAGTTCTGGAATACGACTCCGATGTCGCGCTTATGTGGGGGTACCAGGGTGACGTCGCGATCGCCGAAATGGATCGAACCCGACGTGGGTTGGATGAAGCCGCCGAGCAGGCCCAGCAGGGTCGTCTTCCCTGATCCGGAGGGCCCCAGGAGCGACACGAATTCGCGCGGCGCGACGTAGAGCGAGACGTCGTCGAGGGCGCGGACGGCGCCGTAGCTCTTGCTCGCGGACCTGATTTCGACGCTTTCCCCACCAGTGTCCAATGAACGACCTTCCTGTTGCTCCTCGCCGAGATCCCCGATAGGCGCGGGTCACCGACGCCCTTGCCCGCGAAGGCAGGGGACAGTTGAACTGGCATGATCTCATTTTATAGTCGGGCGCATCCCGCGCATTCAAAGTGCGGGTCGATCAGGGCGCTCCGCTTCCCGGCAGGCTTTTCCCTTGGTCAAGGATGCAATCAAAATTCCTGCGGTCGGGCAATTGCCAAATTATCACCTGAGCCATAATCTGATGTTATGCCAGAGCTTCGACGGATGCTACCTTCCAGCAATGCGCTCTTCGTCTTCGATGCGGCCGCGCGCAACGGCAGCTTCACGGCGGCGGCGGCTGAGTTGAACGTAACCCAGCCCGCAGTCAGCCGGATGCTGGCGCGTTTCGAGCAATATCTCGGCGTCCGCCTGTTCGATCGCACGGCCGGTGGCGCAATCCTCACCGAGGACGGCGAGTTACTCTATCGGCGGGTGCTCGATGGCTTTCGGAGCATTGAGAGCGGCCTGATCGAGATCGAGCGCCGCCGCCGCGGCACCGAAACGGTCACGCTCTCCCTCTCCTCGGCTTTCACCACCCATTGGCTGATGCCCCGCATCGACAAGCTGCAGCGCGGATTTCCCAATGTCGACCTGCGCTTCCAGTTGATCGCCGGCTCGCTGCGAGGCCCGGTCGAGAACGTGGATTTCGGCATGCGGTTCCGGGATCAGGACGATCCCGACGCCAACGGCGCCCTGGTGATGAAGGAGGTCATGCTGCCAATCTGCAGTCCCGGCTATCGGGATGCAGAGCCCCTGGACAATCCAGGCGAAGGCAACACCATCATCAAGCTGGCCGACAGTCCGAGCGACTGGGAGGCGCAATATTCGAGATTTCTCACGAGGCGGCGCGGCCCCGTCAAGTCACTGAGCTTCTCGGATTACGCGGTCGTGGTGCAGGCGGCGCTGCTTGGCCAGGGGATCGCACTCGGCTGGCTCACTGTCGCTTCGCATTGGCTCCTGACCGGCGCACTCGTCCCGGCTTCCGAAGCGCTCTCCACGACGCGGCGGCTCTGCGAATTCATCGCCCCACGCAACCGTCCGCTGCGGCCCGTTGCGGTCGAGATCAGAGACTGGATCATCGACCAGATGCGGAGCGACATCGCGGCTATCGACCGGCTCTATCCGCCTCTCGGGCTCATGGCGGCCAGCTATTGATGTGGCGTTGCCATTCTGATTGTGCCGGACCATGGCTCGATCCGACGCAGACTTCGCGGCCATCCAGAGAATGCGAAGACGCGCGCGCTGCCTCGATCGGAGCGGCCAGGGTCAATAACTGCCGATCGGTCGAGGCCAACCCCGCCAGATGTCTATGCCACTTCGAGCGCCCGCGCGTAGGTCAGCCCTGAATTGACGATGTGCGACGTCATCAGGGCTTCGAAAGCCGCGAACTCGCCGCGCTCGAACAGCCGCAACAGCGTGCGGTGCTCTTCGAACGATGCCGGTGTTTGGACATCGACCGGTGACGTCAGATTGGTGCGCAGCGCGGCCACGCGTCCAGATACCAGCTGGTAGGATTCCACCAGATAGCGATTGCCGCAGTGAGCGAAGAAGGCGTCGTGCAACGCGGTATCGGCTCGGCCATAGGCGACGTTGTCCTTGGCCGCCAGTGCCTGCTCCATCTCCGCAATCGCGGATCCCATCGCCGCGACCGCGCCGGCGCGGTCATGACGATAGGCGAGGTCGGCCGCCTTGGGCTCGATGATGATCCGGAACGTGCAGAGCGCCGAGATGTCGGCCGCGCTGGGGGTAAAGACGAAGCTGCCGACCTGCGGCCGGATCACCACGAGCCCCTGCGATTGCAGCAGACCCATCGCTTCCCGGACCGGAGTTCGGCTGACGCCGAAGGATTGCGCGATCATCTCTTCGGAAATGACCGCACCAAGTTCGAACTCGCCATCGATGATGGCTTGGCGCAGCCGCAGCATGACCCTCTGCGACAGCGACTTCGGCGCCTCGAGCTTGAACGACTTCATCGGCCTCTTGCTTCAGGCTCCATGTCAAATGGGTTTCCGGCGAGGTGGAATCAGGTTCTCAGATGACCTTTCCGGGATTGAGCATGTGGTCGGGATCGAGCGCGGCCTTCAGCGTGCGCATCAGCGCGATCTCCGCTTCGCTGCGCGCATGGCCGAGCCATTTCTTCTTCATCGTGCCGATGCCGTGTTCGGCTGAGACGCTGCCACCCATGTCGCGCACCAGGCCGTAGATGATTGCGTCCATGTCCTCCTTCGGCTGGTGCTCGACCGGCAGCCCCGCGACCCAGGACACCAGATGCAAATTGCCGTCACCGATATGGCCGTAATAGACGCTCTCGCATCCGGGGATGCCTGCGGTCAGCGCGGTCTTGCAGCGGCCGACGAATTCATCCATCCGCGCCACCGCAAGGCCGATATCGTAGGAGATGTGCGGGCCGAGCACCTGGCCGAATTCCGCACAGATGTCACGCACCGCCCAGAACGCCTGGGTCTGCGCCACCGATTGCGAAACGGCGGCGTCGACCAGCAGCCTGCGCTCCATCAAACCTTCGAGCCAGGCTTCAAACCGCGGCGCATCGATGCTCTCATCGGTGCCCTGCGCCTCCACGAGTACGTAGAGGCCATGACCGGTGCCGACCGGTGAGCGCACGCCGGCGCGCGCCGTAATCACCTCCCAGTAGTCCGGCCACATCACTTCGAACGCCGACAGCAGCGGACCGAGCCCGCTGCGCGCGGCGTCGAGAAGCGCTAGCACCGCGGGGTAATCCGCCAGCGCGCAGAGCGCGGCCATGGTCGAACGCGGTTTCGGAAACAGCCGCAATACGACACGCGTGATGATGCCGAGCGTGCCTTCCGAGCCGATGAAAAGATGCTTCAGATCGTAGCCGGCATTGTTCTTCAGGAGCTTGTTGAGGTTGGTGATCACGGTGCCGTCCGGCAGCACCACTTCGAGACCGAGCACCAGTTCGCGCGTCATGCCGTAGCGGATGACGCGATTGCCGCCGGCATTGGTGGAGAGATTTCCGCCGATCGCGCACGAGCCGCGCGATCCGAGATCAAGCGGAAAGAAGAACCCGGCCTCATCTGCGGCTTTCTGTATCGTCTCCAGCGGTGTGCCGGCCTTGACGGTCATGGTCGCGCTGGCGCGATCGATCTCCTCGACGCCGACCATTCGCTCCAGCGAAATGGCGACCCAGCCCGGCTCAGGCGCGGCGCCGCCGCACAGGCCGGTGAGCCCGCCCTGGGGCACGAACGGCAGCCTCGCCTTGCGGCAGGTCGCGATGGCCTCCGAGACGCCGGCAGCATCGAGCGGCCGAACCACCGCAATCGGTGTCCGCGGCAGGCTCGCGCTCCAATCGTTGCAATTACGGGCGGGAACGTCGGCACCGATCAGCACGGCTTGCGGGCCAAGCCTGAGCCGCAATGCGTTGAGCGGGTCCTGCGGTGGTTCGGCCAGTGTCGTCGGGTCCACGCGGAGTCCCTGAATTGCTGGAGGTCTTGTTCGCCCGCCGTGCGCTTTTGGCAGCACAGCTAGCTGCACAAGGGGGTTGAGCTAATCTTGTATGTAAGATACAAGAAGAGTCAAGCTGCATGGCGCTCGCCATCAGGGCAAAGCGATGGGAGATGTCATGACGGGTGCAATTCGCGGTTTTTGGGTGGCCACACCGACCCCGCTGACGGTCGAAGGAACCGTGGATCACCCCAAACTGGCGACCCATGTGCTCGGCCTCTTCAAGCAGGGCATCGACGGCGTCGTGCTGTTCGGCACCACCGGCGAGGGCACCTCGTTCAATGTTGCCGAACGGATCGCGACCGTTGAGGCGTTGCTCAAGGCCGGCGTGGCTGCGACGCGCATCGGGCTTGGCGGCGGTTTTCCCGCCATCACCGACAGCATCGCTCTGGCGCGTTCGGCGCTGAGCCTCGGGCTGAACCATGTGCTGATCCTTCCGCCATATTTCGACCGCAGCGTCACACCGGCCGGAATCGAGGACGCGTTCGCCATGATTTTCGATTCCGTGGCTGACGACCGCCTTCGCGCGACGCTCTATCACATCCCGCAGGTCTCCGGCGTTGGCGTGCCGGTCTCGGTGGCGGCCAACCTGCGCAAGCGCTACGGCGCGCTCGTCGCTGGTCTCAAGGACTCAAGCGCCGACTTCAGGCAATTCCAGGCGTTTCGCGCCGCCGCGCCTGAGCTGGCGATTACCGTGGGCAACGAAGTCGATATCTCCCGCGCTATCGCAGCCGGCGGCGCCGGCACGATTTGCGGAATGGGCAACGTCGCGTCCGGCCTGGTGCAGGCCATGATCGACGGCGCGGGCGCGGAAGCGCGCATGCAGGCCGCGATTGATGTCGTGGCCAGTGGCCCGTCATTCCCGTCGACGTTGAAGGCCATTCTCGCCGCGCAGAGCGGCGACGCCGGTTGGCAGAGGGTGCGCCCGCCACTGCGCCAATGTTCCGACGGCGCGGCCTTCAAGGCAAAGCTGGAGCAACTGACGAGTCCGGCGATCGCCTGACGTTCTCAGCCCAAGCGAACGACGTCGCCCGCGTCGAGCTCCTCGACGTGATGCGGCCGTCGACGACCACCCTATCAATACCTTCGCTCTTCACGCGTGATGGCGAACAGGTTCGAGTCGTTCGGCGAGCCAGCGGCGTGGATCGACAGGCCACCCACAATCCAACCGGAACGGAGCGGGATCAGCTCGCTGACTGACAAGGTTGCCCGGGGCAATGCGTCACGGCAACCAATGGCTATTCTCAAAGGAAAGCCAGGCCCCGCCGTTTGGCGCAAAGCGGAATTCCCGCGACGGGCCCGCATGTGCGACGCCAATGGATCGGGGCTTTCAAGTGGCCCAAGCGCAGCCCTCACGCAATTTCGCGGCTGACCAACCGCAATGTCCTCTAGCGGGGCGGCCGTCCGCCGTGGTTTGATAGGGCTCGGTTCACGATCTGAACAAGCCGTGCAAAGCGGCGAACGGCGGCGTTTGCCCGCTGGTCTCGATAGGCCGAAGGGAGGACAGTCTTGGCAAAGACCGGTCGCACCATGCTGGCCAAGATCTGGGACCAGCATGTCATTGCCTCCATCAGTGCAGATACCGATCTCCTGCATATCGACCGTCATCTGTTGCACGATCTCGGCGGGTCGCGTGGGTTGCTCGACCTCAAGAGTAGGGGTCTGAAGGTCCATAATCCCGAACTGACTTTTGCGACCCCGGACCACGCCATTTCCACTGCACATGGCCGGGCCGGGACCAGCAGGATCGGGCAGGAGCTGCTGGCGGCGCTCAGGGTGGAAACCTCGGCCAACGGTATCCAGATGTTCGATGTCGATCAGCCCGGCCAGGGCATTGTTCATGTCATCGGACCTGAACTCGGTTTGAGCTTGCCGGGCTGCACGATCGTTTGTGGTGACAGCCATACCTGCACCCATGGCGGACTCGGAGCGCTGGCGTTTGGCATCGGGTCGAGCGAGCTCACGCACGTGCTGGCGACGCAGGCACTGATCCAGCGTCGTCCCAAAACCATGCGCGTGACATTCGAGGGCACGCCTCCAATGGGCGTGACCGCGAAGGACATGATCCTTGCGTTGATCGGCCAGATCGGCGCGGCCGGCGGTACCGGCCATGCCGTCGAATATGCCGGCAGTGCCATTCGCGACCTGCCGATCGAAGGACGGCTGACGATCTGCAATCTCTCGATCGAGCTCGGCGCCAAGATGGGCATGGTCGCGCCTGACGAGAAGACGTTTGAATTCCTGCGAGGGCGTCCTTACGCACCCCAAGGCGGGATGTGGCAACAGGCGGTCGACACGTGGCGCAAGCTTCCCAGCGACGCGGACGCGGTCTTTGACCGCGAAGTCCTGATCGACGTCGAAAGGCTCATTCCGCAGGTCACCTGGGGCATCAGCCCGGAACATGTCATTGGGATCGATGGCCGCATTCCCGATCCGCGAGCGGTCGCCGATCCCGCGCGTCGCGCCGCAATCGAGACCGCGCTCGACTATATGGGGCTGACGCCGGGCGTCCCGATCGCGGGTACGCCGATCGACTGGGTCTTCATCGGCTCGTGCACCAACAGCCGGCTGAGCGATCTGCGCGCGGCCGCCGAGGTGGCGCGCGGCCGCAAGGTTGCGCCGGGCATTCGGGCCTGGGTCGTGCCAGGTTCGGAGAACGTCAAGAGGGCAGCTGTCACCGAAGGGCTCGACAAGGTCTTCACGGACGCCGGCTTCGAATGGCGCGAGCCGGGCTGCTCGATGTGCCTTGCCGCGAATGGCGAAGTCGTGGCGCCCGGACAGCGTTCGGTGTCGACGTCCAACCGCAATTTTATCGGCCGGCAGGGACCAGGTGCGCGAACGCATCTGGCGAGCCCGGCAAGTGCCGCGGCCTCCGCAATCGCCGGTGCGATCGCCGACGCCAGGACGATGGGGCGTTGACATGCCAAATCCGTTCAACAGACTGACGGCCATTGCCGCTCCGATCATGCGCGGCAATATCGACACCGACGTGATCATCCGCATCGAACGGCTGGTGGGGAATTCCGTTCGCGGCACGCTCGGCAAATGGGCGTTCGGCTCGCTTCGCTACCTGCCCGACGGCTCGGAGAATCCCGAGTTCATCCTGAATCGAGAGCCGTACCGGCAGGCCAAGATTCTGGTGACCGGCCCGAATTTTGGCTGCGGCTCGTCCCGCGAGGGGGCGGTGTGGTCGCTCCAGGAGATGGGCATTCGCGCCATCATCGGCTCGAGCTTTGGCGACATCTTCTTCGCCAACTGCTTCCAGAACGGCATCCTTCCGATCGTTGTCGACGAGGAGATCGTCGACGAGCTCGCGGCCGGCATCGAAGCGACACAGGGAGCCGGCCGGGTCAGCATCGATCTCGAAGCGCAAACCATCGTCTCGCCGTCCGGCAGGCGGGTCGCGTTCCAGATCGATCCGCGGCGCCGCGAAGGCCTTCTGCACGGACTCGACGAGGTCGCGCTGACTTTGCAGCGCGACCAGGAGATTCTCGCCTTTCAGGCAGCAGACCGCGGCGAGCGGCCCTGGATTCATTTCACGAGAACATCGGCATGAGCATCTCGTCCAACATGGTCAAGGTCGCCGTGGTCGGCGGCGAAGGGATCGGTCCCGAGGTCACCGCGCAGTCGCGCCGAATTCTGGACTGGTTCGCCGCCAGGCGCAGCCTGCCCATGACGCTGCGGGAGGCGCAATACGGCCTGATCCCGTATCTGGCGACGGGCAAGGTCCTGCCGGACGACACCGTCGAGGCCATGGATGAGGCGGACGCGATCCTGTGGGGCGCAACGGGCGGCCCGGAGACGAAGGAAGTCCCGCCCGCCGCGCGCAAGGCAGGGAGCCTGCTGTCACTCCGCAGCAAGTACGATCTCTACGCCAATCTGCGGCCGATCGTGGCCAGCCCCGCATTGTCCGATTCGTCGCCGCTGAAGGCCGAGGTGCTGAAGGACGTCGATTTCGTCATCATTCGCGAACTCACCAGCGGCATTTATTTCGGCGAGCCGCGGGGCATCGAAATCTTGCCCGACGGACAGCGGCGCGGCTTCAACACCGAGCAGTACACCACCAGTCAGATCCGCCGCGTCGCGCGCTCGGCGTTCGAGCTGGCGCGGACGCGCAGGAACGCCGTCTGCTCGGTTGACAAGGCCAATGTGCTGGAGACCAGCGTGTTGTGGCGCGAGGAAGTCATGGCGCTGCATCGGGAGGAATTCTCCGATGTCGAATTGACCCATCTCTACGTCGACAATGCCGCGATGCAGATCGTGCGCGAGCCGCGGCAATTCGACGTGATGGTGACGGGCAATATCTTCGGAGACATCCTGTCTGATTGCGCGGCGATGGCGTCAGGTTCGCTCGGCATGCTGCCGTCCGCGTCGCTCGGACCCGTCGACCGCTTCGGCCGGCGCAAGGCGCTCTACGAGCCCGTGCATGGCAGCGCCCCCGACATCGCCGGCAAGGGCATCGCCAATCCTCTGGGGTCGATCCTGAGCGTCGCGATGATGCTGCGCCTGACGTTGAACCGGCCCGACGATGCCGACCTCCTGGAAGAGGCGGTGCAAACGGCCCTCGCAGCCGGCGCACGCACGGCCGATATCGCCGGTCCGGGCGCGAAGAAACTCTCGACAGCTGAAATGGGCGACGCGGTATTGGGAGCGCTCGAGATGGTTGCGGGCAGGGCAAGGGAGCATGCGTGATGACTTATGTTTCCAGACGGGCAGCGTTGACGATCATCGCGGGCGGCGGCGCCGCCATGGCCGGTGGCCGCACCTGGGCCGCGGATCTCAGCGGCCGCGTGATCTATCCGGTCGCGGTTCCGGTCTATCAAACGCAGTTTGTGGCTGACCGGATCGGCTTCTTCAAGGAGGCGGGGCTTGATTGCAAGCTGATCCAGGGTGGCAGCGGTGTGAAGACGCGCGAGATCATCGCGTCCTCGCAGGGCGATATCGGAATCGGCGATATCACCCATCCGATGCAGCTCAGCAATCGCGGCCGCGGCGGACGTGTGCTGATGCCGGTCGATACGCGATCGAGTTCGGTGATGTTCATCATCCGCAAGGACCTCAAGGACCAGGGCATCAATACGCTGGAGGCTTTCACGCAATGGAAGCGGCCCGACGGCCGCAAGCCCATCGTTTCCGTCTCATCCCTCGGCGGCACCAACCACGTCTGGGCTTCCTACTACATGGAGACGATGGGGCTTGATGACAAAGTGACGTGGATCGGGACCGGCAATGTCGACACCATGCTGGGCTCGCTGAAGTCCAGGCAGGTGGACATTCTCGTCAGTTCGCTGTCGCTCTTGAACGAGTCGAGGGAGCAGGGCTGGGGCGAGCTCCTGTTCGACGGTACGGATGAAGCGATCTGGAACAAGTATATCGGCGGCAAGGTGCCGGTTACCGCTCATTTCACGCTACAGTCGACGATCGACAAGGACCCCGCCAAGATGCAGGCCCTTGTCAGCGCGCTCTGGCGCGCGACGCAATGGATCAAGGCCCATACGCCCGAGCAGATCTACGATGCCATCGAGCCCTATGTCGGCAGCACCTCGCGCGCAGCCAACCTCATGGAGATCACGGCGCTGCAAAAGGTCGTGGACTACGACGCTACGATCGATAGCGCCGACTTTGCGCGCGGCGAGAAAGTCTGGTTCCGGGAGATGACCGGCATCAAACCGCTTGCCATCGCCGATGTCGTTGTCCCGACCTTCATCGACGCGGCGCGGAAGGCGTATCCGGGTTGAACGTCCCGCCGACGAGTGCACCGCCAGAGCCGCGATCGCTGGAGACCCGGCGGATCGAAGTCAAGGGCTTGAGCAAGTCGTTCCGATTCGGAAGTTCCACCATCGAAGCCGTCCGCGACTTGTCATTCGGTGTGCGTCGTGGCGAATTTGTCGCGCTGCTGGGGCCGTCGGGTTCCGGCAAGAGCACCGTGCTCAACATGATCGCGACATTGGTCCGGCCCAGCGGCGGCGAAATTCTGATCGACGGCAAGCCGATCACCACCGGCAAGGCGACGCCGAATGTCGGCTACGTCTTTCAGCGCGACACACTGTTTCCGTGGCGGACCGTGGCCGACAATATCGGATATGGCCTGCAATTGGCCAGTGTGCCCGAGCGTGAACGCAAGGAGCGCATCGCGGCCTGCGTTGCGCAAGCCGGGTTGCAGGGATTTGAGCAAGCCTATCCGTCAGCGTTGTCGGGCGGCATGCGCCAGCGGGCCGCTTTGATGCGCACCTTGATCGTCGAACCGCAAGTCCTGCTGATGGACGAGCCGTTCGGCGCCCTCGATACGCATACCAAGATCGACATGCACGAGGTGCTCTTGCGGATCTGGGAGCGCGAACAGCAGACGGTCCTGTTCGTCACCCATGATCTCGGCGAGGCGCTGACGCTGGCCGACCGCATTATCCTGTTCTCGGCCCGTCCGGGGCGGATCAAGGACATGTTCGACGTCGACTTTGCACGCCCGCGCGATGCGGTAAAGGTGCGGGAGACGCCGCGCTATGCCGAGCTGTTCCAGCACATCTGGCACTCGCTGGGCGAGGAATTCGTCAAGGGGCGCGGCGCATGAGGCGGCATCACACGCTGAACACGCTGGCCTGGCAGATCGCCATCTGCATCGTCGTGCTGTCGATCTGGCAGTGGGGCTATGACCTCCACACCAGATTGCCCTGGCTGGTGCCGGACCTGCTCGATCCCTACTTCATCTCGAAGCCGTCCGAAATCTTCAACAATTTTCTCGTCCTGAGCTGCATCAAGTCAAAGGTCGGCGTGTTCAATGGCTGGCTGAACGGGGATTTCGGCAAGTGCCTTGTGCGCAACCAGAACAATCTCTGGGTCGCGACCGCGGTCACGCTGCAGAACACGTTTTTCGGCTTTGTCACCGGTGTGGTCAGCGGCTTCGCGGCCGGACTGATCCTGGGTCGCTCCGACCGGTTAAGCGCCATCTTTCAACCCTTCATCACCGCGGTGAACTCGATTCCACGGATTGCACTCGCGCCGATCATTGTGCTCGCCTTTGGCATCGGCGACATGTCCAAGGTCGTGACATCCTGGATCGTTGTGGTCTTCCTCGTGTTCTTCAACACCTTCGAGGGGGCACGTTCCATCGACGAAGGCTTCATCAATGCCTCGCGCTTGTTGGGAGCGAGTGAATGGCAGATCACCCGCACGGTCGTCATTCCCTCGACGATGGCCTGGGTTTTTGCGTCCCTCACACCGGCAGTCTCCTTTGCTCTGATCGGGGTGATCGTCGGCGAATTCATCGGCGCGGAACGCGGCATCGGCCGGCTGATCATCGAATCCGAAGCCCGCGGAGAGGCGTCGGGCATGATGGTCGCCGTCGTCGTGCTGATGCTGGTCGGCGTCGCGCTGTCAGCGGTGATCTGGCGACTGCAGGCCTACCTGTTGCGATGGCAGCAGCACAACAGAGCCGAGTAGTCACCGCTGCGCCTCGCTTGGCTCCAACGCGATCGGCCAGGGAGTAGGCCTCGTGGTGTCGACGCTTTTGACCTGAACTTCGGAAAGCGGGGACGAGGTGGTGGTTACTTGTCCTTGCGCAGCACGCAAACCACGCGCCCCAGGGTCTGAGTCCGCTGGCCTGGAATGGGTGCGTTCAACTCAGTCCTGATGGCCTCGGCCGCCTTGTTGCAAAGCTCCTCCGAGGCGAACGGCTGAATCAGTTGTGTTGTCGGCGGGGTTGGGCTGCCGAAAACGATCCATTGCAGGGAAACGAACAGCACCCATTCCATCTGACGTCTCTCGCCTCAATCGTCGCGTCCGACGCGCGTCACCATGCGGATGGTCGGCCGCATGCAAAGGCGTCGGATCGTCGTCGGCGGGCGGTTCAGCCGCGCCTGCCGCTCACCAATAGATCATGGGCCTTTGCGGCGCGTCACAGACGAGAACGTGGCGACGCTCGATCCCGTGCGGCGTTTGAACCCGAGCGGCTTTAATGCAGCCTGGATAGACGGCCAGATGATAGTGGAACGGGACTCGATCGAAATACCCGTGGATCGGACAGAAATAGCCGAGGTCGGGTCCGCAGCGGGTCACGGGATAAAGCCGTCCGTGAGCCGAGGCTGCGCTCGAAAAGCTGGCCAGCGCGGCGACAATGAGAGCAAAAGCGATCTTGGTGGCGTGCGTCATTTCCTGATCCCGAAATTCCATCGGACAATAACTGGTGCGCGACACCATAGACTGTAATCTTTGTCTTAGCCAAGCACATGTCGTTCGCTGTGGTCGGCCGAGATGGGTTTGATAGGCTTGCGTTGGGGACAGAAGGGGGCGACGACGGAAACGGCAGCACAGACCTGTGGATCTCGAACGGGGTGGCGCGTCCCCTCTGGAAAAATCGTGGCGATCTTATAAAGTCCTGTTATTTCAAGCGATTATATCGTGCAATCGGCGATCAAGAGCCCGAAATGTCATGAAACCAGAGTCTGCGGACATCAATAGGGACGGGATGATCTCACCCTATGTGCAAGAGATCGAATACGCGCTGATTCTGTCCCGGATGATCAACACCGTGAAGGATGATCCCGCGGAGATACGCGCCACGATCTACGAGTTCGCCCGCGCCAAGCTGAAGCTCGATACCTCTTGGGCGGAGGCCGCCGAGAGAGAGCGGCTGGCGTCTGCGCTCGAAACCGCGATCCACGGGGTTGAAGCGTTTTCGGTGCGCCAGGAGCAGACCTCCCTGCTTGGGCCTCCGGCGCCGGTCGCGCGAATTGCGCACGGCCCTCCGACGGCCGAGCAGCCATCGAGGTCGATGACAACCATTGGCTCCGTTACGCCGGCGTCCGAGGATATCTTCATGCCCGACAGGGCGCGCCCGTACGCGGAAGTGCGGCACGTCCTGGAAGTGCGAACGTCTCCCCTCGGGCCGATGCTGGTTCGTTTTTTTGTCGGCATGCTCCTGTTCGCAGGCTTGGCTGGGTTGGCGTATTACAAGGAGAAATTGCCTGCCATTGTCGAGCGTCTTCATTTGCCTGCGGCTGCAGATGCGCCAACGGTCACGCAGGCCACCGGGCCTGCCGAGGCAAAGACTATCGTCCCGCAGCAGGCGAACTCACCGGCGTTCCCGGTGCCGAGTGATTACGGGATATACGCCCTGAGCAATGGTGCGCTCAGCGAACTCAATGCCCTGTCGGAGCGGGTCCCGGACAGGCGAATCGCCGTATCCACCCCGATCAATCGGCCCAGTCGCACAACCCTTCTTGATGGAAAGGCGAAGTTTATCATATTTCGCCGCGATTTGGCTGGGAATGCACCCGAGCGCGTCGACGTTCGAGTCGTCGCACGCGTCGTGCGAGCATCGACGTTCGATGCCAGGGGAAAGCCGAGTTTTGTGGCCGTTTCCGACGCCTGGAATATTCGTAATCTATCATATGAATTCAGAGTGCGACCGATAGCCGGAAATCCGGAAATGCTCCTGGTACAGTCGGAAAACCCGGATTTCGTCCTGCCGGCAGGCCGTTATGTCCTTGTCCTCAAGGAGCAAGGCTATGATTTTGTTGTCGCGGGCGCCGTGACCGATCTTTCTCAATGTCTGGAGCGCACGGATGCGGTTAACGGCGCGTTCTATTCGGAGTGCAAAAAACCTTAGAGGCTTCCGCTCGTCTCACAGGTGCAGGCACGGGCCGCGCCCGGATTGCGCGGCGGCATTCACAGCACACGCCGCATGCGATGGGACGCTGTAAACAGGGCCCGGGCCACCAATCCCAGAAAATAGCTCGCCTGAATGATAGCTTGCGCCACCATCATGGTCCATACGACGCCGAGAAAACCCAATTCCTGGGCCAGCGCAAAGACGATGGAAACAAGAAGCAAGGCCAGCAGAATCGGCAACAGAACCCGGAATCGGAACATGACGCCGACCACAAAGCCCAGGATGGCTAGCGCAATGGCGGCATAGGTCATGCCGACCTCCTGTCTCAGTTAATCAGACCCGGCCACAATCCTCGCGGCGAGGCAAAGGTTAAGCGCGTTCAGGCATGAGCGCGGCTTAAGATTGTGTTGATAACCCACTAAAGCGGCGGACTCGGGACCCCGGCGCTGTTCCACTTTGGGGATTCGCAACACAGGGCATTGTCTCGGGCCGGTTCCATTGTTGTGAGTCGGTGTCTTTCGTCGCGAATCTTTGGGGGCGACGCGCAACCGGCTCAAGCAGCTGCCGAAGTCAAGCGGCGAAACGGGCGAATTTGTCACAACGTCCACAGCTTCCGGGATTTTGCGGAGCCTAAACTGTGACCCGATTGCAACGCATCGCGCAAAAACATGGTCCCGGAGGAACTCAGGTCTTTGATCGGGCAGATACCGCCTGTAGGGTTCAGGGAAGTTAACTAAGCTAGACTAATTTCTGGCGGATTTACATCAGCTTAACGACGAAAAACTGACAGTGAATATGGTGTTCGTGGGGCGACATGGCTAGAGGTAGTTGGGTGGATTTTGACGACCATCAAGTGCCTCTTCCCTGTAGCGTCCGGCGCTCATCGTTTTTGTTGTCGGCAATAGATTTTTGGGACGATCGACGGGGCATGCCGCAATGTTGAAACGACTTGGGCCCTCATTGGGCGCGATTTTGGTCGCGGCTTTGCTGCCGGCCTGTTCGCTTCTGCCGGGAACCGGACCGAAAAGCGACGCCGTGAAAAGCAACGCCACCGCCGAGGTGCGATCCGATGCGGCGTTACCTTACGCGCTGGTCGACATTTCCGCGGACACGATTGGTTTTCTGTCGCAGCCAAACCTGGTCAGTTTCAAGGGCTACTTCCCTGACAAGAGGCCCAAGCCGAGCCAAGTCATCGGTGTTGGCGACGTTCTGAATGTTTCGATCTTCGAAGCCGCTCCGGGGGGACTGTTTACGCCAGCCCAAGCGGCGGGCGCGCGTCCCGGTAACTTCGTTGATCTGCCGGCGCAGGCGGTCGATCAGAAGGGCAATATTGATATTCCCTACGCCGGCGAGATTCCCGCCGCCGCCCGTACCTTGCCCGAAATTCAACAGGCGATCGTCGCCCGGCTGCGAAACCGCGCCATCGAGCCTCAAGTCGTCGTCAAGCTGGCGGAGCAGCATTCGAGCGTCGTCAGCGTATTGGGCGACGTCAACACGCCCGGCGTGATAGCGCTCAACAGCGTCGGCGAACGGATGCTCGCGATGATCGCGCGCGCCGGCGGACCAAAATTCGAGGCGGTCGAAAGCTGGGTCACGCTGCAGCGTGACGGCAAGCGCGTGAAGGTTCTGCTGAGCCGCGTCGTGCACGATCCGAGCGAGAATATCTTTATTCGGCCCAACGACGTGATTTTCCTCACCCGTGAAGCGCCGACCTTCACCGCCCTCGGGGCGCTCAATCAAAACGTCTTCGGGTTCAATTCGGAAATTGCGTTCGATGTCGAAACCTTGACCTTGGCCCAGGCCATGGGCAAGTCTGGCGGCCTGAACGATCTACAATCGGATCCGAGCGAGCTCTACGTCTATCGCTACGAAGATCGCCACTTCCTTGAGAAGTTGGGTGTCGACACCGCGCGATTTTTGACCGACTCGATCCCGACGATCTATCGGCTCAATCTGCGCGATCCCGGAGGCTTGCTGCTCGCTTCAGGGTTCCAGATGCGGACCAAGGACGTGATGTACGTCGCCAACTCCAAGGTCACCGACTACTACAAGCTGCTACTGCTCATCAACAACACGGCAACCGCCATCTCCACTACGGCGAACGCGGTGACCAACGTGAACACGGCCGTCAAAACCAAGTGGTGATGGCCTGAGAATGAGCGCCTCGACCGACTGGTGCTCCCCTTCCGAAGTTCGCAAGCATTCACGGCTTGCTCGTATGCGAACTTCGGAATCAAAGGAGCGCCACTCGCCGCACCAGCGTGCTGGATTTGATATTCGCATCAGAATCTCCGCAAGGCTCGATTGCGAATGTCAGATCCAAAACCGCGGCAGAAGCCGATAAGTCTCCGTTTGGTTCCAAACCTTCGCAAACGAACTCGCCGCGACATGATGCGAATGTTGGCACCGGAGCACTCGCGATGACACGCCGGCCGCAATTGAAGTTTCCGGTGGAGACGATCAAGTCGATCCAGTTGTGGCTGACGGTTGCATCGCTGACCTTGGCTCCGCTGTTCTTTGGATCTGTGGATCAGCTATGGGTGGCGATCTGGGCGGTGCTGCTTTCGATCAGCACCGTCATCGGTGCCGCGGGGCCGCTCAGCGCGGCCCAACGACGTGTGCTGTTGGCCTTTCTCGCTCTCTCTTCCGCATACGCGCTGGTGGCGATCGTGCAGGTCGCTCCTCATCTGATCGAACATCTCGATGATCCGATTTGGCGACGGGCAGACGGCGTTCTCGGGCTCAATGCCTTGCCGCGGATATCGAGCCGCGCCGAGATTCCGCCGGAGGCGATTGGTCATTTTCTGTTGCTCGTGACCTCATTCGTGAGCGGTTTCCTTGTCGCCACATCACGGCGTAACAGCGAAATGCTCGTTCAGTTCGCGCGATATTCGATACTGGCGTACGCGATTTACGGCATCGCTGCGCTCATCCTCACCCCGAACCTGCTGTTGTGGGCGCCGAAGCTCGCGTACCGCGGAAGTCTGACGGCGACGTTCGTCAACCACAACACCGCGGCCACCTTCCTCGGTGCCGGTGCGATCCTGTGGTTCTGCCTGACCTATCTATCGTTCCAATCGCTGCGATACTCGTCGATCCGGCTGTTGTTGCTGATCCCATCCAACGAGCGCGTTGTCTTCACGATCATTCTCCACTCGGTCGCGGGCTTGGTGTGCTTCGTTGCGTTGCTCCTGACCGGCTCGCGCGGCGGTCTGATTTGCACCGCGGTTGGATTGCTGGTTGCGATCGTCCTGATGGTCACCAATCGGCTGAGACCGCGGTTCTGGTACGTTGCTGGTTCCGGAAGCTTGGCGCTGGCGCTGATCGCGGGATGGCTCAGCCAGACCGGTCGGATCGGGAGCAAGGGACTGCTCGACGATGCGCGATGGTCCGTCTACGAATATTGCATCGAAGCCATTCGCCAGCGACCGCTGCTTGGGGCCGGCGCCGGCACCTTCGCAGACCTGTTTCCATCGCTTCGAGCCGATGGATTCAGCGGCTGGGGAGTATGGGACTATGCCCATTCGACCATTCTCGAAATCACTGTCGAAATGGGCATTCCGATCGCGGCGATGGTCGTGCTTGCCGCGACCGTCTCGCTGATCATCCTCGTTCGAGCCGCGCTCAAGTCCAAGGACCAGAGCCGCAGTTCGCTTGCAGCGATCGCTGGAATTGCGGTCTTGAGCTATCTGCATTCGATCGTCGATTTCTCGCTGCAGATTCCGGGCTACCTGATTCCGTTCGCGGTGCTGCTCGGTTGCGGTCTTGCGAGAGCGACCTCCGAGCCGACGCAGCGTCGCAGATTGCCAACGCGTGAGTTCGTTGCGGTCGGTACCGGGAGTACGCTCGAGCCGACACCGATGAGATTGTCATAGCCATCGCGAAGCGAAGACCAATGACGAAGGCGCGCCAACTTTTGCCGGAGGCGCCGCGTCAAGCCTTGCCGTTATCGATTGGCCAAACGAAATTTTCGTTGGATCTGAGACCCGTTTGCTTCCATCGCGGGGTCCTTGATCTCGTACCAGAATCGTGCATCGGTTGACGATTGTATCTTGAGCCATCGGTAGCTCGTGCTTTTCCAGGGACGGATCGCATCGGTCAAATTATCCATGACGATATCGCCTGAAGTGGTGGCGACGACAAGGACGAGATGTCCAGTTCCCGACGCGGTCCTGACCACCGAGAGCCGCAAGGCCTTTGCCGGCAATCCGCTTTCGATCAGGTTGTGCCGTTTGGTCACGGCGTAATCGTTGCAGTCGCCAGATTCCGGCGCGATCGTCCAGCCATTCCGTAGGTCCGAGCCATAGTTCTTGACCGTCGGGTTGATGGCTGCGTTGACGTCGTGGTTGACGCGTTTCAGCAAGTCGGAGATGCCGGCATTGACGCCGATGCGGTCACTCTCGCGAGCCTCTGATTTGCATTCGGATGGATAGTGAAGACAGAACCGAACATGCTGAAACGGGGCCAGTGTCGGCGACGATACGACGATGGGCGTCGGAGGACTGGAATCCTGGAGAAGACGGCTGCGCGCGTCCGCTCCTGTGGCGAAGAGAGCCGATGCAACGATGATGAAGAGCGAAATTGCTTGAGCGCGTCGCGCCATCTGACATCCACTTGATCGAGAGCAATGCGATCGCCGACAGGCGCGCTATCGCTTGGTGGATTGTCGAGGCCGGTAGTTAAGTATCGATGAATCCACGGGTTTAACGAAGACTTCCGGAGTGAGCGCATTCGCTCGAAGCAGGATCATGCTGAACAATGAGATGAGATGATGGTTCAAATGCGATCGAGTTGATGGTCCGAATCTTCCGAGCCGCCACATTGGTATTTTGAAACTTCCGAACCGCCACAATGGTATCTGGAAACTAGAGGCACCTTTGCGCACGACGACAATGGTCATGAAGCCTAGCTCGGCGGCGCTAGGCGGGAAGATGGTGTGAATGCCAGTTCCAGGCGGTCTCGATGATCGTCTGCAGATCATGGCGAGGCGACCAGCCGAGCGTCCGATTGGCGAGCACATTGTCGGCCACCAGTGCCGGAGAGTCGCCTTCGCGACGCGGCCCGTATTTGATCTCGAAATCTCTGCCGACCACGCGCCGAACGGTCTCTAGCAATTCCTTCACGGTCGTGCCGTGGCCGGTGCCGAGATTGAGGGCGTGGCTCTTGCCGTCGTTGAGAAGATGCTCGATCGCGCGGGTATGCGCGTCTGCAAGGTCGAGGACATGAATGAAATCGCGCACGCAGGACCCGTCGCGTGTGTCGTAGTCCGTGCCGAGCACCTGGAAGTTGGTCCGTCGGCCCAAAGCCGCATCCAACGCAATCGGGATAGCGTGGGTTTCCGGCGAATGCCATTCGCCGATCCGGCCCTCCGGGTCTGCGCCGGCAGCGTTGAAATAGCGGAGAATGAGAGACCTGAAGCCCTGGTATCGATCGAGGTCCTTCAAAATCTGCTCGACGATCAGCTTGCTGCGGCCATACGGATTGATCGGCGATTGTGCGTGGCTTTCGTCGATCGGAATCGTGGAAGGGATTCCGTAGGTGGCGCAGGTCGATGAGAACACGATCTTGTCGATGCCGGCCGCCTGGGCAGCGCGCAGCAGCGTAATCGTTCCGCCGACATTGTTGTCGAAATAGCCGCCGGGGTTGCGGACGGATTCGCCGACTTCGATCGCCGCGGCGAAGTGGATGATGGCCTGCGGCTTGTGGGTTGCGAGCACCCCGTCAAGTCTGCTGCGGTCCCTGATGTCGCCGACCTCCAGCGGTCCCCATTTCACGAACTCGGCGTGACCGTTGGACAGGTTGTCATAGACGACCGGCGTGAAGCCCTTTTTGAAGAGATCGAGGCACGTGTGGGCCCCGATATAGCCCGCGCCGCCGGTCACGAGAATATTAGCCATGTTCAGAAGCTCCGGAAGGCCATGACGTGGTTGATCTCGTCACGACCGATAATCGATGGGTCATTAAAGTGTACTTTAAACCATGCTTTTCAGCGGCTGACCTCGCGCACTGATTGTCGAGGCGCTTAGAAAAAGGTTATTGGCAGGGCGAACTGGTGCAGCGCGATCTGCTCGAGGCCGAGGCCAGCCGGCGTATCAAAGCGCCGGCACGAGCGACCACAACTCCAACCCACCAGAAGGTCCAGCGCCTGATCCTCAGCGATGAAGTCAACGTCGCGCAGGGCGGCCGCTCATGCCTCGCGGCAGTGTGGCGCGTCAGTGAACGAATCTCGATATGACCTGTCTTGGAGGCTGTCCCGTTTATTCGTCCGCGGTGCTGCCCTCATTGCGAGCAGAAATCCAAAATTGATCTGGAAACATATATTTGCCGGGCTGCCTTCGGCTCCAACATTCGCAAGCCCGCCGCGATGCGATTGCGGGTATGAGAACCGGGGCAATGATCCGACGAGGTCGGAGCGGTTCGAGATCTCATCTCTTTGTTCGAGCGTGATTGTCGCGCAGCCGCCTTCGGCCGGTGTGGCGAAGCAAGACCGTTTCCCGCTTTGCGCCGACGCTGCCCTTCCGGTCCGGATCGCATTCCAGGGCAGATCTCTGCGACGGCTATCTCTCCGTGCCCCGATCCGCGGCCGGCTCAAAAAGCCCCGTCAGCAACCAACAGCGAAGGGATCGTTACGATCAAAATCTTGATGTCCAGGGCCAGCGACCAATTGTGCGCATAATACGCGTCACACGCGACACGCTTGCTGTATGTCGTCTTGCTGCGGCCGCTGACTTGCCACAGCCCGGTGATTCCCGGCCGGCAGGCGAGGTAGGCGCTTACCGAGCTGTCGTAGCGTTCCAGCTCTTCCTCGGTGACAGGACGAGGGCCAACGATGCTCATATGGCCCTTGAGGACGTTAAACAACTGGGGCAGTTCGTCCAGGCTCGACTTGCGCATGATTTCCCCGATGAAAGTGACTCGGGGGTCGTAGCGCAATTTACGATTTGCCTTCCATTCGGCGGCCGCCTCA
>Ga0307516_10002455_pt1 | contig 24782 bp, 26 predicted proteins | sample 19_EM_MG_FD_203310 | JGI IMG/M metagenome (GOLD analysis project Ga0307516, IMG submission 203310) | Populus trichocarpa ectomycorrhiza microbial communities from riparian zone in the Pacific Northwest, United States - 19_EM | ecosystem: Host-associated > Plants > Roots > Unclassified | place...
GGCCAAGCCGTGCCGCCGGTGCACTTTGGATCGGGGAAGCACCCGCCGTACATGGCGCCGCACTCATTGATGTAGTCGGCGCAGATGGTCGGACACGGTTCCGAGGAAGTGCTGGTGGTGGTGGTGCACGGCGGCGGCGTGAACGTCGGCCAAGCCGTGCCGCCGGTGCACTTTGGATCGGGGAAGCACCCGCCGTACATGGCGCCGCACTCATTGATGTAGTCGGCACAGATGGTCGGACACGGTTCCGAGGAAGTGCTGGTGGTGGTGGTGCAAGGCGGCGGCGTGAACGTCGGCCAAGCCGTGCCGCCGGTGCACTTTGGATCGGGGAAGCACCCGCCGTACATGGCGCCGCACTCATTGATGTAGTCGGCACAGATGGTCGGACACGGTTCCGAGGACACGGGCCGCGTCGTCGTGCTGCTGCTGTTGGACGCCCGCGGGAAGCCAGACGGGAACGAGGCCCCTGGAGTGAAGGCGGCGGCGGCGGCGGCGAAGCCTGCCGACAGGACGAGCTGGCGGAGCATGGTGCGGTCGTCGGTGTAGCTGGCGGTCGGCCGGTGTCCGAGGAGCCGTCTTCTGCTGTTGATGGCGGGAGCGGAGCGAGGGACGGGCTGGCTATATACCCAGGCATCCCCCATGGATTCTGCGGGTGTGCGCACTGTCTTCCGATGAAAAGCGCCTTTCCGCCCGCCTGTGCTCGGTGCGAGCCACCGCGTCGCAGCTCGTGCGCTTCGGACCGCGGCGGAAGCTGTAGTTAGTTTAGATATATTGCCGGACCGGGATCCGCGATTGCCTTTTTTCCCCCTTGCCTCGTGGCGATGACCGCGCGCCCACTGGGTTTTATTTTTGGGATATCTTTCGGCTCGAGCGATCACGGCGCATGTACTCCACAAGGTACACAGCCATGTACCCCGTGCCGGATGTTCCCCAGAAGCCACACCGGCGGCGGCGGCGGGGGTGCAGAACCCGTATCTGCGCCCTCGTTCCTGCAGCGCGTTCTGGACAGCGGGGCAGTCCCGGCCCCGCCCCCCCCCCCTGGCGAAACAGACGGACAGAGCGAGGCCACCCACAATCCCGACTGCGCCGGGGGGGGGCCCGGTGTCTGCAAGGGCGCGCACATCCACCGGAGTCCAGCCAGGGCTCGGCGAACGGCCCCATGGGCGACCAGCCGGTGTTCACGGAGAATGCAGGCTCGTTTCTCTCCGCCCCCTCTCTCTCCCCCACAGTACAGCTACCGGTCCGCCGCGGCGCAGCGGGCGGTCCGTCTCCTCCGCATCCTGCCCGGCTGGCCGCGGCGTAGACTGGAGAGCACATAAAGCCCACGGACGGAGTGAGATGCCGTGATCAATCCCGAGCCAGAGTCCGGCTGTTGGTGGGTGCAGCCAGTCGAACCCTGTCAGGCTCAGTACAGTACAGTACTAGTTACCTTGAGGCTACTTAGATAGGTACCGAGTGATTACTCTTCTGGTCACCCAGTCACCGGGCACTCACGAACCGAGAAGCAAGCGAGCTTTTTTTGGGGGGGGTAAAAGAATGTTCCCCCTGTTTTTTTTCTCTTCCATTGGCTAGACTAGACTAGATACTCGTCAACTGCAAACCCAATCCGTGACCCATTAAAACATTAAACCATAATAGACCAGAAACAAAAAAAAACAAAAAAAACAAAAAACAAAAACCATCTAACCATTTCGCTTACACCTTTCCTGCCGCGCTATGCAAATAACCAAAGAAGACCCCCCCCCCAAAAAAAACAAAAGCCGAGCGAATACTACTCTATGCTGGATAAACCATCCACCCACTCCGCTTCACGTCTATAATGCTGCCCAGACACTGTCGCACCGACACTCTTAGTACACTGGCGCCTTGGCACTGTACTTGGGAGGCTTGCACGGCGCGGTGACGGTGGCAGTCACGGTGGCAGTGGTGGTGCAGTAGACGGTGGAGATGGCGGTGGAGATGGCGGTGGTAGTGGCGGTGCTCGTGGTCGTGGTCGTGGCCGTGGCCGTGGCCGTGGCCGTAGTCGTGGCCGTAGTGGTGGCGGTGGCGGTGACGGTGGTGGTGATGACCTGCGGCTTGACGGGCGGGCACGTGGGCTTGTACTTGGGAGTGGGCTTGTACTTGGGCGTAGGCTCGTACTTGGGCGTAGGCTTGTACTTGGGCGTCGGCTCGTACTCAGGAGTGGGCTTGTACTTGGGCGTGGGCTCGTACTTGGGCGTGGGCGTGGACTCGTACTTGGGCGTAGGCTTGTACTTGGGCGTCGGCTCGTACTCAGGAGTGGGCTTGTACTTGGGCGTCGGCTCGTACTTGGGCGTGGGCGTGGACTCGTACTTGGGCGTCGGCTCGTACTTGGGCGTGGGCGTGGACTCGTACTTGGGCGGCTGCGTCGTCGACGAGCGCTTCGCGTGCGCGTAGCCCGGACACGGTGGCGGAGTGAACACCGGTGCCGCCTCGCCCGAGCAGTGCGGATCGAGGTAGCAGCCGCCGTACTCGATGCCGCACTCGTTGACGCCGTCCCAGCAGATGGTCTGACACTCCTCGACGGCGGCGTATCCGCTGACGGGCGTTGGGGTCGTCGGAAGCGCGGCGGCGAAGCTGATGCTGATGGTGGCGAGGAAAACGAATTGAAGCATTATGTTCGTCTGTGCTGTTGTGTTTTTGGGGGTTTTTTTTTGGTGTAGGTATGTGGGCCGGGTGGTTGGGAGTGAGTGAGTGAGTGAGTGAGAGTGGGTGAATACGGGCGTAAAAGATTTTATATCAAAATAAAGATATAAAAGAATGTGAGAATGGGAAAAAAGGGAAGAAAGAAGAAGAGGAAGAAAGAAGAGAAGAAAGAAGAAGAAGAAGAAGAAGAACAAGAAGTTGGTATGGAAATGTGAGCGATTGTATGAAGGATGAAGAAGAGAAGAGAATATTCCCACAGGGAGAACCGGACCTCTTTATATCCACTCCAGCACTCCTCCATGACACATGTTTCCCCGAGCCAGAGAGAGAGGGGCGGGGCAAGAAGTCGAAGGCCAGGCATCCATTGCGAACAGGAGGGCGCGGTCGGCACTCGCACCTGGTGAATTTGCGCGACAACCATAAGCAGCTATTCTGAGAGCACAGCTTACTTTTTCTGTTTCCCCGTATCTACGAGCTGGGGGCCCGCGACTGTGCCCTCCGTCCGCTGTCCACCGGTTTGTGCATAGGGGCGGACGCACCGGCACCTACCGGACCCCGCTCTTTGGCGCTGAACATTCCGGAGGCAGTCCCTCACGGCCTCTACGCAACGGCATCCGCGAAGCGCACATCTAGGCCAATATTCGCCGGCACAAGTAAGTATCTGGTTCGTGGGACGGAGGGCCTGGTATGGAGGAGGAGCGACCTCCCCCCAAGCGTATGACATAAGCGTACATACGATATGTGCGTAGGGCGAAACATGTCAGATCAAGCTTAGATACCGGTCCGGCTGCGGCGTCAGCGAGGGCTGAGTCGCTGCTCCCTCCAACTCGAGCTGCATCCGAGCACAGCCAGCCCCCATCACTGCCACCACCACCACCACCACCACCACCACCAGCGCGTATAGCTATCTAGCTATAACTACACACTTACATACCATCTATCATCGCACCGATTTCCCCGCCCTGCGGACAGATGCTCGCTATCTTCCGGAGCGCCAAGAAAGCGCAAGCGTGGATTCAGCTCTGAGATCAGGCGCCCCCCCCCCCCCGATCAGCCCTGCGACGGGGCTGAATCCGGATACAGTTAGTGCGTGCATGCACCGTGCTTGGTAAAGGTGCAGGACTCAGCACCCACGACCCCGTCGGCCGGGCCTAGATCCGCGTTGATGGCTTTGAGCCATCCACGAATGGAATTTGACCTCGAGCCACGATGCTCGCCGCTCGCCGCCCGCCGACGCAGGCCGTTCGATGCCCGCCCTCCCCCCCCCAGGAGAGGCGCGAGTGGGGGCTGATTCCGGACGACGGAGTGCTATTGTATGCACCTTGGGGATAAGAAGCACGAACCCGACGCACGGGAGAGAGATCCCAGAGATGTCTCGAGCCGTCAATCACACGCGCCCAAAGTTTCTGTGCTCGCTGCTTCGCTGTGGCGCCTTTATCTGTCGACCTGCTCGGTGCCTTCAAGAACCTCCTCTTCTCTCGAACTCAGCGCCGCCGCCCGACAATGGCCCCGGGGGGGTTCTCCACTAACGTGTATCAAAGCATGATCGATCCTCCTTCCCAGCTCCATTCGCTTCTGCTCCGCAATCATCTTGTCCTCAGCAGCAACGGCGCGCCAAAGTTCGTCTTCCCCATCACCGTCACCACCGGTCGCACTCGGAGTCGCAATCTCCCTGATCCATCCCGCAGTCGCCATTCAACTTGCGTGAATCACCACCAATCACCAGTCGCTTTCTAGGCGGCACACGCGAATTGGCAGAACTAAGCTGCGCTCGATTATCTAGATAAACCCTGTTTGTTTATCCCGCAGGGATCCATCTATCTAGACAAAAGAAACGCGCTAAAACTACATACATACGCACCCCACTATTCCAAGGTCACCCGCCACACTTCACGTCGCTCCTTCACGCCTCACGACTCACAAAAAAAAAAAACCGCACCACGACCAACAGACCCACAGCCCGTCACAACGACAACGACAACGACAACGCGAGAAACATGATCACACCAGCCCCGTACATATTCGGCAGCCGCGACGGCACCAGCGCCGGCCCATCCAGCACCTCTCCGCTCCCCGTCGAAATGTCTTTCGCGTTCGACCAACCCTTGTCACCCGCGAGCACAATCGCCGACAGCGACCACTGCCGTGACGGCGACGCGATGGATTGCGAGTTCGATTCTGTGCAGGGAAAACTCAGCGCGCTGGACCTCTCGGACACGGATATGGAGGACAGCGACAGCGACAGCAATTTTGCTACCGACAGCGCGCCGTCGTCTCCTTCCGCCTCCTCGGAGGAGGGGGAGGAAGGCGACGGCGACGGCGACGGCGACGGCATCGACGAAGACGATCCTATCCCGCCGCTTGACGAAGACGGCGGCATGGGGGAAGGCGTTGCGATCGCTGCCGCGGCGGCGATGAGGAGTAATCTCTGGGTCCCGCCGCACTTCACGTCGCCGCAGTACGAGGCCTGGCTCACGGCGCAAACACCAAACATCTTCTTCACGCTCAAGATCAAGCCGTTGGTGTGCGGATCCATGATAGCGGCGCACTCGATCCGGCTGTGGTACCGCGATTTCGCCTCGCGCAATGCCTTCCTGCTGGCCATCGTCGATGAGTACAAACTGCTCGACGTGACCGAAATCACTGGCTTCGTCATCAAGGAGCGCCGCAGCAGGGTGTGGGTTGAGTTCGGCCCCGACGAGGAATCCTGGAATGCCGTTATGAGTCGCATCCGTAACCGCTTCGCGGACGAGAACCTGACCGGCAGCGGAATGGCCGTGAGGGCGGAACTCAAGGTGCTCGTTGGCGGCGAGGATGACATGTTGCTGGGCCAGATCGTCGAGAAAGGCAAGTTCGCGGACGTGGATCCCGATGATGACCCGGACTTGTAGAAGATTTTACTGGGGGCCGAACAAGGAAACAGAAAGTGCGTTCATGACGGCGTGTGATGTCTGTTGGGTGATGATGTACGATAACGACTTTTGTTTGCTTCGAATCGCGAAATCAAGCGTGGAGGTGGATACCCTTTGGGCGTTGTTTTGGTTGACCCCCGCTCCCCTCCCCTTCCCTTCGGTAACGATTTGCTTTCCTTGCTTTGTATAGGGTACTCGCTTCTCTAAAAAAAAAAGCGAGTGTTAGGACTGCTGTAACTATATACGGGGACGTGGGGCACCTCAATGAAAGCACCCGTGCAGTTCTCTTCTTTCCCACTCCCAATCTACCAGCTTGTATGGGCTCGGGGGCTCCATGCCGGTCACTCTCTTCCAATGGCACAGAGCCGGTCCTTGGATCAATCGTTTGAAGATTGGTCACTTCCTTATTATAAATGTCGCAGTAAACAGTCAAACTCTTCTTTTTGAAGACTCGCACATGTGAGAACTCACGAGCGCAGAAGTAGCACCTGAACAAACACGCTCGCAAGTGACGGAGAACCATAGAGCGGGCATATGACATTTCTGACAAGGGGCTATAGTGACCGGTTGGGGCACCCCCGGGGGGCCGAACGGCCTTGTGCCGGAGGAAACGGTAGGGAGCTCTTCAGATTTTCGGATGAGGCAGCAGTCCCGATCAGTAGTGGGTTACCTGGAATGGGAGCATATAGAGCGGCATCTTCGTCTTCGGAAGCGGCGCTGCCATCGATGCTGTGGTCACCCGACTCGGGGGTGGGTGCGACCGAAAATGGTAGTCGTAGTGATGATGATGACGGTGGCGGCGGCGGTGGTGATGGCGGCGATGGTGAAATGGGTTCGGGTATTAACGGGGATGTATGGTCTCGCGTGGATGGGGGTGATGGAAAGGGCGGGGCCGCCCTCGATCCCAGAGGCGGCTCCAGGTGTGGAGGGGACCCAGAAACTGGCCCCCCCCTAGACGGAGTGTCTTGCCATGAAGGGCGGTGTCGCTGAAACAGCACCCTTCGCCACGATGGGGGTGTACCTGGCGGGAACGTTGGTGGGCTGCCATTGGGGTGGAAGAATTTGACATTTTGAAACATGCGAACAAGTTTAGGCGCTGTGCTCGGGTAGTCGTTGCTTCGTGGCGCCCGTCCGCTCTCCGTACGCCTAGATATTGGTGTAGGAGTCCTTGGATCAGCCCTTGCCAAGGCTTCCTCAGCAAAAGACTCCTGCCGACGCACCTGAGACGATGATGACGAGGGCACTGGCGATGGGGGCCGCACGCTCGGGGCCGCCACCTCCCCTTGTTTCCCGGAGTTTCTCCGGTCTGATGACCGTCGACGGACCTGGGAACCCATGCGGCGCCAACTTCCCTGGAGCGGAGCGGGCACGACCGTAGGCGTAACGAAATGCTCCTTCCCCTTCCCCTTCCCCTTCTGTTCTGCCGCAACCGTCTCTTTTGATCGTCTCTCGTTGGCGCGGGAGGTTCGGAGTGTTGCCAGCTCAGTTGAAACAACCTCCTTCGGCACATGTGCCTCTTTTGCCTCGGTCATAGCTTCAGAAAGATCATGGTCCACCTGAATATCATCATTGGCCGTGCTTTCGAACTGCTCGTCAGGTTCCATCTCGTCAGCTACCATCTTAAGCTCCACATTGGGTTCCTGCTCAGGCTCCACCTTAGGTTCATCCACTTCCGCAGTTTCACTGCCTTCTGCGTCGCTCCCAGCCGGTGTCACACATGGCAACCACTTTAGAATACGATTCTTATCGTATTGCATTTCCTCCCTCTCTTTCTTCGCATCATCCTCATCCTCATCCTCTTCTTCCGCCTCTTCATTCTCCTTCTTCTCCTTCTCCGCCCTCCCCTCCCTCTCAGCCCTGAGCAGCTTCCTCCGCACCCTCTCCCTCTGCCTCAACTTCCTAGGGCTAGTAACTTCCTGCGACTCGCTAGGATGTCTAGCCGAGACAGCGGCAGCCGACGAACGCGTCCTACAGGATCGCCGCGTCCCCTGTTGCCCCCCCACGGCACGTGATCGTGACGTCGGTGTCGATGGTTTGCGTCCGTCTTCCACGTCTCCACCAGCATCACGGTCCACCATCGAAATGCGCGTCGGTGGCTGCTTCGGTTCGGCATCGTTGAATGGTAGAAGCTGCTTGGCACTCCTTCCTCGTTGTACTGCCGATATTGCCGATGATGATTTTTTGTCCCGTCCATCGTGATTGCTGTCGTGTTTTGGCATTTTCACCAACGCATTGACTGTCGCCGCCCCTTTATCCTTCTTCTCGACATTGTCTTGCGCCTCCTGCACCGCTTCGTCTGTGCGATTCATCCTCCGAGAGCGTCTTGGCCCATCCGTGTCGTGTCTCAGCCTCGTCTCGGCCTGTTCCTTCTCATCCTTCTTCTCATCTTCCTTCTCCAGCTCCTTCATGCGTCTTCGAGACACAAGCGGACGGACTGGGCTGAAACGTCTAACCATACTTATCCTCACGTTCCACTGTCTGCTTCGCACTCGACTACTTTGGCCAGATCCCTTTCGTCTCGACCGGCTGCTCAACGCTGTGCTGTTCCTGTCCGCGGTGAAACGACGAAGGCTTCTCGGTAGTCAAAGCCAATATTCCTCCGTGTTAGACCGATCACGTGTAAATGTGGGGGTTCGCGCTTCGAAGATCTTGATGGAGGTTGCTTGGTTGGGTAGGTGAGTAGGAGGTGGGTTGGTAGAGTAATTGGTAAAAGAGAATGGTTGGGGGATGGAGAAATCGCCCAGGAGCTGCATGCGAGGCTTGTGCAGTTCGCAATTCGCTTGCTTACATACTGCCTATCTAGCCAGCCATCTTTGTTGGCAGGACAACAAACCATGCACGATCGCCTTTAACTAGTCTGCATGTGCAGCAGACGATGTTCGATCAACCTACTCTATGTATAGCTGGGGCGGTTTGTTGAACTGCGGTCACCCGTTCAATGAAAGTAGTGAACGGCGGGCTGCGGAAATTGGCCTACGACTCCCAACATAATCCGTTTCCACGAATCCTACAAGTCGGCGAATAATTCGGTAGAATGGTCATTCAAAGCAACAATCACAACCATCCTTGGCGATGCTAAAAGGTCCACTGGTCACATGTGAATGACAACAAAAAATAAAAGTCCCACGGAAAAAGCTCCACCCACTTTGCTTACCCCCCTGTCGAACGCCCAGGATTGTCTGAAAGAGATTTTATCGATTTTTGTGCCACCACCAGGATTTTCTGCCTTTCCATGCGGGAGAAGCCTTTGTCCGTCGTTTGCATGTGATTTGGCTTGGCCATGCTCTAAGCGGATAGATATTGTAGTATTTTAGAATAGCATCAGCTGGCGAAAAGCGCAAATCAGCACCCATTGATAACACAAAGTACGCAATCACAAGGGGGGTTTTTTTCCTCGCCCATTCATTACTCGCATGCGACCTAGATGGATCACGGCGTGGTGCACACCATTTCCCCTCCGCCCAGGCCTGTCCCAAGAAAATATGGTGCACACGAAAGAAATCGCAAAGGAAAGCCAAAGAAAGAACAATGGAAACCGTGCCCCCTCCCCCCCCCTCCTTCTCCGCGAACGCCATGAAGGGGGGGGGGGGGCTGGGGAGAAACAGAGGTTGTTCCTTACCCTCGTCACCCAGCTCCTCGGCCTCCACCTTCCCTCCCCCCCGCTTCCGGGGCGCCCACTCTGACGCCTCACTCTGCACCGCTTCCTCAGCCGGGGCCGGGACCAGCCTCCCCTCATCCGTGGCGGAGAGTAAGTCCAGTACCGACTGGCTACACCAGGTCCCGGATCGTGAACCGGCTCTTCCCCCTCTCAGTTTCCATCCGCCCCTCCGCCCACAGAATCTTCTGCTGGGCCTTCCTCGCGGGGCATATGTATTTTGAAGACATGCTCCCGCGTCTGCATCCTGTACAGGCACCACGAGCACTGAGAGGTGGGCCGACTCCTCGTCCAGTTCAGGTATTGCCCGGTGAGGCAGAGACCTGTTTTCAGCCGGTAAAACCTGGAGGCGCGCCTCTTGGAGCTACCGGCCTGGCCCTCCGCAGCGCCGCGATGTGCTTTCTTTCCGCGTACATCTGGCTGGGGCCAGGCTCCTCCAAGGCCATCCGCCTGATAGCGGGCTGGGCGTCCGTGAATATCGTGATCCTTTCTGGGGTCATCTCTCTTCTCGAAGCGGTTTCCAGCGCCCTGGCGAGAGCGGCGCACTCCGCATCGTAGGCCTCTTGGTTGTCGCCCATGTGGGTTTTGATGCCCACCTAGAACTTGCCTGTTTTGCCGTAACTCTGAGCACCTGGCGGCTCCCGCTGCCGAGACGCTATCCGTCCGTGAACATGGTCAGCCCGGGCCGAGTTTTTCCGCCTCCGCCTTGGCTTCGGCCTCCTCTTCCTGCAACAGTTCCGCGTCGAGGGTTTCTGGTTTCTCCAACAGGACTGTGCTCTCCATCCTCCCCGAGTATCCGAGGGCGTTCTCAAGCCGTTGCCCAATGGTCGTCTGGGTGTCCACCTTCCTTGCCTGGTCGCCCTACAAAAGGCTGAGCAGCCGTAGCCCAAACCGCCGCTGTCTCCAGCCGGGCCCGTCGCCGGTCCGAGTCCCTCGCAAGAGAGAAAGAGAGAACATCAATTTATTCCACAGCGACAGGAGGGGAGGGAGGATGAAATGTCTCACTGTGGTATTGAGCGACGATATTACTGACCACCGCGAATCCTTTTGCTTGCCATCGTACAGGTACGTACCGCCATTCGACCTAAGCATCCTACATCCCTTTCGTCCAAGCCAATGGTAGAAAAGTACCTACCAACCCAAAATTCAGGCGTACCAAAACATAGGCAATGGTACAGAGTATGTAGCAAAAAGACCCAAAACACAGTGTACAGAAAACAATCGCAATAAAACAACAGACAGAACCCTAACAAGCTTTTTCATCCCAACTAATCGGAACCCGTACATGTACAAAGCTTCCAAATGCAATTGTTCATCGCGTATCCATAAGAAAAAGAACCGCAAACAAAAGAAACCTTTTCATTGAAGCCATCGCTTTCTTAAACCTCGTAAATCTTGGCGTTGAAGGAATCGCTGTCGCGCTTCTCGCCAGTCCTGCCCTCGTAGATTTCGACGTCCATTGTGTCTTCGGACATGAAGCGCCAGATGTGAACCTTGCGAGTCTGCCCGTAGCGGCGAATACGTCCGATCGCTTGTGTCTCCGAAGACTGATACTCGTAGTCGGTAGCGGTCAAAAGTGGCGATAGGAAAATGGCGTGATTTGCGATCGTGAAATTCCTAGTAATAATGTTAAACGCTCCATCGGTCATGCAAGAATAATCGGTTAGACTTACGATCCGGAGGAACTCTCAGCAGTCACATTCAGAAGCATGACCTTGGGGCTGTTATCTCCTTGGTCCTTTTGGAAGTCCTGAACAATGGCCGATTGTTTATTTGAATTTCCCTCAATCTTGGCCCACTTGATATTATTGAAGGACAAGAGTTTCTGGACACGGGTCATAAGGTCGCCGAATTGGATGAACAACAAAATTTTCTCCCCCTTTGGAATGTGCTTGGTGATCAATTCGACGATTTTCTCAAGTTTCTTGCCATGATGGCGTCCAACTCCGTCGCGCTTGTCCTCTGCACCGAGAGAGTCGGCCTTAACGACCGCCAATGCACGAGTGGCAGCCTGGCAGCCTTCCGTCAGACACTGGGTGAGGCGCGCGGCCTCCCGCAGGCAATCGTAGCACCCCTTGTGGCCGCACGACGAGAGGACGGCGATTTCCGAAGTATCTAGATTCGACCGTTTGCAACCCGGGCAAGTGACTTCGACGGTGGCGCCGTCCAGCGATGCAGCTGACTTCTGAAGATCACGGACTACGGTGAAGTATCTCAGAGATCGATGGCGACCAGCCAGCTCTTTCCTGGCCAACCCACGAAGATAGATGACCTTGTTTTTGAGCTGCTCGATCCGTTCCGTTGTGTCCAGAGAGGGTTCTTCCTCCTCAATTGCTTTGGCCTTACCACCCTTACCTTTCTTAACTGATGAAGATTCTTTTGTGGAGATCTTCGGATCAGCAACAGATCCATCCGCATAGACCACCTTGAAGGACCTCGGAGCTGCAAATGCCTCATCGAGAAGGACTTTGATATCATGATTGGCGTCAGGATCTCCAACGCCGCCAGTGCGGCATTGGTCGACAAACTCCATGAAGAGGTTCTTCGGGCGCTTGTCACTTGATCGGGCTCCGGCGTCCACTTGCCACTCCTTCGAGGAAATTTGCTTGTATCTCGTAAGAGCATCCTTGAGAGAGCGACGGATGTCCTCGCGGCAGCTGTGGAGTTGCTTCTTGCGCTCTTCGACAATGACATCGCACGCCTGAACGGCGTTCTCCTCGTTGGTCCGAGAGCTGTCCAGCTCGAAGTGCGAACAACGCTTGATCAAAGCTTCTTCTGCCGTTTCTGAATCACCTAAAGCTTCCTGTTGACGACGGTCACGGTCGTTGTCCATCTTGTGCTTGGACCGCTTGAGATTGTAGTCGAGTGCTTGAAGGTAGTGCTCAAGCTCGAGGTAGATGGCTCTCTCCGCGGCTGGTAGCTTCACCGGGACAATAAACTCTTGGTAAGGAATCTCGTCTATCTCGGCGTAGTTCTGGCGTACGAACTGATTGAGGAAAGCCTGGCCGACTTGCTGTCTCCTAGTATGCCAGTACGGTGAATGGACTTCTCTAAAGTTCGTGAAGAGTTCCACGCCTGGATCAAATTAGCATCGGCATAATAACTTGACGGGGCCACTCTCTTACCAGTCATGTCCTTCCGGATTTTCTTTTTATTCTGGTCCTTCCCGACTTGATCGTCCTCGATACCAAGATGGATGTTAAGGAAAGCGGCGATGGTTTTGACATCCTCAAAGTCGTCAAGCGGAGGAGTTCCCGAAAGGACCCAACGATAACGAGCTTTCAGACTAGTGATACCAGCATGAATCTGCCCCTTATAGTAGGTGAACTCGTCCACAACTAGGCGGTTGAATTGAAACATCTCGAAAGGAGGGGTCACCATTCGAGTCCAATCCTTTTGAACAAGGTGATTCTTGAGTTTCCAGGGGTCCAGACCACTCATGCTCTTGCGAGATTTTTTGGCTCTATCAGAGGATGTTCCCCCGTCAGACGCCGAACCCACGTCACTAACTTCGTCGTCGGTGCTTCTCCTCCTCTTCGATCCCGGTGTTTCCTTAGATTTGACATAAGCAACTCCAACCAGCCGCTTCTTTTGAACGAAAACCTCGGCAGATTCCTTTGCTTCCCGGTCCAAGCGAAGGCTGGCTTCCTCGATTCTCGCCCAAGCGCCTGCAGCGCCCATCTCACGTATGTGATCGACTTGAACAGCTAGATCTACCAAAGCCTGTTTCTGCCATTCGTAAAACCGTCTCCCTTGGCCGGCTGCGGTGTTTGCGGTACCAGCAAACAGCGCCAGGTTCGAAAGGTACTTGTCCGACTGAAAGATCGGCGCACTAGCAACCACGATATCGGCCTCCATAATATCCTTGGCACTGATCTTGTTGAGGTCCGCCTGTGATAGGATTTTAATGACCTTGTACCGGTTACCCGTGAACTTTTTGATCTCATCTGTCCACTGACCGGCGAGATGGCTAGGAATGACCACCAACGTCGCCTTAACTGGAATGGCTCCGGGAGTTCCCTGGGGGAGCTGAATATTGTCCTGTGTGGAATCGATAAGACCGATGGTAATTGCTGTTTTGCCGTAGCCAACTTCATCCGCCAGAACACCTCCACGAACGTAATTAGGACGCTCGGCCTTACCCTCCACTCGCCAGTTGAGGTGAGGTAGCAATGCCTCTGCAACCTCTTCCTCCATAAATGGCACGACGTCTTCCCTTTCCTGATCTTTCATCCATGACAGCGATCTAAGCTGCTCTGGGCGCAAAGGAGTGACGAAGTTTGGTGGCTGTTCGGCTCTCACATCGCTCTTGTTGGAAACTAGGTCGTAGAATGGCAACAGGAGCTTCGGTTCCGGAATGTAGTCCGTCACGAGCCTCCAGCTGAGAATGGGCCTTCCACGATCCTCCGCTGGCAGTCTGAATAGCGCTCTATGGACCAAGGTCGCCACGTTGAGCCCGATCTTGAGGATTCCGACGTCTCCTTCGTCAAGTTTGACATGAGTCACGAAAGGAGAAGGCCGAGACTTCAATGCTCGTTCGTAAGGTGCAGCTTCTTGCGGATCTTCGAAGGGTTTGTACTTATTATTAACGAAAACCCATTTAAGCTGTGGACGTGGCGGAGCACAACGATTGCAGCCGTCGAGACCGCATTCGGGAAGTTTGAGAGTTGTCCAGCGTTCCAACTGCTTGAGTGACCGCACACGTTCAGTAAGCCAGGCAAGGGACTCGTATGCGGCGCGTTCGTGAATAGAGTCTACTTCGACCCACTTCCCTTTTGGCCATATGGCTTCAGCCTGGTTGCGGAGTGGCACCATGCACTGCAATACGGCCCGCGCTGACGCACATCCATCTTTCGAAACATCGAAGTGCAACCCATCGGGACCGGGCACCGACAAGATTCCGTCCTTAGAGGATCTCGAGGCTGGAGGCGGACCCAGCCGAGCATTGGTAGGAACCCACTGACCGTTAATGAAAGCCTTCACTTTTTGAGGATTCGCCGTTGCGTCCCGTTGCCTCCAGGCGGGAGCGAGATGAGCAGTCACAGTGCGGTATTCGCCGTATCCGAGTCGACGATGATCAGACGCGAACACAAACGGATCGTTTGAACCATCACCGGTTCTCTTCTGGTCGATAAAACAAAACAATGGAACCACATCGGCATCGTCAATCCTCTTGTGAAGGGCTCCCAAAGCAGTCCCGCAATTTTGCAAAAGTTTATACTCGCCGGAAATGTCTCGATCGAACTTTGCTTTGTGTTCATCGGGAACTGTAAACCGAAGTCGGCTGTAAACTTCGCTAGTCATCGTCGCACTGTCCGTGTATCCAAGAGTGCTCTGCCAGGAGGGAACTTTCGCATCTACACCTTGAACCAAAATGTCGAAACGCGGGAAAGCCGGAAGACACAATTCCCACTGGCCGTCCAAAGCACCTTTGCCAGCCTTGTTGTGCACGAGCATTCGGGCGATAGGACGCTCGGAGAGTCGGCGTTTCTCGCTCGTGATACCCTCTGTCACAGGGCACTTCGCGAAGATGCGCCACTCGGGCTTCTTGGGGTCGAGGATAAACTCGAGACGCGCATCTGGAGCATCGTACGTCACTGTCCAGGTCTCCTGACGAAGAAGACTCTTGAACCTGAACTCTCCTTCGACAGCTGCGACAACTAGCTCACACCAGATCTTCCAATCATGATCACGAATGGAGTCGTTGTTAGGCTTAAGCCTATGGAGGGCCGCATCATCAATGCCTGTCAACCGAAGACGCATCGATAGAATACTTTTGAGCTTCGACTCGAACTCCAACGGCTGGAGACGGTTGTTGATTTGGCCACGATCCTCCGGAACCACATGAGTGGGTCGACCACCGCACTTATCACATGCTGTAAATCCGCACTCTGTGCAGAGACGGATTTTATTTGTGGTTACTGAAAACCGCCCTTCGCAAACACAGATGCGTCTGGACCTCTCAGCGTCTGTGAGGAGATCACGGAGCTCGAGGGAAACCGTTGTGGAAAGATCCATGGCGGAGTCCTCAAGCTCGTCTTCCCCAACGATGCAACACTCGGTGTCCCTGGGTTCGTCAAGCGCCATCGCATCCTCGTCGGGCGAGCGGTCAGGTAGATGTTCCATAGATAATATCAACGCGCATAGCATGGTCGTACCCACGACCGTTGACGACATCGCATTGCCTGCAAGGTCCTGGATTTGCTGCGAAGTTTCTCGGGTAAGGAGCAGCTCATCGATAGGAAGCCCTTGCATGTGCAATGCTTCGATCCCAGTCATCGGTCCGCCACGGTAACAGAGGTAAGCGATCATATGCGGGGTCAGACAGGGAGATATCCCATCCGGCTTGCCGCCCATGGTGTTACGATCAACATTCTGGGAGAGATTCCAGAATGCCCTGTTATTGAATTAGCGGTTTTCTTGAGTGGGGGATCGAGGTGACTGACGCTTTGTACATTGGATCATACCCATCACGGACGGACAGGAGGAAATTGATATCCATCAGGTCCAGGACACGTTCTACCTGCTTCCTCCCCCAATCCTGCCACATGAAGTCAAGGGTCTTACAGACACCACCCTCCTGCCAGGCAGTCACTGGCCGTTGATCACCAAGTTTCTTTGCGATTCGCTCGCGTTGATGACGACCCTCACACTTCTCCCAGTCAACGGTGCGGGCCCTAACGGGACCAGTACGACGAGGATCACCAGCGAGTTCCATTCGGGCTTTATACACTCTTGGATCGTCGTCGGGCAGCATAAATTCTTCTAGAGTCGTCGTGCATCTCCGCTCCATCTTCTTCACGGCATCAATCCATTTGTTGGGAATGCCGAGGCCCTGCGCGTCGACAGCGAACATGTATCCACGCGTGCGAGTGTGCGGGATGTAGTATTTCTTGGAGTCAAACCGGGTGTACTCAGCATCGTAGCCACATTTGTGATAGAACCCCCTCATATCGCCCCAAGCAGCACCACAGACGTTCTCCTGGATGACCATGAGAGGCCGGTGCTTGTCAACCCAGCGCATCATCCCCAAGAATGTGTCGCCGGATTCACCGCCCGCCTCCAGGGATTTTTGCTTGTTGTTCAGGTTGGAGAAGTCCACACAGGAAGTTCCTGCGATGAGAATGTCCACATCTCCAGGCACCTCGACTTTGGCACCATATGCTGTTGTACTGAAATCAATTAGCGCGCGATTACAGGCGGGTGGCAAGGAACTTACGCGAAATCATTTCCGAGTTCCTTGATATCTCGGAACAAGATGGGGGGCTTGAAGTTCCTCTCGATGTACGCCTGCTTGTATGGCTCGATCTCGCACGAAAAGACATGCTCGATTTCCAAATGTCCCATCCCTCTCTCCTTGATTGCTTTGGAAAACATTCCAAGGGCCAAAAGAGGAGATTCCGTGCCAGAACACATAGTTGCGACTCTCAGTTTCCTGTGTTTATTGTGGCCCATCAACTTGACAACGGACGGCAGAACACGTGAAATGATATCGTCGAATATGAAGGCAAGGTTGGAGACTGGCGGGAGGCCACCGGGTTGATCCTCTGGCCGGGTTTCGATCTTGATGCCACACGGCTTAGGAATGCAGGTATACGACATTTTCTTCTTCTTGCCGCCTTCGGCAGTCGAAGTTCCCTGTGCTTTGCCTTTCTTGGTCGGCATTTCCTCCTCGGAAGCCTCAGAATCATCAGCTGGCTCTTCTTCGTCAATGTCTGACTCGGCATCGTCTGCTTCTTCAAATTCGCTCTCCACGGTCTCCTTATCCGCAGGAACGTATTCATCGCCGTCATCTTCCTCTCCCGACGCTTCCTCCGAGGAGTCCACAATAATTTTTTTCCGAGATTGACGCCTGGATGTCGATGGCTTGGAGCTGCTTGCCACCGCTTTCCCTTTGCCTTTGGAGCGAGTAGTGAGAGTTTTGGGTGGCGGCCGCACTTCGACAGCGACATCTTGTGGAGGGAAATAGTTCGTAAGAGCGCTTTGCTTCTTGGGCACTGCGAATCAAAGTCAGTCCATACTTCCAAACTGAAGAAAAGGTAATGAAGGTAGGTGGTCAGAAGAATAGCAAACGGAGGATATGCATATAATTAATAGCATGCTAATGCCAGCACGGTGACTGGGGAGGATCGGATGGAGGAGTAGCAGCGATAGTCACGGAGATATGAGGGTAATCTACGAAGGAGAGAAACCAGGCAGATGGTAACACAGCATTTCTACCCTCACCTTCTACAGCCACCATCAGCAGCCTCGTCTTCTTCGTGACCTTGGAGATCCCGTCATCTTCTTCGTCACTGTTGCGCTCATCATCTGCTTCGGTTCGTTTCGCCACTGGCCTTCGTGTCCTCGGTCTGGAACTAGCCTCAGAGGAATCTTCCATAATGACATCGTCGTCGCTGGGAGACTTGGATTTCTTGGGCTTGACCCCCCACGACAGTTTTGTTTGAACCATTGCCTGAAGCAACGACGCCTGCAGAACAGTCAGTGTGCTTCTCCACGAGCAGAATTGGACAGCAACTCGAGACGTACTCGATAGACAGATGGCGTGCTCGATTAGAAACGGGTGGTAAGATGGATGTGAATTGGTCAGCAATCTAGGGGCGGGAGTGAGTCACGGAACCTGAAGGACTGAGACGCGTGAGAAGGTAAAGGGTATGAATGTAGGAAAAGCGCGTAAAATGCAAAGGTTCAGTCGGGGTATCGGGGTATGAAAGGTATCTGTTGAAACAAGCAGAATTGAGTCTAAGTGCAGGTAAGGAGCTAGGGTTGATGAAGGAAGGAGTGTTGATGAAGGAGGCGGGGATGGAGGTGGAAGACGTGAAGTACATAGCGCGTTGAGTCAACAACCAGTCTGGTACCTGACGCTAGTTTCTACGCGGACTGTACACCACATGACTAATAATATGACTCGGTGTCCGAGAATCAAACTTCACGATTCAGTACCCTTCTCCTGGGGCCGCATTCCTCCTCGGCTTCCAATTATTCAGCCCTATGGCTCGTCCCGTTCAGATATCTGCTTCAATTAAGGATGAGATGGGACGATCTCGATAAACCCGATCACGGGTCGTTGCCTGGCACACCGCATCATCAAGAAGAACCACTCTCCCGAATCCCTTGATAACCTCCGCTAGCTCGGCGCGGTGTTAGTGATCTTCCGGTCCGAGCCGCATACTAAATCTGTGGCTCCGATCTCTACAACGCGCCTCGAGACACACGGAAGCGTCTCGCTCCCAACACTGTTGACATCTCTAGTGGCAGCAAATGCAAACGCCCTCCCTGCGCCGCCAGATCATTCAGGCAGGCATCACTAGTCAGTTGAACGGCTCTGTTTGTGGGGGTGATGCTATCCAAGGTCTCCCTGATCGTCGAGGAAGACATTTGAGCAAGATCATGCCGACCATATTTGGGCAGAAGTTCTCAGCTGCACGTTAACAGGCAAATCGTCCGTTTGGTCGTATCATCTGTTCGCGATTCAACGACTGCGAAACTGAATAGACAGAACATTTCTAAATCTAGCCTCGGGTGGGGCGGCGAATCGAACACGAACCCCCCCCCGAACACTAGCAATTTTTGAGATGATAAAATACACCAAAACACTCAGTTGAAGACTACATTTTCCACCCACTGTACAGCAAATTTCGCACGCTCCACGCCCCAGGATCCTCCTCGAAGATGTGCTACATCATCCCCATAGCCACCGCTCCTGCAGCCAGCATCAACACGACCAGGCACCCACTCGAGTGCTTGCTCGCGGCACCCTCAAAGATTGGCAGAGGCTGTCCAGCAACGCCAGCCCCATCCCCACCCAAGTCAACACAGACCGGGACATCAACAGCGCCCTTGACGATACATCCGGTATCAGCGGCATATCCCGAATCGGTGTCGACACAAACAGCCGGCGTGGGTGCGGTTTCCGGGACTCCCGCAAAGTCGATGGGCGCGGTTCCAGCAAGGCCGCTCCCGAACCCGGAGGCGGGCGCCTGACCGAAGTACTCGGTCGGAGGGCAGTAAGTGTCCACCTCGGGACCGTAACCGGTCGCGGCAACGACGTTGTCGCCGGAGTAAGGGTAATCAACAATGCCTATCTCTCCGGGAATCTGGGCCGGTTCGTAGGAGGTCGGGACGGCGTATTGGAGCTGCTGCGGCTGAGCAAGCTCAGGCTGTACCTGTTGCGGGATTACGCCGACAGCCTGGACCTGGCCGTCGGGAATCTGAACGACGTTCTGAGCGCTGGCGATGACAGCGAGGATGAACGGGAGTATGAGGGACTGCATCTTGGGAATGACAGAGAAATCGGAAGTAAAGAACCGTGGGTAAAGTTGGAAGGTGGAAGTTGAAAGTGAATGGAATGGAGTCGATGATGGCAGACTTCAAACTGGATATCTAGACAGGGCGGCCAACGGCGGGACTATATATGCTCTCGCCCCGGGGTTGCTGCGCGCCAGGAAGTCCATGGGAGAGGATTTCGTGAAATCCATAGCCTCTACGGTGTAAAAAAATGCGTCATGTTAAGCGATGCACTGCCTACAGAGGCGACGACATCAAAGTGCTGAGGACCTTGCGAAAGTCTGGGCTTGAGCTCGTCAGGAGTCCCACGAAAAGAAATGTCCCCGAATAAGGTTGAATACTCCAGTTCCACTGACTCGTAAATAGGAGGCAAGATGCTAGCATAGGCCAAAGAGCAGTAAATGAACCAGCAGCGTTTGCGATGTATGTTGGAACGCGATGAGATGAGTTCAAGGTTACCGACCGTATCGGAGGTGACGGTCTAGGTCAACTGTCGATGGGTGGAGACAGCCTTATCTGAATGCTTCCACACTAGTGCAGATTCGTGAAATTCTGTAGACTTTATCGCTCACTTATTCCTGGCCATGCCGCTGTGTGTAAGGAGAGCACGGGCGGTAAGAACGGCGCGGTGGAGGAGAAAGATAGCGAGGCCGGCGACTGTCGGAGACAGGAGTGAAATAGACCAGTGAATGAAGGGCTTCACTACTTGCGTCTGAGCACTCGTATCCCCGAATCCTGTCAGATATCCAAGCATCTTCCATATTCAGCTGCTGCTGCCATTCATCCGTCTACCAGACAGCACCATCACCCGTATTCCAACAAACCTGATGAAGGGTATTCCGAGTGCTGTTCCATGAGCGGAGCACTTCTCGCATGGCCTTAATCGCTGACAGCACACGAAGGCGAGACGAGAATCCTTGTGCACTTGGAAGGCTTCAAATTTCCGCACTTAAAATTCCTAGGCCTATGTACCTTAGGTGTTCTCTGCCGAATCTCGCAGTACGGTTGGGGAAAATTACACCAAGTCCGGAGATCCATAGAACCCAAATCACGATCAAAGCGTCAGATACTGCATAGCCGTGTTCCAGAGCTTTTAGTTAGCAGTTTGCATCCCGCTCGACCAAATTGCCGATGGCCGATTAACCCTATTCGCCCATAGGTTTTCGGGACCAAGAACGGATTGGGTCCATCGCACCCGCCGCGGGAAACGACTCAGGATCGACGAGCTCCGATGAACCCACCGGAATGAACAGGACGCAGTGCGGTTGAGGCAGGCCGGCATGCAGGTACATAACTATGACAGACTACATGGCCTCTTTGCTAATATCTCCGCACTGGAAGGCCGGGCCGATGTCGATCCACAGCATGCGTACGGGAGGGGGGGGATCGGCGTTGGCAGCGTACGTACAATACATGTGATCCAGGACGGGCGGAAAGGCTCCACCGATGGAAGGGACTGAGGAATCCAACTAACTATCTAGCACTTGGAGGCAACGGCGCTCAAGCACCAACTAGCTCCCAGAGCTTGTCCGGGGTGACGGCGGGCTACCTATCAGGTCGACGGACGAAAGTGAGGGGCCGCGGGGCAAGGCCGATAGGGCCACACCGTTCGTTTAAACATACATACAACAACTGGGAAGCCCAAGCCGGGCTGCATTAAGGGTTTTCGCGGGCCGGTTCTGCGTGGATAATTACCCGCTTCGCAAATTGACACTCTGGCCGAGTGATATGTGATGAGTGCCGAAGATGAACACCGATCGTACTTGAGAGACGAGCTGTTAGGGGTCCGGATGATAGCGGTATGTCCGATTGGATGGAGCGGAAGATGGGGCAGCCTTCTATCGGGTCTGGAGACTGGGTTTCGTCGGCCCAGTGACCAGTGAGGCGAGTTTCTATCTTAGTGTTTGAGTTTGCGTAATGCGCTCCTCGCCACGGACTGCCGAGTAGAGTCCGATCGTAGAGCACATACGTGAGGAGGAAAAAAAGCGGCTTTCCTATGCTAATCTTAGGGCTGGAAGAGAATGGGCGTAACAGTCGAGGCCCTTATGGAAAGGAGCCGGGATTCTAAGTTACCTTGGATCGGTGGAATCATCCGATACCCCTCCAGAATTCAATTCATTCGCCGAGCTCAGAGCCAATCAAGCACTCTCCATGCAAGAACCCGAGAAGCCGAGACATGCACCACAATATCGTTCTTTATTCTCAGCAATCGATACGATACCCTTGCTCTGGAACCGTTCCTGCACCGGGATCCAGCCGGTGGTACGGGCCTGTGTCGATCGCAACGGTCTTCGACGGTCCCCATCTCCGCACCGGCCGCCAGCATTATCAATTACTCGGCCGATTATTGGCGCTCAAAATCCTGTTTGGGAGCGACGAGAGCCTGCGATCGCCCGGTGGACGGCCACTTAACGCTACCACACTCTGCTACACCTGAATGCCTCGCATTGCTGATCTCGTGGGATTGGACTTTGGATACCGGCATTCCTCTACAACACTTACAGCCAGTGAGCTTTTTGTGCATTAGCTAGATCGAGGGGCTGCGGTCGCAAGTCTTCGCGATCAGGGCGACAAGGAGCATTGGGTTTCTGGGCGGACGGTGTGTGGAGCCCCCGTGGCCCTTGTATGTTCCAACCGAAATTACTGCCGCTATGTATGCGAATGCGCCCCCAGTGATATTCTTCTGGCGCTCCTCTAGGCACCTTGACTGACAAACCTCGAGATTTGCAGGGGTTTCAATATCCAGCCGATGATCCATCCGCCGACCTCTGGAGCGAGCAAGCGGCGAATTCAAAGACAGCGCCAGGGCCGGTTTGGGCGTCGAGCTCTAATGAGGTATCCTGCTAGCTACTTGCGTGCTCGGTCGCTCGTCTCGCGCACATCTCTCGCACCTCCCCTCTCCGCCCGCGGTCAAGGGCTCGTATGTTCTGCAAGATCCACTTGAGAACATGTATCTATTGGATTGCAGTGAGTATTCCGCCGAGATATATCCGCCAAGCAGCTCAAAGAGACTTTGTCGTGTTGGGGCTAAATCGGAATAGGTGATCCCGCAGCTCATAGGTTCAAAGATCAAAGGCCCTCATCGCAGAGAACGGAGGCAACTGCCCTCTGCCGTGAGCCCGACACCACCCGCCCTGCAGGCGTCCACAGCAGGGCTCTGGGGATTGAAACTGCGATGCCCAAGCGAACGCATTCCTGTTCTCCGAGGCATTACCTGGACTGGTATCTAACATATTACAAAGAGTTCACATAAGTGCGTTGATCATTCCAAGTAACTAACTGCAATCAAGCACCATCCGCGGTCATCCGGTTCACCACCCCCACCCCCACTACACCGCCAGACAATATATAGTGCTTAGAAATGGGCTGCATACAGACTTTGCCATGGTTGGTTGTGGGATTCTGATGATGCGGTTAGATTAAATAATCCCAGGGTTCGGGGCCGCAGCTGACAACAGATCCGCAGCAAGCGCAGCAGCAGCACGATCATCGAAGATGGGTCCTTAAATTGCTCCGCTCCCGCATTCAAATGCGTTGTATCCCAGGCGGTGAAGCCGTGAGTCATCACACGAGGTGAGATCGTGGTGGTGGATGAGTGCCGACGGTGGGCGCAAAAAGGCGGGATCCAAGTTTCTTTGGGCGACACACGGCAGGTCATCGTCACCACGGTCCAATGTATGTATGTGGCAGCGGATATCACAGGACCAGGGCCCGCTTCAACCTGATCTCGCCGCAACAAGCGCGGAAGCAATTGCATTGGCTTTGGCCGCAGCTCAACCCGTTGTTGCATCCGCTCCGGTGCATACTATTATTGGCTATCCCCTCGCTCGAAGACTCCTGGAGATCGGGCGTTTAGGTCATTCGGGGAAAGACTTATGTGCGGACAGTCAGCCGGCTAGCTGCGCACCCAACGGCCACTCTATCAGCCGGAATACGAAATATGGCGGGGCTTGGGGCCTCCGCTTCTGATCCGACCCCACTAGAGCAGCAGCAATACCCCGTTCCCTGCTTCTGCGTCGCTCACGGGACACTGCAGCATCCGGAGATCGGTCCTTCGTTCCCGCGCCCGCGCCCGCTTCCGCAGAAAGGCATAAGCATTGTCAGGAACTTCTCTGCCTCCACAGCGCCGTCTCCCCGGGGTTACCGACGCTACGTAAAGTAGCGCCATCCCAACAGCTCCGCAGCAAGGGAAAGGGGGGGGGGGGGTCTCCACATGCACAGGCGCCGATGGCTAGGCACTGGCCCAGCCATCTACAAACATACGGAGCCTGCCCAAACCGGCACATGCTGTGCCAATTCCCCGGCGGAAGCCTGTTTGCGTACCCTGGCGTTCCGTGTGGCTCGTGGGGCCGGATAAGGACCTCAGGATAACGTCGAAAATTCGTCTGGGTCTTGCGGATCAGGCCTACTCATGAGCCGCAGAGCTCCGGGGGCTGGCCCGGATTACCGTAGCACGCCATGACGACCTCCCTCTCACCTCGCCGCTAGTAGCCGATCGCGATAACCGGGGCACGAGTGATACTGCGTGACATCACAGCGCAGCCCCGTGTAAACGGTCTGTCCGGTTGGAGGGCAGACAGTCCCGCGAACGAGCGGGGACACTATATGTGCGAACCCTGACCTGGCGGCCTGTCAGCTGGATCCCAGAGAGTTCCTCGTGAGATCCCCTAGATATGAGCCTCAGCCATCGAACTGTCTACTTACTGCCCTCAAGGTTTGACTGCTTCTCCCTGTTCCAGTCAGCACAGCTACGATGGAAGGCCATCCAATATTGAGAACACTCATTGGATTGTTTGGCGAGGAACACCGGCGAATTTACCAGTCGGCAATAGCGGGTTCCGGTAAACTTTTCGATATGTCCACCGTATGTACATAATATATCTACGCAAACCCGAAAGTGCGACAATCGATCGAGGCGGGAGACCCCGTGTGGATCCCTTCACTTGTCTAGGATCTTCCAAAGTAGCGGAATCCTCTAGATATCTAGCTTGGTACCTACTGGCACCACCCCCACATGATCCCTGCTAATGCACATCGCGGAAGCCTATCCGTACACGCGGGGGGGCGGGGGACCGGGGAGCATTGTCTGACGCCGACGACGAACCTTAAGCAACCAGTTGTGGTAGTCGATGGACATTTACATATCCCCAAGTACTTTTTTTTCTATCGACCGCTCCCATTGCCAGAACGAGGATGGACACAGCACTACGGGGGGGGGGGGGGGGGGGGGGGGGTTTTTTTTGGGGGGTGGGGCGCCCCAAATT
>Ga0307516_10002456_pt1 | contig 24767 bp, 16 predicted proteins | sample 19_EM_MG_FD_203310 | JGI IMG/M metagenome (GOLD analysis project Ga0307516, IMG submission 203310) | Populus trichocarpa ectomycorrhiza microbial communities from riparian zone in the Pacific Northwest, United States - 19_EM | ecosystem: Host-associated > Plants > Roots > Unclassified | place...
GGGCTATGGCCTAAGATATCTATAGTGTGTGCGAGAGATAACGGCGGGTTTTGTGGATCCAATCGAGACGTTTCGCCCACGCGCTCCCGGGGGGGTGGGTGGTGGGTTACATGGACGGGCAGGTGTGCACATATGTAGAGTGTGCGTAGACAGATGCTGTGTGTACAATGTAGAGTACACGGCCCGAGGGATTGGGGCGGGTGCGCGGAGCGAGTGATAACTATCGGTCGAGCAGTGCGCCCTCCAGGCAGAGTCGAAAGCTACATTGATTCCCGCCGTCACATCTACCTACATACCCAAGTTTGCGTGAGATGACGAAACACAAACACGCAATTGACAGCCTCGCCAACTCCGATCCAGTCCGGTCCAGTCCAGTCCAATTCAATTCAATTCGACAATCAATGGGAAAAAAATAAAAATAAAAGAAAAACCCCCCCGTGACCTTGTCCAAGGAAAGAAGAAAGAAAAACCGACGGACCCGAGCCAAAGCAATAGAAGACACAAACGAAAAAGAAAAAAAAAAGAAAGAAAGAAAGAAAGAAAGAAGTCAAGTTAGAAGTAGGATAGAAGCTGCCGCCCGCCATAGGATGTAGAAGTACCGGTGATCCGACGCAAACGTGCCCCTCCAAACTAGCCCAAAAAGATCTACACCCGTTAGTCTCTGCCGCCATAGCCAAGACTGGCAGGGGGGGGGGACCTACCGCCAACAGCACGATCGTGAGCACGACAGCGAGGATGAGAAGCAAACAACAGGCCCTGTTGCGCGCGCCCTTCTGGTATCTGGACGCGGACCGGAGCTCGAGGTCGGCAGCCTTGTGGTCCTGGGCGACGCTGTCGACGTTGGCGCCGATGATGTCGAGCTGGGCGCCCTGGTCGTTGATCATGCTGCCGAGGTCCCTGAAGATGTCGCTGATCTCGACGACGCCGCGCTCGATGGCTCTGATCTCCTCTTCGCGCTGGACGATGAGGCTCTCCTGGAAGTCGACCTCGTTCTGGTCCGCCAGGTCCGCCTGCTGCAGCTGCTGCTGGACGAGGGGGACCTCCGGGCCGTCCTGGCCGTGGTCTCGGTCGTGGTCTCGGTCTCGGTCGTCGTTGTGGTCGAGGTGGGCGGCGCGCTTGGCGGCGGCGACGTACTGGCGCGTCTTCTCGGCCGAGAGGCGCTGCGCGCTCTGGAAGTCGGCGAGCGCGCTGGTGAGCTGGTTCTGCAGCTTGTCCTGGGTGTAGCGCATCGACGGCGACGGGTCCGGCCAGCTCTTGGCGCGCTTGACGCCGTCACTGATCTCGCGGAAGCCCGTGCGCGTCGAGTCCAGCAGCCGCGTCACGCGCTCGCGCACCGCCTCCGAGTCCTTGCGCGTGCCCACCAGTGCCAGCTGCCGGTTCAGCTGCGTGATGTTGCTCGTCAGCGTGAACAGCCGCGCCGACAGCGTCGTCGTCAGCTGCGCGAACTCTGGACTGTCGCTGTAGCCCGTGCTGCGCGACGTCGTCGGCTGCGATTCGAGCGTGGAGAGCCGGTCGAACGACATCGTGGGCGCGCTGTGTTGCGTTGCGTGCGGTGGAGTGTGGTGGTTGGTGGTTGGTGGTTGGTGGTTGTGGTGGGCGATGTGTGGTTGAAGAGAGGTATGTCCTTAGGTTGCGTCGTCATGCGGAGGCGAGATCGAGCCATGCTTGGGTTTTGCTTGGCGTCGGACCTGATTTCAGCCTCGAGATCCCTGGCGCGACCTTCTGCGGCATCTTCACGGGAACAATACATACAACGTGTGGACGAGTATTCTACGATGGCCCAGACGGCTGTTATTTATTGCTGAGGTCAAGGAAAAAACTGCTCAAAACAAAGGAATCCCAAACACGGAAAAACACCATCACCGTAGCTGTTACAATCCCCTCACGAAAGATCCACCTCGCCATCGTCCGCCACTGCGCCTTCCGGAGTGCCCGCGGACCACTGGGTGGCTGTAGGAGGAGGACGGGTCGCTTGGATGTAGGCTGCAACACTGTTAGAGTTTGTTTCGGCACGATATAAGTGCAAACTTACAGTTCTTGATGTGCAGGAACAGTTGCACCTTCCACTTGTCCAGCTCGTTGACCTGGCTGAACTGGAAGAGGTGTTCCGAGTACGCAGCCTCATCGCCCGCCTCGATCGCAGCAATCAGGTTCTTGATCCGTCAGCGTCCATCTGTCACTTGCGGTGCAGCGAAAGAACTACCTGCAGCAGCACGGACTCCCTCTGGTTGGGCCAGTTGATGTCGATCTCCGCATAACTCTTCGTTGCCAGCTTGGTTGTCGCGACGTCCTATGTGTCGCATCAGCACCGTCATCTCTACTCGCACCAGATCGCATCGCATACCCCAGTGCAAAGGTGACATATCGCCGCCTTAAAAAAGTACTCCTTCAAGCTCCACTTCATGAGGTTGTTGTTGGCGCTGTTCTTGGCGACCTCCTCGTACTTATCGATAGCCCTCCGGTAGTCGCCGGCCAGCGCCGCATTATCCGCAACCTTCAGGAACATTTTATTCGCCATCTGCGTCGACCCCTCGACCTTGTACCAAGTGCCCGCTTGCTCGTAGCCATCCACGGCGCCCTTCAGGTCCCCAGATTTCTCGAGGATCTCCGCCATCTTCTCCTCGTAGGTGGCCGCGCGTCTGAAGTTGCCCTTCGCGGTGTAATGCGCGATGGCGCCCTTAAGGAGTCTGGCAGCGTTCCCGGCATCTTCAGGCAACACATCGGGCTTCGCCGTGTAGCACTGCGACGCCTGCACCAAGGAGTTTGCCATGTCGTCCGGCTCGCCGATCTCGTTCTGGAGCTGTGCCGCCCGCTCGAGGATTCGCGCTGCTTGGTCGTAGTTCTGTTGCGCTTTGTAGCCGTTGGCGGCTCGCACGAACTCGCTGGACGCATCCTCGAGCTTCTCTTTACGGCCGCCAAAGAAGCTGAATCCGCCGCGGGCGGACTTCTCGAGCGACTCGGCCTGGAGCAGGTCAGTGGTGGGGTGGGATACGTGTGGAGTGAGAACCGGTACCTTCTTGAGGATCGCAGCAGGGTCTTCCATTCCGTAGAGGCAAATGCAGACGAGATGCAAGGTGTATAGATACGTGGATGTGTTGAGAGTGTAGGCGTGACGGCCGTAGCAGGTGTTCGAAACAGCTTGTGATGACCTGTACCTCGCCCAGTCCGGCGGGGTGGCGCACAAGTAGAGTAAACAGGTCTTGGCAAATGACTAAGCAGCTCTTAGCCTTTTGAGGTAGTCGAGATAGAGCCTACACACTTACTCGCACTACGTTTCATGGACAGCACCGGCGGTGAGTATTATAGTTACAGAGTAAATGGGAAAAAGTGGTGGTCGCGACATAAAGCCGAGCAAAGGGGGTGTGCCGGGGTTCGTTCAGTTGGAGAAGTGCACTTTAACCAAGTCCAGGTAGGTGTGTCCAAGTCCGAGCCCGAGTCCAGGTTCTTGCAGGATTGCTATGTAGATAATCTGGACTCTTGGAGTGCTGTTCTGTTTCGTTTGTGGGTAAAAAGTGCTCTCCCTAGCCACCACACACGTCCTAGTGTATGTGTCCCTCAACGAGCTGCAGCCCAACTTTTTTCCCGCTTGGGCTTTTGTGACTAACTCCCGCTGCCGCACCGTCGTGTGGAGACCGACACCCCGGGAACTGTTTGGACACACAAGGCACAATAGATATCACGTTACCAGGAAATACACTGCGCCCCGGCGTCTGGCGAGTGACACCGTATGTTCCAATAGGTAGATGACGAAATCTGAAAGACACCGTCATTTTCGCAGGTGACTCCTCGCGGTCACTAATTAGCGCGGAGATCGAAGAAACAACATGTATCTAGCTCTCCTCCATCTTCTCATCGTCATCGTCACCCTCCAGAGCCTTCTTCGCCTCCTTCTCGGCCTCCTCGACGAGTTCTTTCGGGACCTCCTCGTGCTTTCCGAAGCCCTTGACTGCCGAAGCATCATCAACTCTGACCCAGGTCATCTCTAACTCGAAATCTTTGTCTTTTCCGGAGTTGTCGCCGTGCGCGGCGTGGATGATCCTGGCGGCATGCTTGACGCCCTCATCGACCGTGATGTTGGGGAGGTCAAGCTTCTCGAGTTCCGCCTTGGCAGCCTGGCGGCCGCGTCCGGTGGCAGCACCGAAGTAGCCCTGCAGCCGTGTTAGCTCTTACAATCAACCCGGAAGGCAATGGGAACACACCCAGCCGACTCCACTAGGCTCGACCATCCACAGGCTCGGTCCACCTTCCTCGTCCACGCCACCGATGATCGCCGTCACACCGAAGGGCCGGACGCTGGAGTAGAGAGTGTACGCCTGAGTGTACTGTCCCATCCGGTCCGAGAGACTCGACACGGGGATCGGATCGTGGTACTGTTTCCGCCATTGGAAAGCTTCGTTGCGAGCACGGGAGGTGAAGTGACGGGCGTCGGGGATCAGCCCGGAGCACGCCTGGAGAACACGGAAATCGGTTAGCACCAGCAATTATGTAGATGCCGTGCAGAACAAGCGGAGGAAAACCAACGATTCCGATGTGTCTGTCGACGGTGCTGATCCTCTTGTTGCTTCCGGGCACCAGTAGCTTGCTCCCGATGAGCTTCTCGACGGCGAGAACTATTCCATCCTGGCAACGCAAGCCGATCGCGGTTCCGCCGTTCTCGACAGCTTTGGTAGCGTATTCTACCTGCCGCACGTCAACATCCCATCCCGCAATTCACGCCAGAAGCTCCAGGAGATGTGGCATCGCACTTGGAAGTTTCGGCCATCAGGGCTGAAGACGGAGTTGGAGAGATCGTATCCTGTGCCGATGGAGGTCTGTCGTGGATGTTAGCAACGCGGTGTGGTTCTCCACGCCTAGTTGGACGATCATGGTGTGCTTAGAGCGGTGCAGAGTAACTTACCATGATAAGTAGAGGGGTATGAGAAAGTTCGAGGGATGGAAATCGACGGAGCGGTGGTGGTTATGGTTGAAGTTGGGTGTTGATGGAAATGCCCTAATGTGAGGTTCAACTCCTAGCTGCCGCTAAACCGCTTTTGTCTGTAGAGGGGTTAGTGTTTCTGTTATCTACTTAGATAGATAACTATCTATTCCATCTCATCGCAAGCACGTGAATGATTCGCTCCATTCTTTGTCGGTAAATTCCGGTGACATCGCTCCGCATAGCTTCGCGCTATTACTCTCCCCAAAATGTCCGACCCGCACACTTCCATCGACCATGAAATCTTCGCTACTGTTCAGGAGCAAATCGAGCGCGACAGCCAGGTCAAAGAGGTTCGCCAAAAGCTCCCTTTGGTCTTGCAAGCAGTGTCAAACTAAGCATCAAATAAACAGGGAATCCGCGACTCTCTGAAGACCCTGGAGAAACAGTGTTTGCGCTGCCCATCCACGATGGCTAGACTTGGAGCTGACAAGGAGATAGTGAAGCTGATTGGCTCTACGCTCTCCCGCGTTCACTCCGTGGCGCCGACTGAAGGTGCTCCCACACCCTCTATTACATGCGCCGTTCGTCTCATTGATCGGTGCTGTGTCTCAGTCCCTGGTCTCGTCGCCAAAGCGGAGCCGCTCTTCGACGAGGCCAGCAAGCAGCTTCATGGACTGGTCGAGACTACCAAGGCCTACCCTTACTACAAGTACAATGGACTGTGGGCGAGGGATGTCCAGAACCTTGTGGGTGCTCTACCCGCCACGGGACGAGTGTAGCGAGCTGACGGGGAATTAGGTCTTCTTGGCGTTGTTTTACACTTGGTTGGAGAGGATGTACACTACGGATACTCCACAGACTGGAAACGCCTTGTTGACGATCGAGGAGGTCGGCGGCCGTTTTGGAGGTGTGCAATATTGCCTGCTGGTCGTGGATTTTCTAATGGATTGTAGTGCCTGTCAACCTCAAGTCTGAGGACCAGTTCCATATCACGGTCGAAGAGTATCTCCACGCCATCATCTCGCTGGTGGAGGAGTTGGTACAAACTACCTCCTCGCTCGCTGCATCGACACCGTACTGACATTCGGATAGGCCCGTCTGATGACCAACGCTGTTACCCAGCATGACTTTAAGCGCCCACTGCTCATCAGCACTTTCGTCAAGGACGTTCACTCGAGCTTTCAGGTGTTGAACCTCAAGAACGACTCGCTGAGGAAGAGAAGCGATTCCTTGAAGTACAGCGTCAAGAAGGTCGAGGATATCTGCTACGACCTGATCGTGAGAAACCTAATCACGGTCGGGTCCAAACAGGATTGAGCCGAGGAGTGGAAATAGTCCCGAAAATGTACTGAGCCTCCTACGTAGAAACCGGTTCACGAAGAGACGGCTTTGAGTTTCCGGTTATTGTGGTCAGAATCTGTTCCGTATCAGCACCAACGCGGGCAGTCATGCATGAGCACTCGCGACTCCATTCGCGACCGCACTGGCTTTTGCTCCCATCATCCACCGTTGCTATGTAGAAGCCGGACTTGTGCCCGGCCCAAGTGGGTAAGTGACTGGGCTCGAGGTTTTGCCGGCCGAAGAGCCACTGTCTCACCAGACAGTACCTCCAGTAAGCAAAGAGCCAGTCCACTGTCAAGTGCAGGTGGTGTCGGTACAAGACCCAGACGTGGGAGTGTCTCTTCGAGAACTGCCCGCAATGGAAGTGCCAGGAGGCGGAGGCAGAAGAGCTCAGGGCTAGGGCGGAGGAACGATAGCAGTTCTTCCCCACGCTCTCCCTCCCTCGTGGCGCCTGCAGCGGAGGGATAAAGGAGCGGTTTCTTTTGTTCTTTCGTTTGTCTTTCTATGTGTTTTCTTTTTCTCTCCTTGGTGCGCTCTTTATTCTCGGGACAAGCTAGGGTGGGAGGCGGGGGGGGGGGCACAACGAGCCGCCTGCGGACTGATCGGGATCGGGGTTGGACAACGGACTGGAACTGGACCAGTGTGTATATTGCCATGATCCAGACAGGTCGTACGCAACCAATGACTGAACAAAGAAAGAAACATCACCCACCGATACGAAGTCGGAAAGCGCTGTGCAAGCAAGCAAAACTGGGGCCACAGACCGGCACCGGTATAGCCCGCCACGTGCAGCCAGATTTCCAGAGCCTCGGCATACATTCCTTTGTGTCGGCCGGCTCCTCCGCGAAGTCGGCCCGCATGCGGGCTGAAGGATCGGATGTCACTCCGACGGCCTTCCAGACAGCTCTCAGCAGTGCCTGTCCGACACGTGGCTCGACCGTGGAGAATGCCGTTCGACGTTCCAGCGGCAAGCTGTCTTTTCCACCGACTCGCTCACGAACTAGACGTGAGCATAAAAGGCTCGCCTCCTTCCTACCTCCATCCTTCAGCTCTCCAACGACTGCCTTTGCCGATCTCGCCATATCCACACAGCAGCCGTAGCTCCCCACATCCGCACAACGCACACACGCGATACCAGAAGCCGATCTTACGCGCACACCACCACTCGCCATGCAGATATTCGTCAAGACCCTCGTGGGGCGCACCATTACCCTTGAGGTCGAGCAATACACCACGATCGCCATGGTCAGAGCTAAGATACAGGAGAAGGAGGGGATCCTGTCGGAGAACCAGATGCTCATCTTCGCCGGCAGGCCGTTGGAGTCTGACCAAACGTTGCATCAATGCAATATCCGGAAGGAGTCGACACTCCACATGGTGTTCCGTGTCCTAGGCGGTTGCGCACCCATGCAGATCTCCAAGACCGTCGGCAGAGAGATAATCACGCTCGACGTCGAGGAGTCGGACGCGATCAACACGGTCAAGGCTAAGGTGCAGGAGAAGGAGGGCGTCCTAGAGAAGAAGCAGCGGCTCGTCTTCGCCGGTAGGGAGTTGGAAGACAGCTACAAGCTGCGGGACTACAGCATTCGGAAGTAGTCGACGGTCCATCTTGTCTGTTTAGGGTACCAGCGCTAGACAGGCGATCCGGCGGACATTCTTTGCCTTTCTCCATAACGGAGTCTATATTCGGTCTCCGGTTTTATCCTATTTCTTTGTCTCTTTCTAGTATCAGGTAACACAGTTAGCTCTGGGGGGAATCCAACTTCTTGATGTCACGTACGGCAGATCCATCGCCCTGTAGTAGTCGTGAGGAGGAAAGGTTGCCTGCAGGTTGTGTCGAGGAGCCCAGTATGTACTTTGCATACCGCCCTTCGTCCACTGTCGGTCGACAGGTGGATCATGCCGTATCACTCTCCGCTTGAATCCATAGCCGGACCTGGCGATGGGCCTGGGATAGCAACCGAGCGTGGGATGTTGCCGCATGGTTGAGTGCCGCGTTGGCCACCATCTATGAACTCCACACCTGTCGATCGATGTTCACGTGTATCCATCACAGCATATACCGACCTCACGATCAGCTGCCCTTTTCGTCCATCTCTCACCGCATCACCGCTCCGAGAGTGGAGATCAGCGCCAGCCACTTGCGGTTACCGGTTACCATCCCCAGCCGCGTCGGAACTCGAGCGGTGATATCGAAGTTCGACGTCCGAGCCGATCGAGTGCGGGTTTATGTCCCGCCTCATTGACGGGCACCAACTCCGCGTAGATCCCTCATTACAGACAACACGGATGGAGTCGTATTCCCCCTCCGTCCCTCCTCCCTCTCCTTCCCCCACTTGGCGCCGATGTGGGGGGACATGGACATCATCGATTCCCTCACTTGCCGGGGGTTAGCCCGAAACAGAGTCTGTAGTATGACATTTCGGATATGATGACGCGCGCTGTTTGGGATAAATGGACAATGGATAGATGTCGCCACTAGCCAGAGCACGTACGGAGAATCGAGTGCTCTACGGACAGACAAGCAGGGCGGACGGTGTGACGGCCGGCGGCGGAGTGGAGGAGCTCTGCGCACATCAGCGCACGACTGGGATCCACAGGTACGTACATCTCTCCTTCCAAGCCTCCGTCTCCAGGCGGTGTGTACTCGGCGTAAGCTCATTCCTCCGGCTCTAAATACGTCCTCCGTATGTACCGCGCAGATATGCCAAACGGATTCGTTTCGTTTCGTTTGGTTCTGGAGACCTGTCTTTTTCCTTTTTTTTCCGTCTCATGAGTCGTCGCTTTTCTTTTCTTGGGAGTGGCGACGCAGATCTTTTTTTCCTTTTTTTTCCTTTTGCTTTTTGCCGGGACTGACCGAAAGAAAGAAAGAAAGAAAGAAAAACAACGACCAGTTTGACCGGCCTCACTGTTTCTTCAGGGGCGAAGGTCCCATCATACGCTAGATATAACTAGTTAGCTAACATGTTCAGACTAACTAATTATCGGTCGTTCTAGAGGTCTTCGAGAACACCACCCCCGTAATGTAACTATCTATCTACCGGAGATTTCCACTCAGCCTGTAAATAGAGTACGTAAATAAGGTACTTACATACACACATACCAAATCACGTAGGGTGCACCCCCGCCGCCGCCACCGCCGCCACCTCCGCCAGTACCTTCACCAACGCCCACCGCCGCCGGAATGGAGGTCCCCGACAAACGCGAAATGGAGCACAGAACATGGAGAGTGAACCGCTCTGCACATGGATGTGGAAACAGTCCATAAGTGGCTACTGTGCCACAGAAGTGCTCCACGGAGAAGCCGGCGGTGCTGATAGGACGTGGCGACGTCTGCGTCCCATCTCCTCACTGGCCCATCCCTCGACATCACGATATGCATATTAATCAGAGGAGAGTGTCCACCCGGCACCCCTGTCGCCGCTAATTCCCGCCCGTCCTTTCGGCCCCCCCGTTCGAAGAAGAAGCAGAAGAGAAAGAGAAGGAGAAGCGGAAGAGGAAAAAGAGACGAAGAAAGGGTCCCTCGACAACTGGGCTGTGTACGTACTTGCGGCCCTTCGCGCCGTTAGCCAGGCCCAAATCTTCGATATATCCACCACCTGTCCATCGCCATCAGCAGCTGCGTAAACGGCTCCTCGATCCCTCCGACGTCCCTCGAATCCTCCCGCCAGCCAGACAGCAAACAAGACGCCGCCTCTGCGAACGGACACGCCCAGCCATGAACCTGATGACCATCCCCGCCGCCGAAGTGGAGCGCGATCTCGGCCAGCAGATCGAAGTCGACGAGGCCGTCATGTCGCGTACGTTCGGATATTCACCTCGATCGCTGAAGCGAAGGAAGGGGCGCTGGCTAAGCGGGCCGTTATGTGTGTGCTGCAGGGTTACCGACGGGGGCGCGGATCCTCAGCGCTTCTCGACACGGCTCCGATAGGTGGGCCCGGTCGGCCAAGCTCGTTGCGAAGCTTCCCGACGGCAGCGTGCGGACATATCTCCTGCGGGTACGTTTCGTGTCGTGTTCTCTGAGCACGCTTCCCCGCTGCGGACTGACCCCTCCCACCCGTCGTCGTTAGGGCTCGGCCGGCGAATCCGGAAAACAGATGATGCGCGGCGAACACGAGTCACTCGATGCGATCCACAGCGTGGTCCCGACCTTCTGTCCGCGGCCGGTAAGCTGGGGCGCCCTCAGGACCAAGCCGAACTCGTACTACAGCCTCTCCGTGTACCACGAGCGAACGTCCGATCCCGTGGACCCGGCGGCTTTCTGCACCATGCTTGCACGCCTGCACACATGCTCGCGCTCACCCGACAATCGCTTCGGCTTCCCCGTGGCCACGTTTTTCGGAGAGGTGCTGAACGAGAAGATGGCGTGCGAAACGTGGGAGGAGTGTTTCACGGCGTGTTTGAGACACATGCTCGCACTCGACGAGGAGATCAACGGCGTGGAGGAGGCGCTGGTCGAGCTGCGGGAGGAGCTGATCGTGAGGGTTGTTCCGCGGCTTCTGCGGCCGCTCGAAACCGGCGGAAGGAGGATCAAGCCCGCGCTGATCCACGGGGATCTGTGTGCCGCCAACGCGGGCGTAGCCGGCAGCGCGGATGGCGTCAGCAGCTGCGTGATGGTATGGCGTCCAGCGGCGTTGTTCGCGCACAACGAGTTCGAGCTCGGGCACTGGCGCGCGGTCAGGAACGGGTTCGACAACAGGTTTCTAAGGGCGTATCTCAAGATGGCGCCGATCAGCGAGCCGAAGCAGGATTTCGAGGATAGGAACGCCCTCTATGCTCTGAGACATGTGATCGCGTGCTCGATACGCTATCCCGGAAGTTCGAAGTACCGCCAAGCCATCATCGAGGAGATGGGCGCGCTGGTCAGGAGGTTCTCGCCGGGCCCCGAGGCGGGACCGAGTCTCGGTTATGTAGAGGAAGTGGAAAAGCAGGAGGACGGTGACGAGGCGGCCGTGTTCGCTAGCCCGAGCGTCCACTCGATGAAGGTGGCCAGGAATGGGAGTGCCTCCACGAAGGGGAAGCACAATTACAAGCCACCCATCGGCGGGAAACTGGTGAAGCGCTGACGAGCGGTGGCAGTGGCGGTGGCTGGAGGGGTTGGAATGCTGCTGGCGGCGGTAGAATATATTCCTTGAGCGTTTCCAGCGGGCGTTTGAATTTCGTATATATCCACTCGGGGGTCTGTTGATACACGGGGCGAGGAACTCCACCGGGTCCGAGGATCTTCTGTCCGACGGAGAAGTGGAAACCAGTGGAGAGAGGGCCAGAATGTGTTCCGACTTGAAGCTCTTCCACGGAATTCGCCCATACATATGCATGTACTGACTTCACTTGTCCTTTTTGATTTTCTTCTCGTCTATGTAATTCCGCGCTCGTCACGTTTCGGCTCTGCATCTCTCTCGGGTGCAAACTGCACACGCGGGTTTGTGAGATTGCATTCGGAAGTGCTGGTGGGATGGACGGCATTTGCCGGGTCAGTTCTCCATCTGCCGACGTAGGGAGGGCATGTTTGCTTCGGACTGATCCACGAATCCGTCCAGAAGCTGCAGGACGGTGAGCGAGTGCGCCCTTGGTATTTCCCTCTTCTCTTCTCCTCTCTTCTTTCCTCTGCTCTTCCCTACTCTACTCTACTAGTAACCCTGCGTATACGGCTTTGTATGACCGACATTTTTGACGACAGGACGCATGAAGACAAAATACCTACATACATGTGTATGTACCTAGAGTACATGTACTCTCTGATGGTTCGTACCTTCGGCGTGACGCCGGGTTTCTTTGCTAGCTACATGTGGCAGTTGCTTCCGGTAACTAGATGATTTTTTCTGCAGACTTTTTATTGCCCACGGGTAGATACTTGCGTACTTACGTACAATGTATCTACCTATGCATGCGCTTTTTCTTGGGTGCATAGGTACGTACATGTTATATATGACATAACTAACCGCACCCCACCACCGCCAAGTGACCATACCCACACCCCGCACCCCACACCGGCAACCAACTATGTAAATACTGCCTGTTTGTGTGTGCACGACATGTATCGGCCCGAGCCCATGGGTTGGAAGTTTCTCCTGCGATATTCTGCAGCTCTTGGCGGGTTCCAGAGCTATCTATGCATGTAGTATCGGGCGGGAGCAGTTAATCAACAAGTGCCTTTTGCATGCAATATGTGAGACAATCTTAGACTCGATTTTGATTGTGCTCTTTGTCGGGGCAAACATGAAAGAAGAAGCCCCCCCGAAGATGGGAGAGGTGAGAGATGACTTGTGGCGGGTTCCAGGGACGGGATATTCCGTACATAGGGGACACACATAGGTCCGTACCCTAACTGCGTCCTTCTTCTCTTCGGCGTGCCAATGGTTCTCGCCACTGTCTTCCACTGCCAGCTCACGAGGAAGGGAGTCTTCCGATCTGTCCCTTCATAACTACCCCCAGTTTATCGTATCCTTCCTTCCGTCCATTCCTTCCTTCCTTCCCATACCTCATTCACCGAATTCCCCCACCGTCTTTCCGCTCTTCCCCTTCCATCTAGATATCGCAAACATGGGCCGGGATGTCATCCTGATTTCCTCCGACGACGAGGAGGACATACCGCGCGCAGCCCCAGTCCGCGTGAGGAAACCTGGGTTCCCGTCGGCGCCCCGGCCACGGGGGCGGAGCGGCGAGGCTTTGACAGCTCGTCCGTCGGAAGTCGCGACGCCAATGTCAGCACCAAAGCCGACGGACCGCGGCCGGCGGGCTACCCTGACCCCGCCTATGCCGGTGGTTGCTCTGGCGGAGACGAGGCCAGGTCCTTATCCGCCACAGGCCAGCCTCCCGGCCTCAGCATCGACCGCGGCTCCCGGACTGGTTGTAATGGCCAAGGCGGAACCACCTATCCCCCCCGAAGATTCGCCTCCAATCAAGAGGGAGTCATCTATTGTTCCTGCAGTTTCGCCTCCAGTCATGCCGGTCCTGCCCGAGCCAGCTGTTCCAGAAGATCCAGGTCTGGTGGCATCAAACACAAAGGCCAACGGTCCACTCCAGGCGCAGCCTCCTGTCGTGGACGGTCCGGCGTCCGCCGCCAGAGATGTGACGCCCCCTGCCGTGGGCGGTCCGGCCACCACTACCAGAGCCGTGACGCCTTCTTCGATCCAAGCCGTACCAATGGATGTGGACGAACAAGCTGCTCCTGAAATAACCGCTCCCGATGCCACACGTGCGGCCTCACCCAGTCCTCCGGTCCCAGCTTCCTGCGCGGATCAAAACGACCAAGCTGCGCTTGTTATGTCTTCACAGGGTTCCATGGACGGGGCATCGCCCACAGCTATCCCAAGCCCAACGCCAAACTCCCCAGCTCCGGATACCGAGGCTGAGGCTGAGGCTGACGCTGAGACCCAGGATGGGCAGCCCGCGCCGGCTGCGCCTACCCAGGCCGCAGAATTCATCCCCGCTGACTCTCTCGACTCATGCGTTCTTCTGGTGTCGGCCGCTGATACGACAATGGAGGACGGAAATCCTGCATCCGGTACCCCCCCTCCACCAGTGGATGAGCCTGCACTGGCAACAGCACCGGTGGGAATGCCAGCTGCGTCAGTCCAGGGTTCGCCGGTCGAACTTCCGGCGTTGGCACCAGCGCCAATACTAGCCGTAGGGACATGCGACATCCAGCCGGCCAGAGAAGCAACCCCAACCGCCGCCCCAGCTGTAACTTCAGCGCTGGAAGCTGCATCCTCAGAGTCGCCCGCCCCAGCCCTAGCAGTCCCAGATCCAGCCGCCTCAACGCCTCCAGCCTCGAAAACCCCTAGCACAACAGCTTCCGTGGCTCCAGCACTCCCCGCTGCTCCAGTGCCGGCGGTCCCAACGCCCGCAGTCGGATCGGCAACCTCGGGCCCGGAGGCTCGGAAATCGGCCAAGGGTAGGAAAGCTGTAACTGCTACGACGGATCCGGTAGCTGAAGCACCCCTTGACGCTGAGCCCACGGGTCCGGCAACTCTTTCCAAGGATGCCGCCAAGGCTACCGTTCCTCCATCCTCTGGAACTCCGTCTCCAGAAACTCCGCCCAAGCAGGGCGCAAAATCGAGTGCACATCTCATTGCTCCCGCGGCCCCCACCGTCACCACCAAGCCCCCATCCTCACTCCCTGCACCTGCCAACGGAAGACCTGCCGCACCCCGCGGCGAGAACCCTGTCATCGCCGTCGACCGGCTGCTTCGGGCGTTCAGCACTGAAGTCACCGAGACGATCACGGGTGTTGCTAGCAAGGCACACTTCCAGCTCTCTTTGAAAAAGGAAATAGAGCGATTCTCTGCCAGTCTGGAGGCATCACGTCCCCAAATGATACTCCTTCCTTCACCTGCAGCAGAGGAAGAGGAGCTAAAGATGTGGCAAGCGCTTGCCCGACCACGGAGCGCTCCGTTCGACGATGACGAGATGGACAGGGACGATACGCCGACGCCGACGTCCGCGGGGAGCGAGCTGACTGTGCCGCCTAGCAGCGGCAGGAAGCGTAAAATCGCCTCGGTGGACATAACAAACTCACCCTGGCCCAGCCCGTCTACATCATCGGGGGTTAGCAAGCGGTTGAAGGCTGCGGCCACCCCTACGACTCCCGTGTCCCCCCAGCGAGGTCAGTAACCAACCCCATCAGTCGAATTACTCTATACCCGTCCCAGCACTGACCTCCTCCCCCAGACCGGCCACAGAACGGTTACAGCCTCCCACGGGTCTGCCAGATCATCGACGCGGTCTCCACCAGCGGTCTACCGAGCCAAGTCTCGCCAGACGCCGTGCGCACGATAACGCTCTCGGCGCTCTCGGGATGGAGCCCCAAGTTCAGCACGTTCGCCAACACGCTCTTCGCGCTCGTGGTGGAAACGCTGAGATCCGTCTTCACCACGCACTTCCAGCCGTACAAATACACGCTGCTGTTCGCGCGAACGCATTCGCTGCTGGAATCCTTGCTCTCGCGCAGCTTCTCCACGACGCAGACGCACCTGAGCCTGCTGCTGACGCTCGAAACGCAGAACGTGCGCACGTCGCTCGACCCGGGCAGCTTCCGCAAGCTCGTCGACGAGAAGCGCAGCGCCGTCCTGTCGACCCGCCAGAGGAACCTGGAAGTGCAGTATCCGCGGAAGCCGCGGATGCCCTCGGCTTCCCCGCCGGCGCACGACAGGTACTCGAGGGAGCTTGAGGTCATTGCCGAGGTGCTCGCCTACCACGATATCGCCCGCCAGAGGTTTGTAGACTACCTTGGACTCTTCATCACCGGCGAGTTCCTCGAGGGCGTCCGGAGGGGCCTCCTGGGCGAGCTCAGGCAGAAACTCGGTGTGGAGGGCATGGAAGGTAAGGGTTTTTTTCTGTTGGTCCATTCGGATGGGATGCCTGGCTGACTGATTTGGGGTGGGGTCGTGATAGCGGAGGAGAAGTGCAGTGCTCTGCTGGAGCCGATCCCATCGCACCGAGCCGCAAGGTAAAGTCCCAGACGGACATGGAGCAGGTGGTTGGAGGTGTGTGTGGGTTTCAGGTTTTGGATTTCGGGTTTCGGTTTGCCTGTTGGATGTGTGTGTATGGTTGCAAGGAATGACGGAGGATGGGAGGGAATTATATCTGGGAAATTTTACCGATTGGCGGGTTTATCTGTTGACGATACCACAAGGGCACGCTGGATACACGTACGTCAGGACGTTGATGCCGTGAGGGCAGCGCAGATGATCGATCTAATAGTCAAAACAGAAGGGGATACCCTCCTGCGTGAAGTTGCGCAGCTGCGGGAGCGAGTCGCGGGCGCCGTAGGTTGTGTGCGCGGACGGGGAATGTGGCGCGAATCTCGTCGCGGAGGAGGACTTGGTATACATATACCGCGGGTGCTGCGTGAGAAGGCGCAGCGCCCATTGCACCAACGACACGGTTATTTCGTGGCCCGCGGCGAGGAACGTCACCAGCTACTCCTGGATCCCCTTGTTGCCGCCGGTTGAGGGGTGCCAGGTGGTCCTAGTAACTATCCCGAGTTGGAGCATGACCGAGAGGATGTCCTTTTGGCTTGTTGCTTGAGCTCCTCGCCCCCGGTCGGATCAGCTCCTGGCAGAGGGAGACGATGGAGTTGAGGGCTGCGCGGAGTTCGCGGTTTCGCTTGAAAGGGAGGAGTTGGCTCAGCCAGGCCGGAAGGCGGAGCGTCCATCTCCCGCCGCCGCCCCTAAGCATCATCTCGTACATATCTAGGCCTGTTCGGGCTCATCATCTGCTGCGCGTCCGTCAGCATGGCTCTTATATCTTATGTAGTTAGGATCAGGCCACCATCGAGGATCCTGGCGAAGCGCCCCTGTGGCTCGCCGGGATGTAGCCGCAGGAGCGTGGGCACATACCCATGAAGAAGCTTGGGCCGGTGAGATGCCGGAGCGAGAGATATCTAGAGTAGATAAAGTAGATAGGACGAAGTTGTAGATTGACCGCTCGAAGGAGAAGGTTGAGGCGAGGCATGGGAGCGTCGTTATTGGTCCGACGTAGAGTAAGAGACGCCACAATTCAAGACCCAGTGGTCACGCCGGATGTGGCGATGACGGAGGCATTTTTCGGGCTTCAAGTCAAGCCATCCACTGTCGCTGGGGCGCTCCCATGAAAGACATGGCGGAGGTGGGCCAGATTGCAAACCAAAGCTCTGATGTGGCCATGGATGGCGTGAACGTTGGACGATTGACAGTCACGTGTTCTACCCCAGGGTATCGTATCTGGGGACAAGCTTTACGGAACTGGCATCGGAGTGTCTCAGGCCCCCCATTAGCGGTAGATGTTTCGTCCAATAGATACCTGTTATGCCTTCTCTTCCGTCCGGGAGTAAGGAGTTGTCTGAGACTCCCCAGGGGGTGGCGTCCAGGATGACTAACGACATCGAGTGACACGCCGGCAGTCCACGAGCAAGCCGTTGGAGTGATCAGGCTGGGTCGCAAGTCAACGGATCGTGCCCATCGACGTGGTATCCGGGAGAGTACGAGGTATACGCATACCACACACACACGCAGCCTCAGCGATGCCGTAGACTAACTACCCCAGGATCTCCAATTCGGCCATGTTCCACACAGTCGCAAGCCAATGTTCCGGAGGATTGTTTCCAGAGAACCGGGCACTGGAAAGACCCACTCCTTCGCATTGTCACGATACCGTCGGGGCAGGACAACTGCCAGTGAAGGAAGATCGGGGTTCTTCGTGGACGTGTAGTCGGAAGGAAACGCATGGAATCGGTCGTTGCGGGACCATGCGTATGTTGGTCGGGACGGTCGTCGGTGGTTTGCTCAGCGGTCTTGTTTCAACTGGAGTGATATTGTAACCGGTACCGAGAGGACCGATGAACTGCAGCTTGTCCGGGCCAACATCGGGCCACTTGCGTTCCGTACCCTTTTTGATGCACTCCGCCACTCGATATGCACCGGACTTCTCAAGATCCGAATATCCCGAGATGACAGTGTTCCCGACGTGTGAGGGCGGATCTATGCCTTTCCCGCAGCGAATATCCTAGTTAGTACCGTGCGAAAATGCGGTGGCTGCTGGAGTTGGTGAGGTAATCCTACCGGCGTGACTGCAGCTGCTAGATACCGGCAGGGAAGGATGGCGCTCGCTGCATGCGACTGCACAGCTGGATGGAATGACATCCGGCTGGATGCCCAGACTCTCCGCGGTTGCTCTCTTCACGCCAAGAAATCCACTCCAAGCCAGTCGAGCGATCCGCCGGCTCCATCCCACTCGTCCGCCCTCCACAGCCTACCTAGGCAGCTGACTACCAACCCGTGGTCACCCTAACTGCATCTTCCTCGCAGCGGAAGCCTCTCAGCAGTCGTGCTGCTTGCTTTCACTGCATTCGAGCCAGCCGCCTGCGACGTTCTGGTGTTTTGGGGGGGTGGCGTAGTATGTACCCCAGCGTTGAATGCGTTTGAGGCTCTGCTGTTAGCTTGGTTACAGTTACATTCTACAGTCCCTTTGTTCACGCTAGAGCAGATCAGCATCCATGACAGGCACAGGACCAAGAACCTGGAGCTGGCTGTCGAATGAGGCAGGCTAACATCAAGAACCGGTAACAGACACCCTGAGTTCAGTAGCGTATGTACGAATACGCCGCGCATGCCTGCTTCCCCTTTTTTGAAAGTGAGATGCGACACAGCCGCTCCGGAGGACCACAGGGACGAGAAGAGGAAGAAAACCGGCAACGCCAACTCCACGACACACATCTACCACCACGGCCCAAACGAACGCCCTCCCCCAAGCTTCGCCACCGGTCGAGACCATCACCCGTATTGATACCGGCCTATCGAACCGGACCTCCCCTGCCGTCCCGTCCCGTCTCGGCGTTCGTTCGTTTCCCACAAGACAATCAATTTCCCGCGTCTCGACACTGCACTTGGTCGGCCCAGTGTCAGCGTTAGCATTCATTGTGCTTCTCGAGCCGAAGTGTCGGTTCACCGACGCCCACGACAACACGTCCCCCGTCGTGTGCCCCAACACCACAGCACAGCGAAACACACCCCCACCCCGCCACTATGGCCGACCGGGCGCAATCAGCATCGAAACTGCAACGGTGCGGCCTCCTCGTGCGCAACCTGGCCATAGCTACCTTTGCGTACACATCTGTGGTCGGCCTGGTGCACGTCTACCGCACCGGCTCGGTCTCGCCGTTCTCGCAGGCTGCGCCGAAGCCGCCTACGATTCCCGAAGGCTCACTGAGCGGCGGCGTCAATTGGCGGCTGAGACCAGAGTCGCTGGTGAAGAAGATCAACGACGCGTACCTGGGCGCTCGACCGGACGTGGATACCTACGCAAACTACACGATGCTGGTGGAGACGTGTCGCGGGTCGGCGGCGGGGCTCGAGAAGATGCGGAACGTCTACGATTGCCTCAAGTTTCTGGCCGAGGGGGAGAGGGAGTACTTTTTCGTTCCGGAGGAGAGGCCGTCGATGAGCGCTGCGGGATACCCGACGATCGACGGAGCCGCGAAGCCCAATAGGAAGAGCCTGGGGGAGTGTCCGGGACCGGTGCAACTGTATCACACGTACTGGACGGGGCCGTCGCAGTGGCGCGTCGAGCTGTTCGTCAAGAGCTACCTGTACACGCAGAACCTCCCGTGCAGTCGGCTGTACATCTGGTTGGATTCCGACAGCAATCCGAAGGCGACCGACGACATGATGAAGGATCCCGGGTTCGCGAGGTTCCTTCCGTTGGTCGAGCGCGGCGACATCACGTTGATGGCGTGGAGATTCCCTTCGAGAATCTCGCTCCCAAGGGGTACCATCGAGCAGGACCCTCTCTACGCGAAATACCTAAGCCGTCTGGGCACCACCGCCGAAGACACCACCAAGAACGCGAACGCGAACGCGAACGCCAGAGGCGACACTTACATCGGCGACGGACTGATGGTGCAGAAAGACGGAAGCGAATGGATCGTGCTCACAGAGCGACAGATGACCTTCCTCCCGGTTGCAGTCTCGGACGCGGTCCGCTTCGTCGTCCTCCACCTCTACGGCGGCGTATACCTGGACATGGACATTCTCCTCCTCCGCGACATGCGTCCGCTGCTGCTTACGCCCGACCACAACTTTGCCGAGCGCTGGGCCGTGCACTCGCACGCCGGCGACTTCAACACCGCGGTCCTCTCGCTGAACGCCAACTCCTCGCTGTCATCCTACCTCGTCCGCGGCGGCGTGCGCATGGGCCTCAACTTCCACCCCCGGATCGTCGGCCGCATGGCGTGGAAAGACGGCCGCGTCAACGAGCTCGCCATGTTCGAGACCGGCTTCTTCGATCCAATCTGGGGCGAGTTCAACTGGGGACGCGAAGGCCGCTGCGCGGTCCCCTGCTTCAAGGACTACGGCGTGGCCTTCATGGGCACCCGGGACACGATCAAGGACGAGTGGCAGAGCTACGACGGGTCCCCCCTCCCGCTCAGGAACCTTGTCGGCGGCAGAACCCCGACCGAGCTCCGAAGGTCGGCCGAGACACGTCCGGGTCCCGTCAAGGGCGTAGACGGAACTTACGGCGGGCGCGACTACCGCATCCAGGACGACAAGTACCCACCCAACAACCGCACACTCGAGAATTTCTTCAGAGGGGCGTGGACATATCACATCCACAACCAGGTCAGCACTCCTCCTCTGTCCTCTCTCTCTCTCTCTCTCTCTCTCTCTCTCTCTCTTCCCACCCTATGCTAGTGCTAACGAATGATCCGCACAGTGGTCGAAACATCCGCAGCCAAACTCGTGGTTCGATGTGATCCAGCGGGCACAAGACGGCTTCTTCCGCGGCGAAAGGACGAATCCGTACGGAGAACGCTGGGAAGGACCGGAGGTGGGAGCGTATGAACGTTGGCCGGAGTTTGATTGAACGATTGACTTGATTTTGATTCGTGATGTGTGAGAGCGCCGCAAGCATTTTTCTGCTTTCTACTTCTTGTTGATATCTACATTTTAGCTTTAGCGACTTTTTTGATGTGTGTGTGGGGCTGTCCCTTGATTTTCTCGTTGGAGATCTTTTCTTCTTCTTTCTTCCTCTACACTTCTACACTTAGTACGGCGTTTTATGTTTGGTTTTGTTCCTTTTGTGGATTGGGAATTGGTCTTTTGCGAAGAAGGGGCGACGGCAAGAGGGGAGTGCGGGTGAAGGGAACAACTAGTTGTGTTGATGTGGATTTTCCTTTTACTCTTCTTTGCTTCTCCGGGTATAGATAAAAAAAACAGCTACTTAGGGTATTTCATTCCATCCCTACCGTACACACACATAGATGTAATCACGGATTTCCAAAACCCCTACTGTTCTCCAGTGCGAGTTCCAGCTTCCTCTTGAGCTTCTTCCTGCTCGAATACTCGGGCAACAACAGCCTGCCGAAGCATGTGAGGCTTGACGGCAGCCGTTCCGAATCTTCGCCGTTGCGCACGATGTAAAACATGATGTTCTCGAGGCCGCCGATCGGTACGCGCGGGGAGCTGGTGACGAACTCGAGAAGCTGGCGTCGCCTCTCCTCGTTGAAGTTGTGGACTACCGCCCAGAAGTCGCGGATCACAGGGTGGCCGGCGTGGTAGCCATCTTCGTATTTGCACACGCTTTCGAGGCGCGTGATCGACAGAGGCGTTCCCGAGGAGGAGCCTTCAATCAGCGTTTGGAGGGTCGTGGGCGAGAAAAGTTGCAGACTGCGCGGGGGGAGGAGAGCGTGGAATCCTCGGGCGAAGCTGGTGTAGGATTGATGGACCGAACGAGAGGTAAGCCATGATATGTAGTCGCGGACGTAGGCCTCGCGGTTGGCGTTGGTCACAAGGGGGGCTTCGTGCTGTGAGGTTGGAGGCTGGGGTTGGAGAAGTTCGTCTTCTGCATGTGGTGAAACCTCCTCCTCTGCCTGGTCCGACTGAGACCCAAGGCCCCGCTGTGGCTTCTCGTCTGGCTGGTTCTCTGTGTTCGCCTCTTCCACTTTTTCCACCGACTGAGGATCGGACGGCACTGTCTCCGTCTCCGGCTGCTCTTCCCCCTCGCCATCCGGCTTACCGTCGTCTTCATTCTTTCCCGAATCGGCTGTACGAACGGAAGGATCACCGCCCTCAGCCGGTGCGGATGAGGGTGGACTGTCGGTGTCTGTCTCCTCCTCGGGTCTCGACGCAAGACTCCTCTGCGGAGTCAACAGCCCATAATCCAAGTCCGCCCGACCTGGCCCATCCTGCCTAGATCCCGCCGCTGCCGTCTCACCGCCAGCCCCATCTTCTGCACCCCCCTCCCCATTATCATTAAGCTCATTAAGATCATGATACGTAACTGTATACCTGGTATTCCCGGTCCTCAATCGCTGCAGGCGCTCTTCCTCGGCATCGATGGTCTCCAGTAAACGACTCAGCGGGCCCATCCACTCTTCCGACGGGTTGAGCTGGGGTAGCCAAGGCATCTCCTGGGCAAAAGAGAGTCCGTTCTTTGGCGATCTGGCCCTCTGGATGGGGCGTGGAAGGAAACCTTGTCCGCTCGTTTTTGCGTATTCCATATCAACAGAGTAAACTTGGCCAAGGATATCGGTAGAGTATTCATAAGTGCGGACGAAGACGTCTGCGACATCTCCGTCCTGCCAATCCAGGAGCTCCTTGAGGCCGTGCGCCAGCTCCGACCAGCGGTCGCCGATATCGTTGAGGGTCGGCGTGCCACCAAGGAGTTTGATGTATAGGACCTTTGGAAAGTTGACGGGGAGGGTGATGCCGTTGTATACCGCGAGGCCGATGACGAGGCCCACGAGCTCGAATTTCATGTGGCTCTCGAGACTGCCCTCCCAGAACCAGGACATCCGTGAGCGTTCGTCCGTCACGAACATGCCGAATTCCGGCGACAGGATTTCTTTTATCAGCAAGGAGAAGAACTCCTGCTGCACGCCGCCCTGGTCGACGCCCTCTTCTCCTTCCGCGAATCGGATCTTGAGCGGTCGCAGTAGCTCGCGGTGTTCGCGATGTACCAGCTGGTTGAGCGCGTCCACCAGCAAGTTGGTCCGACGAACGACGATGACGAAATATATGCTGAGAGCGGTATCGATCTTTCCCGCGAAATACGGATAGCTCAGTTTCGTCAGATTGCTCATCTGGCTGGCCATGCGGAGATTCGCGATGGAAGCCTCATACGCCTTCTTCATGGTGTCCAGATTGATGGCACGGAAGTAGGTGACCCGATGCGGGACCGAAAAGAGGTATGGGTGGTCCAGGAGGTGGATATCGTCGGGTGCACGCGTTTGGATGGTTTGGTTGCACCAGGCGACGGGACAGACAGCAGGATTGATCAGCTGCCCGATCATCCACGTCTCGAAGAGCTTCGGAAATAGCCCATAGGCCTCGTAATCCGCATGGAGTAGCTTGAACATCTCGACGCACGCACCGGCAAGACTGTTCCGTGTCACCACCTCGTCGCCATTCCAGCACCCGGCGAATACCGTCCTCGTCCACTCCAACATGCATCTCGCGAGTCCCGTGCCACCTTTGGCGGGCCCATCATTGACCAATCCAACGAACTTCTCCCCGAATTCAGCGGCAATCCGCAGATCTCGCTCTTTCCTGTGCAACTCTTCGCACCGTCGCAAGTAACGCTTCAGGTGGGGAATCGTGGCGTCCCCCTCACGCGCCCTTCTGAAGTCTATGGCCCTCAAAACCCTCCTCATCAGCCGCTCCGTCAGCTCGTCCTCGAAGCCTATATCCGGAGCAACGTCGGATCCTGCGGACACTTTCCCGGCTGCCCTCAGCTCGGCCACAATCCCAAACACCTCTTCGTCGTCAATCAGTCCTCGCGCCAGCACGTGGAAAGCGATGACGATTATGCCCGCGCAAGTTTTATCCGACAGACCTCTACCTGGCTTCGTGAAGACATTTGCTAGACTCGTCCAAATTGCGCGCACAGCGTGCTCCTGCAGCCCGAAATTATAAAGAATGTCGAGCGCCCTATCGACCGATCCCGGATCGAAGCCGACCGTATCTCCATCGCCGATACCACCAAACGACGCCAAGGTAGCTTCTGGTGTAGACAAAACGTAAAAAACACTCTGTTCCGCAAACGCCATATTCCCTATCTTCTCCGTCTCCGGTGTTGCGGGGTTGGTGCACATCTCGCACAGCGCCTTGCATATATCCTCGTTCAGGATTTTCAGGCTCTGTGGCACCGTTGCCACTGGTTCTGCAGCCGGCCAGAGCATCGTCGTCACCGCGTTCTTCTCGCCCCTACTAGGGGTAAGGTGCAGCTTAGCTGTTGCATCCCTCTCCTTCCGCTGTTGCCGCGGCTGCTGATAGATCGGCGGCGAAATGAGAGTGTTGATTGGGGTGGTAAGCTTCGCCTTGGAATTAGAGTGCGGCGTCGGCGTCACATCCTTCGCAGGTGGAATCTTTCTTCTCCTGGACTGTTGCTGCAGTATCTCCTGGTGGTGTATCTGACTGACCGCTTCGGTGTCCTTGTTTGTCCGGCCGGAATCCACGACATCCATAGGATTAATCGGAAATTTCAGTTTCGGCGGTTCGCGCTCCCCCTCTTCTTCTTCTTCCTCCCCCCGTTCCCGCTCGTCGGCACCCCCTCTCCTTGAGGGCAGCAACGGTGGCGGCGGAATACTGATCCATTCGACCATCTTGACCGCCACAGTATTGAACAACATCTGTGTGAACGACCTAAAATCCTTTGCGCCCTTGTCGGTGACGACGCCGACTTCCGTCTCGCCCCTCTCCTTCGCGCCCGCGAGCGTCGGCACGACCGGCTTTCCGGGACACAGCGCCCTGAGGGGATCGTCGGCCGACGCGAGGTTACATGCGATGATACGCGCCGACAGCAGCGACAGCCGTCGCGACGCATTCGAGTTCCGTGGTAGCCGTTTCCGCGCTGTGTAGCAGGTGTGTGTGTCGCAGTACTCCCTCTGGCAGCCGTAGAGGAGCTGGTTCATGTATCTAAAAAACACAACCAAACCAGCACCATCAGAAACCGCCCTTTCACCCCGCCTCCCCGCTTCATGCGGTGGGGGGGGGGGGGGGGGGGGGGGAACCCCCCCGTAAAAGTCATT
>Ga0307516_10002457_pt1 | contig 24766 bp, 28 predicted proteins | sample 19_EM_MG_FD_203310 | JGI IMG/M metagenome (GOLD analysis project Ga0307516, IMG submission 203310) | Populus trichocarpa ectomycorrhiza microbial communities from riparian zone in the Pacific Northwest, United States - 19_EM | ecosystem: Host-associated > Plants > Roots > Unclassified | place...
CCCCCCCCCAGGGGTGTCTTGTAGAGTCCTCGCCGATGCTCAAATCGGTCGAACACCTAGGTCTGATGGTCGGCGAAAATTTCCGGCGCGGCTGAATATATCAGCAATACGTGCCGTATTGGCGCCGTCACTTCTTATTGCCTTTGCGACTTTACTGGTTTCCAGGTAGTCGCGAGTTACCAATTCAGCGTTGCGGCTGAAATGTCCCGCTATACTGTTTTCGATTCGTCGCCGCTTCCCGGGAAGATGCCCTTGGTATCTGTCCGGCTCCTTTGTGCCGTGCGTGGCCGGCGCGTTGGACCAGGGTCACCCACATTTTCTCGTCGTTTCCTCCCCTAGAGCCTTTGCGTGGGGCTCTCCTTGCTCGTTATTCAATGCATTGTATGACACCAATGGCAAGAAAAATGTGCAATAGAATATGCTCTATTGCATAATTCGACTGGACGCGGGCCTCTGCGCGGTGCTTGAAGGGAAGGATGGCTCGCACGAGCATCAAGTCCGCCCTCGACCGCGCCGCCGCTGAAATGCGCGTGGTGGTGTTCGCGTCGCCCGAAGGAGCGCTCCTGGGCAGTGAAGACGCGCTGCTCGCCACGTTGGGGGTGTCCCGCAGCACGCTCAAACAGGCTGCGCGCCAACTGGAGAGCGAAGGCCTCCTGCGGGTAAAGCGGGGTGCAAGCGGCGGCTATTACGGGGCGAGGCCGACCGAGCAGACAATCCAAGCCGTGGTGAGTGCGTACCTGGAAACCTTGGAGATGGATGTCGGAGACGTAGCGACGGTGGCCTCTATCCTGTGGGTAGAGACCGTTCGCCGAGCGGCCCATATTGGAGGCGCAGAGACTCGCGAATGGGCTCAACGATTCAGCAAAAAGGTGGCGGCCGTCCGATCCACCTCGAGTTTCGACGACGTGCTGGAACTCGAAAACCAGAGTCGTTCGGCCATTTTCGGCCTACTCAATGCCCGTTACGTTGAGCTAATTTTCCATATCAATTCGGCGTTCGGACTTCGGCGCTCCTCAGTATCTACGGTGGTGCATGACTCATTGGAACGCCGCGATTTTGTGAACGCGTGGCGCAAAGCAAAGCTTGTGGAACTCGACGCCATTGCCGATGCGGATCCAGAACTGGGCACTGTAGCTGCACGAAACGTACGGACCATCTGGAACCGCTATGTCGCCCCTACGGAAGCAACGGTAGCGAGAAAAGCGACAGTTTCTGTTCAATATAACTCCGGAAACCATGAGCGGGGACGCCGTGGGATTTGAATAGCCTACCCCGAATGGCGCCTCGGTAAAATTGGCGATCGCTGAGTTCTTTGAACTGGTCGGCGCCCGCAGTCACCGAGCGGGAGGAGGGGGCCGCAGGAGCTCCGAAACCGCGCAGGGCAGCCGCCGCAGTCGAACAAAGTGACCAGGGAGAGTCGAATGTCAGGAAACGACAGGGACGGAATATCACGCCCAGCCGGAGGTAGCGGGCCGGGGGCGACGTTTGAGAACAAGGCGGCGCTCGTCTTCGGGTCCGGCCTGAATATTGGGCGAGCGGTCGCGCGTGAATTCGCCGGGCGAGAAGCGCGGGTCGCCGTCGCCGATATCGACGTTGCTGGCGCTAACGAGACGGTCCGGTTGATCAAGGAAAGCGGGGGTGAGGCTGTCGCACTGTCCTGCGACGTGACGAACCTTGATTCAGTTCGCGCCGCGGTCTCCGACGCCGAGGCGCGTCTAGGCGACCTCGACATCGTGATGAACAACGTCGGGGTCCTGCACAGCGGCTATCCCGAAGACATTCCGCTGGCCGAGTGGGAGCGCAGCCGCCTTTGAGCAGGCTCGAGCGCTCCTGGGACCAACCCGAAAAAATTCCCTATCGAATTCCCTATGGCAGGGAAATCCGTCACGATTTCTGATGCTGGAGACAGGGGGTGAGGACATCCCAGTAACGGGCGCCGAATTCGGCCGGCGCAGAGTTTAATTGACGGGAATTGCGCGGTAAGGCGCGGAATTTGCGCCGAAAAATCCGCTCTCAGGGGCTGAGGCCTCGTGAGGCGGACTACGTGGCGGTGAGAGAGGGATTCGAACCCTCGTTACGGTTTCCCGTAAACACGCTTTCCAAGCGTGCGCGATCGACCACTCCGCCACCTCACCAGCCGCCGCAGATGGTCTGATCTGCGGAGCGGCGGAATATACTCATCGCCTTACCGGGGGCAAGGGGCTGGCGGTTGCGGCGGCCAGGCGGGCCGGATTGAACAGCGAGGCCGGCTCCCCCTTCGCCAGGGCCCGCTCCAGGGCCTGCGACCCCGCCAGCCAACGGCGCAGGGGGGCCTCGGCCGGCCGGCCCTGGCGAATGGCGTCGGCGATGGCGGCCAGTTCGCGGTCGGACTGGCGCAGGCGTTCGCGCTCGGGCGCGAGACTCGCCCCGGCGTAACGCTCGTGGATCAGGCCGAGCCTGGCCCGGGCGGCGGCCATCATCAGTTCGGCGCTCTCCCGATCGCCCTTCGCGACGAGGGCGAGGCCGGCGCGCGCCGCCCGGCGGGCGTCCTCCAGATAGAGCCGCGCGGACAAGGGCGCATCGGCGCCCGGCGGGCAGGCGGCGGGGTTCAGGGCCCGGACATAGGCGGCCAGGCCCGCCAGCACGACGGGCGGCGGCTCATGGCCGTCGAACTCCTCCACCACCAAGCCGTGGATGAAGGGCTCCGGGGCCCGCGCCGGGAGCCCCTGGGCGACCTTCAGCGCGGTCTTGGCGCCGCTGAGGTCGGGGATGGGCCTGGGGTCGAATATCCCGTCACCCCGGTGGGAGGAGAACAACGAGGTGGTGACGTCCGCCGTGCCGGGCGGCCCGGAGACCCCGGGGAACAGGAACTGCGGGTTGGTCCGTCCGCTGCGATGGCAGGACTCGCAGGAAAGGCCCGCCCGCGCCGCCTGGCCGCCCAGCAACACTGGCGTGCGGAAGGCGGCGCGCCCCACCTCGACGGCCAAGATCGCGTCAGACCCAGCTGCGTCAGGCTCGGCCGGGGGTGCGAGGCACTCGGTCGGCGCGCGGGCCAGGACCAGCGCCGAGCCCGGCGCCAGCCACCGCTGGGCGCGCAGGGGCGGGTCCGGACCGGCTGCGGCCGCCGTGGCCGCGACGGCCAGGGCTAGGCCAAGGGTCAGGCGTCGGGGGCGCGCCCGGCGGCGATCCAACGGCGAAGCTCCTCGGCCTCGGGGCATCCGAACGAACAGGCGTGGTCGAGCCGCCTCAGGAGCTGCCGCGCGCCCTTAAGATCGCCCCGTACGACCTTGAGTTCACCGTAATATTCCAGCGCGCCCTTGTGCGCCGGCGCCACCGACAACGCCTGGCGGTAATAGCGCGCGGCCCGTCCCCAGTCGCCCTTCCGCCGCCAGGCATAGCCCTGATAGGTCAGGACGTCCGGATGGGGCCCGAAGGCCAGCCGGGCATGGTCGAGGGCCAGCAAGGCGTCGTCGAACCGCCGCTCATTGATCAGGCCGACCGCCGTCAGATAGGCGCTGTCGCCCGCCGCCGGCGAGGCGAACATCAGGCTCCCGGCTGGCGCCAGCGCCGCGGAAGGCGCGGCGGCCGCCATGGCCGCCTCCATCGCCTGGATCGCCGTCTTGAGATCGGCCGCCTCGGGGCAGGCGTCGGCGCAGGCCTTGGCCTTGGCCGCCATCCAGTCCAGTTCACCCTGGGCCTTGGGGTCCTTCAGCCCGGCCAGCGCCAGGCCCAGGCCCTGGTGGCCCGCCAGGGCGTCGGGCTCGAGCTTGACCGCACGCTCATAGGCTTTCCGGGCGCCTTTCAGGTCGTTCTGCCCCGCGTTCGCCTCGCCGAGCAGTCGCCAGACCTCCGCGCTGTCCGGCGCGGCCGAGGCCACGCGCGACAGCGATTTCTCGGCGGCCTTGAACTCGCCGGCCTTCAGCGCGGCCAAGCCGGCGGCATAATCGGCGGCCGAGTCGTAGACGGGCGCCGAGGCGCTGGGGCTTCCGCCGCCGCCCATGGCCGCGGCGCGCGAGCCGGGATCCGGCGCAAGGACGAAGAGGGAAGCCGCGGCGCCGAGCGCCAGCGCCTTGCGCAGACGAAGGGGCATTTTGAACCTCCGAGAGCCGGTTGCGGACGGAGCTTGCCACTCTTCGCGCGCGCCGTGCAATTGCCGGCGCGCGCGCCTATCTTTTCCGGAACGCCAAGCCGAAGGGACCCCGCCCATGTTGTTCAGCCGCAAAGCCCTGGAAATGCCGACGCCCGAGACGGCGCTGAAGGGCCGTCCCGACGCGATCCCCACCGCTCCGACGCACTTCGTGGACGGCCACCCGCTCAAGGGGCCATATCCGGAGGGCCTGCGCACCGCTCAGTTCGCCATGGGCTGCTTCTGGGGCGTGGAGCGCAAGTTCTGGCAACTGCCCGGCGTCTGGGTGACGGCCGTGGGCTATGTCGCCGGGATCACGCCCAACCCCTCCTACGAGGAGGTCTGCAGCGGCCGCACCGGCCATACCGAGGCGGTGCTGGTGGTCTACGATCCGGCGGTCCTTTCCTACGAGGCGCTCCTGAAGGCGTTCTGGGAGGGGCACGACCCGACCCAAGGCATGCGCCAGGGCAACGACGTTGGCTCGCAATACCGCTCGGGGATCTATACGGCGGACGCCGAACAGGCCAAGGCGGCGGCGGACTCGCGCGATGCCTATCAGGCCGCGCTCTCCGCCCGCGGCTACGACGAGATCACCACCGAGATCGCCCCGGCGGGCGAATTCTACTTCGCCGAGGCCTACCACCAGCAATACCTGGCCAAGAATCCCGCCGGCTACTGCGGCGTCGGCGGCACGGGCGTCAGCTGTCCCATCGGGGTCGGCGTCGGCGCCTGAGGTCAATCCTCGAGGATCAGGCTCAGCCGGTTGGTGTCGCGCAGGCGGATGGCGATGACGCAGGCCACGGCCATGACCGCCGCCACATAGATGTAGAAGCCGCTCTCGAACTGGGCCTTCTTGAACCACAGGGCGACATATTCCGCCGTGCCGCCGAACACGGCGTTGGCGGTGGCGTATGGCAGGGCGACCCCCAGGGCGCGGACATGGGCTGGGAACAGCTCGGCCTTCACCACGGCGCTGACCGCCGAATAGCCGGACAGGATCAGCACCAGGAGGGTGGTGAGCAGCAGGGCCGCGAGCGCGCTTTGCGTCACGGCCAGGGCTGAGAAGATTGGATAGGTCGCCAGCGCCCCGACCCCGAACGAGGCCGCCAGCATCGTGCGCCGTCCCACGCGGTCGGACGCCCAGCCGTACAGGGGCAGCACCAGCATATAGACCAGCAGGGCGCCGGCGCTGATGGCGGTGGCGGTGTCCTTGGCGAAGCCCGTGGTGTTGACCAGGAACTTCTGGATGTAGGTCGTGTAGGCATAGAAGGCGAGCGAGCCGGCCGCCGTCAGGCCGAAGATGATCGCCGTCTCCCGCGGGTGATGGCGGAACAGCATCATGGTGTGCGCCGCGGGCGCCCCTCCGGCTTTCGCCGCGGTGTAGGAGGCGCTCTCGTCCAGGCCGGTGCGGATCCAGAACACCACGACGGCCAGGAGACCGCCGATCGCGAAGGGAATCCGCCAGCCCCAGTCCTCCAGCGCCTCCTTGGGCAACAGGCGCTGCAGCACGATCAGCACCAGCAGAGCCGTAAGCTGGCCCATGATCAGGGTCACGAACTGGAACGACGACCAGAAGCCCCGCCGCGCACGGCTGGCCATCTCCGACATGTAGGTGGCGCTGGCTCCGTATTCGCCGCCGACCGACAGGCCCTGCACGAGCCTGGCCAGCACCAGCCCCGCCGGCGCCAGCACCCCGATCGCCTCGTAGTCCGGCAACAGGGCGATGGCGAAGGAGCCGGCGCACATCATCGCCACCGACAGGGTCAGCGCCGTGCGCCTTCCTGCCCGGTCGGCATAGAGGCCCATCAGCCAGGCTCCCACGGGCCGGGCCAGGAAGCCCACCGCGAACACCGCTGCGGTGTTCATCAGCTGCGCGGTGTCGTCGCCCTTCGGGAAGAAGTGCTTGGCGAAATAGAGCGCGAAGGAGGAATAGGCGAACCAGTCGTACCACTCGACGAGGTTGCCGGCCGAGCCGCCGAGGATCGCCTTCAGCCGCGCCAGGGGCGTGATGATGGGGCCGGCCTCAGCCACGCCATCGACAGTCGCTTCGCCCGACATCAGCCCCCCGGTTCGCCGCATGCGCGATGCTAGAGCGCGTCGGAGCGAATTGGAAACGCCGGTCGATGACGGTTTTCTGACGACGGCTAGGCCGCCAGCCGCCCTACGGACTCGAAGTTCAGGCTGGCCTCGAAGTCTGCGAACAGGTCCTCGAGTTCCTCGAAATTGATCTTCGGCCGCCTTCCGGTCGGAAAGCGATAGCCCCAGAAGCTCACGATGTGATGCACGCTGCCGAGCCGCTCCCCGAGTTCGTAGAACAGGGTCGGCGCCTTGAGGAGGAACTCGCGAAAGGCCTTGGGCTGGCCGTTGCGCGTGAGGTCGTTGTAGGCGTCGTCATAGACTTTCAGCGTGACACGCACCGTCTCACAGGCAAGGTTGATCGCCCGGTTCAGTCGCTCGCGCGCGGCGTCGATGTAGAGGCGCTCCTCGCCCGACGTATCGTCCGTGGGCCGAATCCGCAGGATCTCGGCCGCCACCGGCCACACCCGCGGGAGAAGATCGTCGAGGGTCCATTTGTAGTAGATGAAGCCCTTCCAGCAGAAGACGCCCTCCTCGAACTCCGCCTTCGCCATGCCAAGGCTTTCGCGCAGCGGCTCGAGTTCGGCGTCGCCGGCGTTGGCGAGGATCTTCTGGGCCAGCTTGAGGGTCTTGTCGTTCAGGCTCGTATCGCCGTCGTTGAACGTCAGCCCGACCAGCGGCGCGAGTTCACTGCGCGCAAAATTGAACATGCGCGAGGTATCGGCCTGGGTGAGGTCGAAATAGCACCGTGCGGGCGCCAAGCCTTCCTTGCGCATCTTCTCGCGCATCAGGAAGGGATCGAGGGACGGCAATCCGTCGAGCAGCCCGAGCAGCGCCGCGTCGCGCCGGTCGGCTTCCTGTTGCCCGACCCCCACGTCCGCCAGCAGGTCCTCATAGCCGCGCTCGCCGACGAAGAAGTATTGCGCACCGCTGCGCAGGTCGTTCGGGTCGATCGGCAGGATGACCTTGGTGGCCGACGCCTGCCCCCCGCCGAACGCTTCCATCTCGTTGCTGCGCAGGCGGTGCTTGACGATGATCGCGCGGTTCAGCAGCGGGCTTCGAAAGAACGGGCGGTCCCGATAGCCCGCCGTCTCGCCGTGCCGGCGCCAGACGGCGATCAGGTTGAGGGTCCTGGCCGTGGAGGCGCTGGACTGGAGGTGCAGCAGGCTTCTCAGCGCGCGGTCCGGTCCGACGCCGCGTAGAGATATGGCTGCCGACATCGCTCCACCGTCCCCCTGGAGCGCGCAGCCTAAATGGTGAGAATTTCACGCACATTAAGACCGTCGGATTTCGTCGCGCCGCCTGAATCTCCTTGCTCAACCAAACACGGGGAAGACGCCCGCGCCTCCGGGAGGGCGCGGGCGCACTATCCAAGCGAACTCCCGGATTTGTGGATCAGTTCGGTCCGTGAGGCGCGCTCGGCGCCCAGGTCACGAAAGTGATCATTCGCTTTCCGCCGCCCACATCGAGCTCGAAGATTCGCCCGCGACCATCCCCCGTGAAGGCCACGGCGCGTCCCCATTGCGAAGGACCGGCGCCTCCGTCGTCAGGCAGCGAAAAGCCAGACGTGCCCGGAGCGGTTGAACTCGCTACGGTCGTGGTCGAGTCCAGGTGCGTGTAGATGGTCCAAAGTTCATCGTAGTCATGTTGGTTCGGGAATTGATTGGTGCTCGGATTATTCGTATAATCCATGCACGTATTTAGGTTGGGATTGGTGAACACCTCGTCCTGGTGATCTAGGCCCAGGGTGTGTCCGACTTCCTGGCATGACACGAGATTGCGCCACGCCGGAGTATTATAGGTGGCTGTGTTGAAGTAGCTGTCGTTCAGTTTGACAGAGCCCTGGGTGATGTGGTCCCCGGTGAGCCAGATCTGGGCGACGCCGAGCCAGCCGTTGAAGCCATAGTTGGCATTGCAGACCTGAACGGTCCCCTTGACCGCCTTGCAGTTGCGGCCTGACGAACCGGCGACGACGGTAAAGACGACGGGGGAGCCAGTTGTGGACTTACTTCCGTTCCAACTGTCCCGAGTCGTATTGAGATACTGGTTCCATGTGCCTGAGACATTGTTCCCCAATTTCAACGTAAACGGGTTGCTCGTGCGCGCCCAATGGTAGCCGCCCCAGGAGTGGTTGGCTTCCGCGGGCGCCGCCATCGACATCGCGAGGGCGACGGACGCGCCGATCAGGCTTAGCGACTTCGTTCGAATGCGCATTTCGGACAATGACCCTCCCGAATAGCCCTTCCCCTGCATTGGCTCGCGGCGTCGGGCTTGAGTTGATGCTTGGGTGTTCCCACCCGGCTTGGAGCCTAGGTGCAACGGAAGATGTCGTGAAGCGAAATCACCGTCACATTAAGCCATAATTATAAAGAATTCTATTCTTCAGAACATATAGAGCTTCGACAACAATTAATGTTAGGTTACATAATAGTATTAATGATAAACATCCAAATAACCAGGATGTCTGTCAATGGTCGAGACGGTAATGAAATCATGCGGGGCGGCGAGGTAAGGGGGCCGCCGGTGTGCGCCACCTCGATCAACGAAACGCGGGGATGACTTCCGTGGCGAAGACCTCGGCGTATTCGACGGACTGCGAGGGCGGAGGGCCGGGCGGCGCCATCATCATGAAGTGCTCGACCGGAATGCGCGCCTGCATCTGCCTGAAATGCTCGATGGCCTCGTCAGCTTCTTCGATATGACGCTCATCCGCGTTCACCCTCGATCGAAGAACCGTGCGACGCGCGCCACGCTCCTGTCCCGGGCGCGGGCCAGATCCGCCACGGACCGCTCGTCGACGGCGTAGATCGCTTGCCAGCAGGTTCGCGCGCCGCGTGCGAACTGCAGGGCCATGCCCCGCATCAGCTGCCGCCGGCCGGGATTGCCGACCACCCGATCGATGAACCAGCCGGGCGAGCCGTGCGTCGTCACCACCGCGAACCGCCGCACATTGGTCAGGTGGTGCAGGCGAAAGATCCCGCCCTCCATCGTGAAGGCGACGCCCGGCTGCCAGACCCGGTCGAGCCAGCCCTTGAGCATGGCCGGCAGGCCGTACCACCAGGTGGGGTAGACGAAGATCAGCCCCTCGCAGTCCCGCAGGGCGGCGATGTGCGCGGTGACGCCCGCTTCAACGCCCCGATCCTGCCGGTGCGCCCGCCAGGCCTCCAGATCCAACACCGGGTCAAAGCCCTCGCCGTAGAGGTCGACCACCACAACCTCGTGCCGCCCGCCCTTAAGCCGGCCCACGAGGTCGGTCAGGATCGTGCCCTGGAAACTGGCCGGGTCCGGGTGGCAGAAGAGGACAAGGATCTTCATCGCGGCCCTGGTCTCTCACTGCGGGCCGGGCGGGGAGCCAGGCTTGATGAAGACGCCCTGGCCCGTGGGCAGGGCCAGCACCGCAAGCCCACGCCTCTCGAACCAGGCCTTTTCCGCCTGGTGCTGGGCCTTGGAGACCGCCCAGCAGTAGTCGTCGAACACGATCACCCCGCCCGGAACGATGTGCTCATAAAGCCGATCCAGGGCGGCGATCTCGGCGGCGGCGTTGTTGAGGTCCATGTGCATGAAGGCGATCGCCCCGGGCGGTTCGTCCTCCAGCACCTCAGGGACCTGACCCTTGATGACCTTGACGTTGGCTATGTGGGCGAAGCGATCGCGCACCTCTTCGAAGGAGAAGGTATTGCGATAGAGGATCGCGTTCTTCTCCGCCCAGCCCGGGTCGACCTGGTGGTCGGGAATCCCGTCGAAGGTGTCGTAGAGCCGCCAGGTCTTCGGCCAGGTCGAGAACCCCACCAGTTCGGCGACAAACAGGCTCGTGTGGCCGCGGAAGACGCCAAGCTCCACGAAATCGCCGGGCAGAGATTTCGCCTGCTGCGCCGCCCACGCCACGACGCCGAGGTTCCAGTGCCAGTTCGCCAGGGGCAGGAGGTTGGCGTGACGTTCCGCCAGCTCGCGAAAGCGCGGGTCCTCCAGACTTGGCACGGTCTTGTTCCAGGTCGCCAGCCCATCGCCCACAAAGGCGTCAGAGCCGATCTGCTCGACGAGCTGAAGGGTCTCGAGCAGCTTCGCGGTCGAGGCGGTGGGCTGCGCCAGCAACCCGATGCGCGAAGCGGTGGAGGTCGTGTGCGAGCCCTCCTGCCAGGCGGCCTGGAAGAGGCCCCTGGCGACCGCATGGTTCCCCGCCCGAAGAAACTCCTCGCCGAGGCGCACGAGCATGTCGGGGCCGAGGTCCTTCAGGGTGATGTCCGCCATGCGTCCTCGGCAAATCGACTGCGTCTGTGGGAATGAGGCGGGAGCTTACATCGAGCCCCTCCGGATCACAGGGTTCGTCGTCGGGTCGGGCCCCTAAAGGGTCGCCTCCAGGAAGGCCAGGGCCTGCGCCCAGGACAGCTTCGCCAGCAGAGGGTCGTAGCGGACTCCGGGCACGTCGATGTCGCCCGCGCCGGGGTCGGTGAAGGCGTGCCAGGCTTCACCGTAAAGCGTCATCTGCCAGTTCGCGCCCGCGGCGGTCATCTCCTCGCGGAACGTCTCCGCGTCGGCCAGCGGCGCATAGGGATCGCGCGCGCCGGTGAGCGCCAGCACCTTGGCCCTCACCTCGCCGGGCCGTGCGGGCAGCTGGGTAGTCAGGATGCCGTGGAAGCTGACCACGGCCTTCGCGTCGGCGCCGCTGCGCGCCAATTCGAGGACGCACTGGCCGCCGAAGCAAAAGCCCGCCGCGCCGAGGCGGTCCGGGTCCGCCGAGGGCAGGGCGGCGAGCGCGTCGAATCCGGCCAGCACCCGGTTGCGCAGATGTTGCGGGTTCTTCTGCAGGGCCGTGAACGGCTCGCCGCTGGCGGCCGGGTCCTCGAAGTGCACGCCGCCGCCGTACATGTCGGTCGCCAGCGCCACATAGCCCGCTTCGGCGAGCATGAGGGCCCGGCTGCGCATGTGCGGCCCGAGCCCGCGAGCCTCATGCATCACCAGCACCGCCGGATGCGGCCCAGATCCCGCCGGCGTCGCCAGCTGTCCCTTCAGGACAACGCCGTCGTGGCTGTATTCGAACGTGCGCAACCCGCTCATGCGGCCGCTCCCCTCCTGCCTCGATCGCCGCACGGTAGGCGAGACGGAGCGCGCCGAACACCGGGCCGGAGCCTATCCGGCCGGCGGGCGACCTCAGATTCGGCCCATCAGCAGCAGGACCAGAACGACCACGAGGACGAGGCCCAGGCCGCCGCTCGGATAGTAGCCCCAGCTGCGGCTATGTCCCCAGGTGGGCAGGGCGCCGACCAGCAGCAAAACCAGAACGATGATCAAGATCAGGCCAAGTGACATGATCGTCTCCTCCCTTGAGCCCGACTCAGGAGCTGGCAACGGCAGGAAGAGAGGAAGGTTCCGCTGGGCTGCAGGGCGGCCGGACGCCTACTTGTACGCGTCGGCGGTGTGCAGCTCGGCGTCGGTGTCCTTGACGTTCAAGGCGTAGAGCAAGCCGATGAAGGCGCCCTTGACCCTCGGCAGCAGGGCCAGGGTGATTGCGGCCAGGGGGACGAGCGTGGCCGGGACGGTGATCGCGGCGGGCGCCTGCCAGATCGCCGGCAGGAACAGCATCGGGGCGATCACGAGGTGGCCCACCAGCAAGATGGTGAAATAGGCGGGGCCGTCGTCGGCCGGATAGCGCGCCAGGTCATGGCCGCAGGAATGGCACGCAGGCTCGACCTTCAGATAGGCCCAGAACAACGGACCCTTGCCGCAGGCCGGGCATTCGCCCTTGAGGCCGCGGAGCATGGAGGGGACGAACGGTCTGCGGAACGGCTCGGTCATGACGGCCATATGCGCATGCAGAAGCTGAAGGAAAAGAGGACAAGCGGCGCCTGCGGCGATTCTGCGCGGGGCAGGGTAAACCTGGCCGTGTGAGGCGCGGCCGGGGCCTACTTTTTCGCGTCGTCGGCGCTGTTCGCGACGGCGCGGCCGGCGGACGACAGGTCGCGGCCGGCGCCCGCTACGGTGTTGCAGCCGGCGACGATGAGCGCGGCGGCGGCGGTGGCCAGGAGGGCGAATTTGCGCATGGGTATCCCCGACTCGACGGTGAAGCTCTTGCGCCCTTTTAGCGGTCGCGACGGCTAAGGATCAATTAAGGCTAAGCGACCTCAGTCGGCGTCCATTTTCAGCGCCGCGATGAAGGCTTCCTGCGGGATCTCCACCTTGCCGAACTGGCGCATGCGCTTCTTGCCGGCTTTCTGCTTGTCGAGCAGCTTGCGCTTGCGGCTGGCGTCGCCGCCATAGCACTTGGCGGTCACGTCCTTGCGCAGGGCGCGGATGGTCTCGCGCGCCACGATCCGCCCGCCGATCGCCGCCTGCAGCGGGATCTGGAACATATGCGGCGGGATCAGCTCCTTCATCCGCTCGACCATCGACCGGCCGCGGGTCTCGGCGCGGTCGCGGTGCACCAGCATGGACAGGGCGTCCACGGGCTCGGAATTCACCAGGATCGACATCTTGACCAGGTCGCCCTCCTTGTAGCCCTCGATCTGGTAGTCGAACGAGGCGTAGCCCTTGGAGATCGATTTCAGCCGGTCGTAGAAATCGAACACCACCTCGTTCAGCGGCAGGTCGTAGACCACCAGGGCGCGGGAGCCGACATAGGACAGCTCGCGCTGCGAGCCGCGGCGGTCCTGGCAGAGCTTGATCACCGAACCGAGGTATTCGTCCGGCGTCAGGATGGTGGCCTTGATCCAGGGCTCGCTGATGGAGGCGATCTGCACCGGGTCGGGCAGGTCGGCGGGGTTATGCAGGTCGATGACCTCGCCGTTGGTCCGCGTGATCTTGTAGACGACGCTGGGCGCCGTCGCGATCAGGTCGAGGTCGAACTCCCGCGACAGCCGCTCCTGGATGATCTCCAGGTGCAACAGGCCCAGGAACCCGCACCGGAAGCCGAAGCCGAGCGCGGCGCTGGTCTCCATCTCATAGGTGAAGGAGGCGTCGTTCAGCCGCAGCCGCCCGATGGCGGCGCGCAGGTCCTCGAAATCGGCGGCGTCCACCGGGAACAGGCCGCAGAACACCACCGGCTGGACTTCGCGGAAGCCGGTCAGCGCCTTTTCGGTTTGGCGCCGGTCGTCCGTGATGGTGTCGCCGACGGCCGCGTCCGCCACTTCCTTGATCTGGGCGGTGATGAAGCCGATCTCGCCGGGGCCCAGCTCCTCGACATCGGTCTGCTTGGGCAGGAAGACGCCGATCTTGTCGACCTGATAGACGGCGCCGGCGTTCATCATCCGAACCTTCTGGCCGGCCCGCAGGGTCCCGTCGAACACCCGCACCAGTACGATGACGCCGAGATAGGGGTCGTACCAGGCATCGACCAGCAGGGCCTTCAGCGGCGCCTCGCGATCGCCCTTGGGCGGGGGCAGGCGGGCGACCACCGCCTCCAGCACGTCCTGGATGCCCAGGCCGGTCTTGGCCGAGGCCAGCACGGCCTCCGAGGCGTCGATCCCGATCACGTCCTCGATCTGCTGGCGCACCCGTTCCGGTTCGGCCGCCGGCAGGTCGACCTTGTTGAGGACCGGGACGATCTCATGGTCATTGTCGATGGCCTGGTAGACGTTGGCGAGGGTCTGGGCCTCGACGCCCTGGCTGGCGTCCACCACCAGGATCGAGCCTTCGCAGGCGGCCAGGCTGCGCGAGACCTCATAGGCGAAGTCCACGTGGCCGGGGGTGTCCATCAGGTTCAGGACATAGTCCTGGCCGTCGTTGGCCTTGTAGTTCAGCCGGACGGTCTGGGCCTTGATGGTGATGCCGCGCTCGCGCTCGATGTCCATGTTGTCGAGCACCTGCTCCTTCATCTCCCGGGCGGTGAGGCCGCCGGTGAACTGGATCAGGCGATCGGACAGTGTGGACTTGCCGTGGTCGATGTGGGCCACGATCGAGAAATTGCGGATGTTGGAGAGGGGCGTCGACATGGGGGCTGCGTCTAGCACATTCGCGTGCGCTTGCGAGACCGGCGCGTCAGCTTGCCGCCTTGGTTAATCGGCCATTAAGGCGCAGTCCGCATTGATGCGCGGCAGGCGGGGGCCGGACTGAACTCTCTGGGAGAGATGCGCATGGATCGTCGCAGCCTCATACTTTCGGGCCTTGCCGTGTTCGGCGCCGCTGGCTGCGCGAACGCGGCCCCAGCTGGCGCGCCTGGCGACGGCTATAGCGGCGCTCCGGCGCCCCAAGGCGGACCTGGGCCGAGCGGGCCTGCCGCGGGCGGACCCGCGGCGTCCGGCGTTCCGGCCGAGACCTATAGCCGCAGCGAGATCGTCGACAACGTCTCGGACTTCTTCGGCGTCGGGGCCGAGAAGGCCGGCGGCGTCGTGGAGCGCGTCTTCAAGGACAACGGCCGGCCCACGGGCTACATCGCCGGGGAAGAGGCGTCCGCCGCCATCACCGTCGGCGCACGCTACGGGCGCGGGCTGCTCTACATGAAGGGCAAGCCGCCGGTGGAGGTGTTCTGGCAGGGGCCGTCGCTCGGCTTCGACCTTGGCGGCAACGCCAGCCGGGTCTTCACCCTGTGCTACAATCTTCAATATCCCGACGCGATCTATCAGCGCTTCCCGGGGGTGGAGGGCTCGGCCTATCTCATCGGCGGGATGGGCGTGAACTATCAGCGCGCCGACGACATCACCCTGGCGCCGATCCGCGCGGGCGTCGGCCTGCGCCTGGGCGCGAACCTCGGCTACCTGTCCTACAGCCGCAAACGCAACATCCTGCCTTTTTAGGCGGCCTTATTCGCGCTGCGCTGCGGGGCGCGGTAGATTTCGCTGACCGCCCGTTCGGCTTCGGTCTGTGTTTCGGCCTCGCCCGTGGCGATGGTCGCGCCGTCCATGTCGTAGACGCTCCATCCCCAGCCGCGTCTCACGCGCCACAGGGAATAGGCGAGATTGCTGTTCGCTGCTGCTCCGACCATCTGTCCCCTCCTGGCACGGCTTGCGTGCGAGTAAGCGGATTGATGCAAGAGGACGGCCGGGGCGTCAGTGCTTGTCGGCGCGGCTCCCCAGCCAGTCCATCACGGCCAGAAGAACGCCCGAGACCACGAAGGTGATGTGGATCACGACCAGCCACATGAGGGTCCGGTCGGACAGGGATTCGCCCTCGGCCAGCCGCATGAAGGCTTTCAGAAGTGCGATGGCCGAGATCGCCACGATGGAGGCGATCAGCTTCATCTTCAGCCCCGAGAAGTCGACCGTGCCCATCCAGGCAGGCCGGTCCTCATCGTCGCCGGTGTCGATCTTCGAGACGAAGTTCTCGTAGCCGGAGAAGATCACGATCAGCAGCAGGTTGCCCGCCAGCGACAGGTCGATCAGCGAAAGCACCATGAGGATCGCCTCTTCCGGCGACATGGAGCCGAGGTGGCTGAGCTCGCGCCAGGCCTCGGCGCCGAACACCCAGACCAGGGCGGCCAGCGCCACCACCAGCCCCAGGTACATGGGCGCCATAAGCCAGCGCGAATGGAAGAGGGTGGATTCCAGCACCCGCTCGGCGGCGGGCTTGCGGTGCGTCGTCGTGCGTGCGGGATCGGGGTTCATCGCCTGAGAGGTAGCGCGCGAGACGGGCGGCGCAAGGGCGTACTCAGCTCCTGAGCTTCGCTCCGACCGCCTTCTCCGCCGCCGCGACGATCCGGCCAGACAGGGCCTCGATCTCCGCGTCGGTAAGGGTTTTCTCCCGCGGTTGCAGCACCACCTCGACGGCGACCGACTTGGAGCCCTCCGGCACGCCGGGACCGGTGTAGACGTCGAACACCCGCACCGCGTCGATGAGCTGCTTGTCGACGCCCGTGACGGCGCGGACGAGGTCGCCGGCCGCGGTGTCCGCCCCCACCACGAAGGCGAAGTCGCGGGTCAGCGGCATCAGCGGCGACAGGGCCAGGGCCGGCTTGGTCTTCACCGGCTTCTTCTTGGGCTCCGGCAGGGCGTCGAGGTCGATCTCGAAGGCCAGGACCGGGCCTTCCACGTCCAGGCGCTTGAGCACGCGCGGATGCACCTCGCCGAATTCGGCGATGATCGTCTTGGGCCCAAGTTGCAGGCGCGCCGCACGGCCGGGCCGCCACCAGGGCGAGACGCCGGTCTGGACCAGCTGCAGCGGCGGCGCGCCCAGCTCATCCAGCAGGGCGAGCAGATCGGCCTTCAGCGCGAACAGCGGCTCTTCCCCGCCGCCGGCCCAGTGACGGGCCGCATGCGGCGCCAGCACCGCACCGATCGCGGCGGCCTGATCGCCCGGCTGGTCGCCGCGATAGATCGGGCCCGCCTCGAACAGCGCCGCGTCGGGGAAGCCCTTGCGCGCATTGCGGCCGGCCGCCTCGATCAGGTTGGGCAGCACCGAGGGGCGCATGCATTCCAGGTCCGAAGCGATGGGGTTGGCGAGCACCAGGGCCTCGGCGCCGCCGCCGAACATCGTGGCGGCAGCGCGCTTCAGGAAGCTCCAGGTCACGGCCTCGGAATAGCCCAGGGCGGCCAGCGCCCGGCGCGCATTGCGCAGGCGGGTCTGGCGGACCGTGAGCACGCCGCCGGGCGGCCTTGCGATCGGCGGCAGCGGTTCGGCCGGCAGGGCGTCGAAGCCGGCGATGCGGGCCACCTCCTCGACGAGGTCGGCCTTGCCGCCGACGTCGCGGCGCCAGGACGGCGGCGTCACCTTGTCGCCCGCCAGGGTGAAGCCCAGGGCGGTCAGGATGGCGTCGATCCGCGCCGCGCCCACGTCCAGGCCCGAGAGCTTCTTCACATAGGCGCGGTCGAAGGTGATCGGCCCGGGCGGGGCCGGCTCCTCGCCCGCCACCACGATCTCCGAGGCCTCCCCGCCGCAGATCTCGAGGATCAGCCTGGTGGCCAGCTCCAGGCCAGGGACCACGCTCTGCGGGTCGACGCCGCGGGCGAAGCGGTACTGGGCGTCCGAGGTGATGCCGGTGGTCCGCCCTGTCTGGGCGGTGCGGATCGGGTCGAACCAGGCGCTCTCGATGAAGACCTCGGTCGTGGCGTCCGAGCAGCCGGTCGAAGCGCCGCCCATCACCCCGCCCAGCCCCACCGGGCGCTCGCCGCCGGCGTCGGCGATCACGCACATGTCGTGGGCGATGTCGTAGGTCTTGCCGTCGAGCGCGATGAGCTGCTCGTCCGTGTGCTGGGCGCCCGCGGTCGCCGCCTGATGGGACGGCTCGCCGGGGCCCCGGCCAAGCCGCGCCTCGACCACGTCGCCCACCAGCAGGGCGCGGTCATAGACGTGCAGCGGCCGGGCGCGGTCGTAGGAGACGAGGTTGGTCACATCGACCAGGGCGTTGATCGGGCGAAGGCCGATGGACGCCAGCCGCGCCTGCAGCCAGGCCGGCGAGGGGCCGTTCTTGACGCCGCGGATCACCCGGCCGGCGAACACCGGGCAGGCGTCGCCATCGACGCGGATGGTGATCGGGCAGGGGAAGGCGCTCGTCACAGCGGCGTCGGGCTCGGGCTTCAGGGTCCCGAGGCCCGCGGCGGCGAGATCGCGGGCGATGCCGCGCACCCCCAGCCAGTCGGGCCGGTTCGGCGTGACCTCGAAATCGATCACCGCCTCCAGCCCGAGGGCCTCGGCGGCGCTGAGGCCCACGGGCAGGTCGCCCGACAGCTCCATGATGCCGTCGGATTCCTCGGCGACCTCCAGCTCCTTGGCCGAGCAGAGCATGCCGTTGGAGACCACGCCGCGCACCGGCCGCGCCTCAAGCGTCACGCCGGAGCCCGGCACATAGGCGCCGATGGGGGCGTAGATGACGGTCAGGCCCGCCCGGGCGTTGGGCGCGCCGCAGACGATCTCCTGGCGGCCGTCCCTGGTGTCCACCTGGCAGACGCGCAGGCGGTCGGCGTTGGGGTGCTGGACCGCCTCCACGACCTTGGCGATCGAGAAGGCGGCGAGCTTGCCGGCCGGATCGTCGACGTCCTCGACCTCCAGCCCGGCCATGGTCATGGCTTCGACCACCTGCTGCACGGAGGCGTCGGTCTCGAGATGCTCCTTGAGCCAGGAGAGGGTGAACTTCATCAGGAGAGCCCCGTCGCAGGATTGGGCATGGCGAAGGGCGAGAAGCCGTAGTGGGCGAGCCAGCGGGTATCGGCCGCGAACATGTCGCGCAGGTCGGGCATGCCGTACTTCAGCGCCCCCAGCCGGTCGACGCCGAAGCCGAAGGCGAAGCCCTGCCACTCGTCCGGATCAAGACCGCAGTTCCTAAGCACGTTGGGATGCACCATCCCGCAGCCCAAGATCTCCATCCAGTCGGAGCCCTGGCCGATCTTGATCTCCGAGCCGGAGCGGTCGCAGCGGACGTCCATCTCCGCCGAGGGCTCGGTGAAGGGGAAGTGGTGCGGGCGGAACCGCGTCTCCACCGCCGAGGTTTCGAAATAGCGGGCGATGAAGGTGTCGAGCGTCCACTTCAGGTGGCCCATGTGGATGTCGCGGTCGATCACCAGGCCCTCGACCTGGTGGAACATCGGCGTGTGGGTGGCGTCGCTGTCCGAGCGGTAGGTGCGCCCGGGCACGATCACCCGGATCGGCGGGTCCTGGCCGGCGGCGATCCAGGGCGCGGCGGGCTTTTCATTGGTCTTCTGCATCACGCGCACCTGCACGGGGCTGGTGTGGGTGCGCAGCACCTTGCGCTCACCGGCAGAGTCGGCCTGCAGGAAGAAGGTGTCGTGCATCTCCCGCGCCGGGTGCTTGGGCGGGAAGTTCAGGGCGGTGAAGTTGTGGAAGTCGTCCTCGATGTCGGGACCTTCGGCCACCGCGAAGCCCATCTCGGCGAAGATCGCGACCATCTCGTCCATCACCTGCATGGTGGGATGCACCGCGCCCTTGCGGCGTGGACGGGGCGGCAGGGACAGGTCCAGGCGCCCGGCGGCCAGCTTGGCGTCCAGCTCGGCCTCTTCCAGGGCGGCCTTCTTCTCGGCCAGGCGCGCCTGCACCCGGTCGCGCAGGCCGTTGATCGCGGGGCCCTGCTCGCGGCGGGCCTCGGGGCTCATGCCGCCCAGGGATTTCAGGAGGTCGGAGATCTGGCCGGACTTGCCGAGCGCGGCCACGCGCACGGCTTCCAGCGCGGCCGTGTCGGCGGCCGCATCGATGCGGGCCGCAAGGTCGGCTTCCAGTTGCGAGAGATCGGTCATGGGCGATGCTCTAGAGCGTGTGGGATGGGCTGCGCAATGCGGACGGCAAAAAGCCCTCCGACGCGACGCCGGAGGGCTCTTGATGGGGTCACGCTAGAGGCGACCTCAAGCCAGGGCGGCGCGCACCTTGTCGGCGATGGCCTTGAACGCGGTGGGATCGGCGCCGGCGATGTCGGCGAGAACCTTGCGGTCCATCTCGATCCCGGCCTTGTCCAGGCCGTGGATAAAGCTGGCGTAGGTCATGCCTTCCAGACGCGCCGCGGCGTTGATCCGCTGGATCCACAGCGAACGGAAGTTGCGCTTGCGGACCTTGCGGTCGCGATAGGCGTACTGGCCGGCCTTGTCGACGGCGGCCTTGGCGGTGCGGATAGTGTTCTTGCGGCGGCCGTAGAAGCCCTTGGCCTGCTCGAGAACTTTCTTGTGACGGGCGTGAGAGACGACGCCCCGTTTAACGCGAGCCATGTGTCAGCGCTCCGATCAAAGGCCGTAGGGCAGGTAGGTGCGGATGGTCTTGGCGTCGGCCTCGCTCATCACCTTGGTGCCCCGGTTTTGACGGATGTACTTGCCGTTGTGGCTGATCAGCCGGTGGCGTTTGCCCGCGACGCCGGCCTTGAGCTTTCCGGTCGCAGTAATTTTGAAGCGCTTCTTGGCGCCCGATTTCGTCTTCAGTTTCGGCATTTCACTGCGGGGCGCGAACCCCGTCCTCTGGAGTCTTGATGAGCCGCCCTGGCATGCCATTGGCCAGACAGCTCCGAAGGGGCGGTCCAATACGGGAAAGCGAGGCTGAAGGCAAGCTACCGCGACGGGGGAGGTAAGGCCTTCTGCTTCTTCAGCTCAGCCTCGAACTCCGCTTTCTTCGTCGCGAAATAGGCCTTGCAGCCGGCCGGGTCGACGAACGGGTTCGGGGCGTCGGGGCGCATCGCCGCGCGCTTCTCGGTCAGGCCGAAGAACTGGCCGTGCGAGGCCAGGAACACTTCGCAGGGCAGGGCCTTCAGCACCGCGTAGCTGTGGGCGAAGTCCTCGGCCATGTTCGGATAGGTCGGATCGCCGACCAGCCGGTAGCCCGGCAGGATGGAGAGCGAGCAGAGGACCAGCGCCTGCTTGGGCTGGCCGTCGACACGCACCGGGAAGGTCCAGGTGGTGCAGCCCTTGGTGTGGCCAGGCGTGAGATGGGCGGTCAGCACGACGTCGCCGATCGTGACCTTCTGGCCGTCGGCGAGCACGTGGTCCGGCGTCACCGGCGGATAGGGATAGCGGTCGCCCAGGAAGAAGTCGTCCTTGCCGCCTCGGCGCATCAGGGTGCCGTCCTCGGCGCTGGCGTAGAGCACGGCCCCCGTCGCGGCCTTCAGTTCGGCTAGGCCCCCCGCATGGTCGACGTGGGCGTGGCTGGACAGCAGCACCTTCACCGCGCGGGGCTCGAAGCCCAGGGCTTTGATATTGGCCAGGATCTGGCCCGCCGTGGACGGATAGCCGCCGTCGATTAGCGCCAGCCCGCCGTCGGTGACGACCAGGTAGGCGGCGATGTCCGAGGCGCCGACATAATAGAGGTTGTCGGCGATGCGGAACGGCGATGTGGGGGTGTTGCCCGCCTCGCTCCGGATCGTCTTGTCGAGGCCAGCCGAAGGCGCGTGGTCGGAATGGTCCTGAGCAAGGGCAGGGTAGGCGAGGAAGAGCGCCGCGAGGGCCGCGGCGGGCCCGAGCCGGGACCGCCGCCGTCGAAACGTCTCCGCCGTCAACGCGGCGCCAGGATCATGATCATCTGGCGCCCCTCCATCCGGGGCTCGTATTCCACCTTGGCGACCGGCTCGAAGTCGGCCTTCACCTTCTGCAGGAGCTTCATGCCGAGCTCCGGGTGGGCCAGTTCGCGGCCGCGGAAGCGCAGGGTCACCTTGACCTTGTCGCCCTCCTCGAAGAACCGGTGCATCGAGCGCGCCTTCACGTCGTAATCGTGCACGTCGATGTTCGGCCGGAGCTTGATTTCCTTGAGCTCCACGACCTTCTGGCGCTTGCGCGCCTCGTTCTTCTTCTTCTGTTCCTGGAAGCGGAACTTGCCGTAGTCGAGGATCTTGCAGACGGGCGGATCGGCGGTGGGGACGATCTCCACCAAGTCCAGGCCCGCTTCCTCGGCCGCCTCCATGGCGGAGGAGGTGGGCATGACCCCTTGCTTCTCGCCGTGCTGATCGATCAGCAGCACGCGGGGGACCCGGATGTCTTCATTGATGCGCGGCCCGTCTTTGACGGGTGGCGTCTGCATGGGACGACGAATAGGCGAAGCTCCGATAGTTGTTGAAACGGGAAACGCCCGGCGCACATCGCACGCCGGCGGTTTCAGTTCAGTATATGACTGCGCGACCCTCCGCGATCAAGCGCTGCGCGCGCCGGCAGGCGACAAGGATTCGATAGTGCGCGCGACATAGTCGGCTGGAAGGTCTTCCATGGCCGCCGCCTGCAGCACGGTGACGTGTCCGCGCGGGGCGCTGAGCGCCGGGTCCGCGGCGCACGGACAGAGCACCACGCCGGGCGCTCCGGCTGCGACCGCCAGGTGCAGGAAGCTCGAATCAGCCCCGATCGCCACCGCCGCCCGAGCCGCGAGCAGCGCCACGCGGGCGATGTCCGGCGCGCCGGTGAGGTCGCGGGCGCCCGGCACCTGATGCTGGATGGCGCGGGCGGCGTCGCCGTCCTGGGGCGAGCCCACGATCACCACGTCGAAACCGCGCTGGCGCAGGATTCGACCCAGTTCGCCGTAGCGTTGGGCCGGCCAGCGGCAGGGCGCCGGGGTTTCGGACGGGGCGGGAATGAACAGGGCGTTGGGCCGGCGGCTGATCCCATCGCGCACCGGGCGTTCGGCCGGGGCGCTCTTGATGATCCAGGACAGATCCGGGGGCGGGGCGCAGCCGGGCCCCGAGCCGCCTTCCGTCCAGGCCCCCGCGGCGCGCAGCGCCTCGGCTTGCCGATCCAGCGGGTGCAGGTTCCGGCGGACGAGACCGGCCGCGTGCGCGACAGTGATCCAGGGCGGGGTCAGAGGGCCGAGCCCAATGCGGATCGCCCGGGACGCCAGGCTGCCCTGAAGGTCATAGATCCGCTCGTAGCGCGCGCCGCGCAGTCGCCCGATCAGCGACAGCCACGGCCCGGCGCCGTGGGCGTCCCCGTCGGTTTCAACAGTGTCGAAATAGGGCGCGGCCTTGGCCAGGCCCTGGAACGGCTGGGTGGTGAGGAGGGTGATCTGCGCCTGCGGATGGGCCGCCCGGATCTGCCGCATCGCCGCCGCGGCCAGGACGAATTCGCGCAGCGGGCCGAGCGCGATGATCAGGATCGCCTTGGGATCGCGCCGCGTCATCTGGCCCGCGCCTCCAGGACCCTTGCGTAAGCCGCAAGCGTGGCCTCGCACATGGTGTCCACGGAGTATAGCCTTCGCGCGCGGTTGGCGGCGGCCTGGCCCATCGCGGTCAGGCGCGCGGCGCCGGTCTCCAGCAGGCGGGCGAGGGCCGCGGCCCAGGCCTCGGGATCGCCCGGCGCCACGAGCCAGCCGGTTTCGTTGTTCACGATGGTCTCGGTGACGCCCCCATGGTTGGAGGCCAGCACCGGCTTGCCCATCACCTGCGGCTCCACCGCGGCGCGGCCGAACGATTCGGGCTTGGTGGTGGGCAGGATCGCTGCGTCGCCGACGAGATAGGCGGCCGGCATGTCCGAGCAATGCCCCACCAGGCGCACCTGATCGCCAAGCCCGGCGCCGGTGATCGCCTGCTCCACCTCGGCCTGGTAGCCGACATTGTCGCGCGGGTCGCCGACGAACAGGATCAGGAAGTCGTCGCGCCCCTGCGCCTTCAGCCGGGCGGCGGCCTCCACGATCAGCAGGTGGCCCTTGATCCGTGTCACCCGGCCGGCCAGCACGATCTTGGTCCGCCGGTCGTTGGCGGAAATGCCCCACGCGTCGCGCAGCGCCTGGATGCGATCCGGGGTCACCCAGGCCGGATTGAAGCGCTCCAGGTCGACGCCGCGCGGGATGGTGACGATTCTGGCCGCATCGATCTCGTGTTCGGACAGCACGTGATCGCGGGTGAAGTCGGAATTGGCGATCACCAGGTCGCCCCGGGTCATCACCGCATTGTACCAGCGCTTCAGCTTGTTCTTGGCGTTGTAGACGCCGTGATAGGTGGCGATGAACGGCGTTCTGGTGCTCTGCGCCGCCCACAGCGCCGAGAATGCGGGCGCGCGCGACCGGGCGTGGACGATGGAGACCTTCTCCATGCGGATGAGGTCCACGAGCCGCGCCGCATTGCCGAGGATGACCAGGGGGTTCTTGGACTGCACGGGCATCTGGGCCAGGCGCGCCCCGTCGTCCAGTAGTCGCGAGGCCATGCGCCCGCCGCGCGTGGCGACCAGCGCCTTGCCGCCCGCCCGGACCACCGCCTGGGCGACGTCGATCGTAGTCTGCTCGGCGCCGCCGGTTTCGAGTTCCGGCACGACCTGCAGAAGGGTGAAGTCGGGCGGCAGGGTCACGGGCCACTTAGATACCGCCTATAGTGATCAGGTAAAGCGCGGCGGCCGCCGTAGTGAAGATCGTGAACGAGAGAGCCGAGACCATGGGTGAGACGCACGGCGTCCTGGAGCGGCCGGACGGCGAGAAACTCGCCTGGCGGCGGGTCGCCGGCGCTGGCCCGACCGTCGTCTGGCTGGGCGGCTATCGATCCGACATGACCGGGACGAAGGCGCAGGCCCTGGCGGATTGGGCGCTGGCCAGAGGGCGCGCCTTTGTGCGCTTCGACTATTTCGGCCACGGCGAATCGTCGGGCGATTTCCGGCAGGGCACGATCACCCGCTGGCGCCAGGACGCCCTGGCCGTGCTGGACGAACTGGTGTCGGGCGATGCCGTCCTGGTGGGCTCCTCCATGGGGGGCTGGATCGCCTGCCTCGCGACCCTGGCTCATCCGGCCCGCGTGAGCGCCTTGGTGCTGATCGCGCCGGCGGCGGACTTCACGGCGCGGCTGATGGAGCCCAGCCTGGACGCCGCCGCCAGGGCCGCCCTGGAGACCGACGGCGTCTGGCTGCGCCCTTCCGAATACGGCGACCCCGACCCGGTCACCCGCGTGCTTTTAGAGGACGGCGCGCGCTGGTCGATCCTGCAGGGCCCAGTTCCGATCAAGGTTCCGACCCGCATCCTGCAGGGCGGCGAGGACCCCGACGTGCCTTGGACCCACGCCCTGGAGCTGGCGCATGCGCTGAAGGCGCAGGACCTGGTGTTCAGCCTCATCAAGGACGGCGACCACCGCCTCTCGCGCCCCCAGGACATCGCCCGGCTGATCGCGGCGGTGGAGGAGGTGGCGGGATCGTCGTGAAGCGCTTCAGGTGTCCTGCCTGGATAGAGAGGTGACGGACCGGCCCGGATAGATGGGTAACAGTCCTCGGATTTGGGGGGCTGTGCGATGCCGTGGCTTGAGATTGGCGCGGTGGATCAACGTCTTCGGTTTGTGGC
>Ga0307516_10002458_pt1 | contig 24763 bp, 37 predicted proteins | sample 19_EM_MG_FD_203310 | JGI IMG/M metagenome (GOLD analysis project Ga0307516, IMG submission 203310) | Populus trichocarpa ectomycorrhiza microbial communities from riparian zone in the Pacific Northwest, United States - 19_EM | ecosystem: Host-associated > Plants > Roots > Unclassified | place...
GTATTCTCTTAAGATCTCCACTCTAACAAAGTGTGAGGACTATAGTCAATATAAACTTCTCTTTCCCCTTCCTGTATTCCTTCTTGTAAGCCTGCGAGAACCCTTGTGGTTTGAGTGTGTCTTAACAACAGGCTACTTCTTTAAGTTAGCCGGATCTTTGGTATCCTGGCTCTCTAGAGCCCAAAAAACCGTTGCCTTATCATCTACTGAGGCTGAGTACATGGCAATCTCAGATTGCTGTCATCAAGCCATGTGGATGACCAATCTCTTCAGAGAAATTGGCTTTCATGTATTGCCGATCATGATCTGTGGCGATAATTAGGGCAGCATATTCATTGGCTCCAACCCTGTTCAAGAGAAGCAGACTAAACATATCGACATCTGCTATCACTATATACGTGAATGCATTGAGGACAACAAAGTCTCTGTTGTCTTCGTCCCTGGAAACGACAATCCAGCTGATATGTTCACAAAGAACTTAGATTGCCTCAAATTTGTCAAATTCCGAGAGCAACTAGGTCTAACCTTCGGACCTACTAAGAACACTTAACAAGGCACTTACCGCCATATTTAGCAAGGGGGTGTGTTGAAGGACGCATGTCCGAAACATGCATGTTGTGAAACACATGATCCCGGCATTGTATTACATACCAATGACACCACAAATAGATTACTATCATTACCATAGATACCTTGGGTGTATATAAGGTTGCATGCTTCACCTCCGTAATAAAGCTTGCTTTCCTGTGAGTTACCCCCTGTAGTCTACTACTCAGACCCTCTACAATCAGGTAAGGTAGTCACACCCTTCCGTAGTTCACCTTCGTCAAGGTGCAAGTTGGAATTACCTATGACATTAGTACGTGACGAATTTGAAATGCAGGTGAGAGTTGCCGACGCGTTGTTGTCGTCTGTTTGTACACTACGTATTGCTATCATTTTTTGGAGCTCGCTCTCTCTCGTGCCCCAACCATGGCCCAACGCACCGTCCCCCATCTGATGACGCTCGCCGACCTGAGTGTCCCCCAAATCAAGCGTCTCTTGACCCACTCACACCACCTCAAGCAGGTCTCCCGTCCCTGGCTCGACCCTCAAGGCTCCGTCCTCCAAGGCAAGGGCTCCAAGCTCCGTCTCCCCTCCCAGTCCCTCTTCAACAAGACCATCGCCCTCCTCTTCTCCAAGCGCAGCACCCGCACACGCGTCGCAGCCGAGACCAGCACCGTCCTCCTCGGCGGACGCGCCCTCTTCCTCGGCAGCGAAGACATCCAGCTCGGCGTGAACGAGAGCCCCCGCGATACGGCCCGCGTCATTGGCGGGATGTGCCAGGGCATCTTTGCTCGTGTCGGTGACCACAGCGAAATTGAGGTTCAGTTTTTTTCCAAACTCTCTCCATCACTCCAAAAACGCTTACTCGAATACTTAACAGGAGCTAGCAGCACACTCCCCTGTCCCCGTCCTCAATGCCCTTTCCTCCCTCTGGCACCCCACCCAGATCCTTGCGGACCTCCTGACCCTGCACGAACACGCACACCTCTTCCTTTCTCCCGAAGATCCGACCCTGCAGCCCCTCCTTTCCGGATCCTCCCCTTCCCCTTCTCCCACTTCTCCTTCCCCAACAGGAAAAGGCAAATTCAAAAAAGAAGAAAAGCCTTCCTCCACGCTCCCAGATCTTCCCCCGCTCACCATCGCTTATGTCGGCGACTCGGCTAACGTTCTACACGACATGCTCGTAACCTATCCCCGCCTCGGACACACCCTCCGCATCGCAAGTCCCGCACAGTACCGCGCTCCCGCCGAGGTCTGGGACCGTGTCACACAGCTCGGGTGCGATAAAGGTATCTGGTGGGGCACAGACCCAAAAGAAGCCGTCCAAGGCGCGGACGTCGTCATCACCGATACCTGGTGGGCACCCACATTCTCACCCCACCCCAATCATTTTGTCTGATATCACCCTTTCATTTTGAATTAGGATTTCGATGGGCCAGGAGGCCGAAAAGGAAGAACGGCTGAGGGCGTTCGAGGGGTATCAAGTGACAGAGGCACTCTGCAGCAATGCGAATCCCAATTGGAAGTTTTTACATTGTTTGCCCCGAAAATCACACGAGGTGGACGATCAGGTATATTTTTATCTCTCTCGTATGTTTTACCAAGAAAAAATTCTTTGCCACTCATAGGTCTTTTACGGCCCGCGATCCCTCGTCTTCCCTGAAGCCGACAATCGCAAATGGACGATCATGGCCATCTTTGAGTACGTCGTCGTCTTTCTCCCCCTTGCCAGCCCTTGCTGAATCGAGGTTAAAAGTCTGCTCTTCGGTAAATGGGATATTTCTGCTGGAGGAGCTCCGTCGTCCCAAAAGTACTAAAAATCTTGAGACTCGAGGACCACCCGCGGAGTAACTGGAATGAAAATGTAAATTAGGTCTTGAGTAGCGGTCTGGCGGTGGCTTATATGTATACTAAGTATCTCAGACCGAAGACAAGCAAAATGGGGATTCCAGATGTAATGCCTAAAAGGGAATGAATCTCATCCGAATCAATATATCCTCTGGGTGCTCCATGGAAAGCTTTGGAGTTCATTTGTTGCCGTACTAAGATGAGAAACAAAAAAAATAAGAATGCTAGCACTTGAAACATAGTACATAGCCCACCGCGAAGGTCGAACTCGCAGCCTTCAGATTCCTAATTTTCTTCAGATTCTGTGATAAGAGTCTGACGCTCTATCCGATTGAGCTAGGCGGGCCGATATTCGCGGTCTACCTATCGGACACTGAAGGCTTCTAGTATCAAATGTCGTACTAGGATGAAAAACATTCACTAAATTCTAGTACCCCATCACGAGGGTCGAACTCGCAGCCCAGAAATCACCCTGTATGATCATGCACAAGAGTCTGCTCTGATTGAGCTAGGCGGGCCCATACTCTCATCGCCTATCTCAACTCTGGGGAATGGTAGCTATCGACTCCCGATGTAGCCCACACCAAATCATACATCAAAATAATTCCAGTCAACGAAACGAAAATGTAAAAGCCCAAGATCAGCCAAAAAAAAAAACAGCAACGAGGCATCAACTTGAACACACCAGCCCGACAGTTCACCAAACAAGTCACCCATCATCCTCATCCTCCTTCTCCCTCCTTATATGCTCAATCCTCCCATACGGTACCTTTTCCTTCATCCACCTCCCCCACACCTCATCCACCCGACACAACCCAGCCGCCGTCGCACTCGCCAACAATGCCGCAGCCGCCAGCCTGTTGTTGCTGTTCCACGCCACGCGGTGCACCGTCCCCCAGAACTAGAGGGACTCATAGGTTGATCTTTACCTGAGGAAACGCTCGAGCATCCACCCAATTGTCGGCTGTAGTAGAGCTGATACACCTTGTGTAGCTATACACAACAAATTCGGTTTCGCATGGCAAGAAAAGAGAAAAAGAGGGTTACTCACTACCGAACTACCTTCGTGTGGATCACAAAGAGTTTGTCATGATACACGATCCGTTAGTTACATCAGGTAGTCGTCGTCCAGCATTATGCCAGACTCCAGCCAAATAAATCATCGCTGTACCTACTACCGACAGATCCATGACCTTCCCTGATGCTCCGTCATGCATTCGACACCGTCATAACCGCCGCTAGCGAGGACGGTCGGGTCTCCTTGCGTGTTGGGGGCCTCGAACGGAAGACTGAGTAGAGCACGTATGGCATGCAAGGGCGTGGATGGCGGATTGATTGACAGTGAGATAGTGAGTAGGAGAATATCAGTGACTGTCGGAGCATCTAATTCGTATATGAGTGCTATGCATCCGACGAAAGACGGGAAGAAGCTCTCACTCGGGTTGTCAATCGATTTGCAGAAAAATGTCATTTGAACAAAGTAAACGAATTAGATCGAGACTAAGAAGGGTGACGACCCATCTTGTGAGTCTGGAACATCTCCATTTCAACTTGGATTTGCTTCCCAAAAGTAGGGTTGCGTATAAAAGTCCCCCCAGTGTAACAAAGTCGGGGCCAAAAGGGCCGAGGCGGCGGGATACGAGCGGCAGCTTTAGGTCGTCGGTAGTAACCACGTCACTTGGAAGATGTGCGGGGCAGCACTTTGGGTAATTAGAGAACTGGTTCAGCGGAATGTCGATGGGAGATGGCGGCCCTGATGTGGATCATGCAAACCTCTTATCCTGGTCCAAGATTTCCTAGCCACCTTTCACGAAGAGGCTTCACTCAGGTACACTCTGGGTCGACGGCACCTCAAAAACCAAAAAAAAATGAGCGGCACATCAATGGCCTAATAGCCTACCACGAGGGTCAAACTCGCACCCTTCAGATATCTTGCGTCATGTATGGCATATAAGAGTCTGACGCTCTATCCGATTGAGCTAGACGGGCCTATATTCCCAGCCTACCTATCTCTACTCGAGCCAATGGTAGCCATCGACCTATGTACACCAAAATCATTACAGCCACCGAAACGAAAGGCCAAGATCAGCCAAAAAAGAAGGGAAAACTCAGGCATCAAGCGCCAGCCCGATAGTTCACCAACCAGTCACCCATCATCCTCATCCTCCTCGCCTTCCTCCTCGTCCTCATCCACATCCATCTCATCTTCCATCTCCCTCCTTATATGCTCAATCCCCCCATACGGCACTTTTTCCCTGATCCACCTCCCCCACACCTCATCAACCCGACACAACCCAGCCGCAGTCGCGCTCGCCAAGAGCGCCGCCGCCGCCAGCCCGTTGCTGCTGTTCCACGCCACGCGATGCACACCTACCTCGCGCGGCCACGCGCCAGTCCCCCCAGCAGTCGTTTTGATGTGCAGCGGCGCCTCTCCTTTGTCTGCGTCTTGCTCCTTCTTTTTTGATTGGTTCTTTGGAGGAGGACGGTCTTGTGTTTCCTGTATACGGCCAGTTTGTGTTTTCGAAAGCGTGTAAGGGAGTAGGTCGATAATCCTTACCTGAGGAAGAAAACGCTCGAGCATCCGGTATACACCCGTTTTTCGGCTGTAGTCGAGCTGATACACCTTGTGTATAAAGAACGGCTAATCCACAAAGAATCGGTTTTGGATGACAAGAAAAGAGGGAAAAAGACTCACTACCGAACCACCTCTTCGTGTAGATCGCAAAGAGTTTGTCGTGATACACGATCCGTCCGCAGAGCCGACTGCAAGTTGGGGGTGGAGGTCTGATGCACTGACACTCTGACATGGTGATCGTCATAATGCCTCGGCGGCGCAAAAGATTTAAGAAAACCCACCCAAACTGGTCCTTGAGGCTCAAGCAACGTGTGCCCACGGCCAAGCATGCTCGGCGACGCTGAATACGCCTTGACGATGTTTTCGTGATCTATCGTCACCGGGCCACCACCAAACGGCGAGAACGCCATAGCGTTAATGACATCTGGAAAAAAGTTATATCAGGTCGTCGTCCAGCTTATTTCCGTCAGACGATCGTCATACCTCTTGTCCGATTCATGACAGATCCATGACCTTCCCTGATATCCGTCATGCACTCGACACCGTCGTAACCGCCGCTAGCGAGGACGGTAGGGTCTCCTTGCGTGTTGGGGGCGCCAGACGGAAGGCTGGGTGGAGCACGTATCCACGCAAGGGCGCGGATGGCGGATTGATGGACAGTGAGATAGTGAGTAGGGAGAATATCGGTGATTATCGGAGCATCTGATTCTTATGAGTGCTGTACATCCCATGAAAGACAGGAAGAAAATCTCACTCGGGCTGTCGATCGATTTGAGGGAAGGACCGATATCGTAAATCGCAATGATGCCTACAAGCATATAGGTTATAAGTTGAACCAAGCAGTAGAACAAGGAACAATACCGTTGGTTGTTCCGATAGCAACTATTTCACTGTTTCCCCAGTCGAAAGTCCAGCAACTGGTTTCTATGAGCTCGATCCTAAGAATAGGTTCTGGGAGTTTGACTGATACATTTTGAATCAAGTCAAGTTCGATGACATTCTCGGACGATTACTGACAAACAAACCATAAATCGGCTGCTCAGGATCATGGTCTGGTGGGGTAACATCGCGAGGATCTGGAACGGCATATAATGACCATGATCCATCTTCAAACGAGCCACCCAGCAAGCCAAGCTTTCGAGGTCGAACGGAGCTGGATTCCTACACCATAACTAATCAGTATGCAGGAAAGAAAAGAAAAAGAGAAAGTTGTTAACCTCTTCATGCGAGGATAAAGGACACCATTTTATCTCGAGCGCTAGACCTCCATCCAGACAGAGAACCATCTCGCATTTCATTTGCCCTCTATCAGCCTCGTCAAACACATGTCCAGCAGGTTCAGACGGGCCCAATGACCATATCTGGATACATGCATAAGAAGGGCGAGCGACCTTTCGACCGATTTCGGGAGAGTGAGCGCGGGTGGGAAACGGAGCGATAGCGAGATATTGTTTGAATGATTTCGCTGTGAGATTGGAAAATGAACCTGATTGCAACAGGACTATGATATCTTGAGATATATACCTGCACGGTCATGGGCGTGAATGGGACACCAATCGAGACCCCATACTGGGGCGCCTGCATTGAAGATATAGCCTTTGCTTCCCGGAATGAAATCGACTGATGGTGGAGGTGAGATTGAATGAGAAGAGCAAGGACAAAAACCATACCCATCTTGTGAGACTGAAACATCTCCATTTCAACCTGGATTTGCTTCCCAAAGGGGCCGAGGAAACAGGATACAGGAGGTGGCGGCTTTAGGTTCCCCTCGTCAGTAGTAACCACGTCACTAGGAAGGTATGCAGAGGCAGTACTGTCAGTAATAATGAGAACTGGTTCAGCGGAATGATGAGAGATGATGTGGATCATGCAGACCTCTTATCCAAGATTTCCCAGCCACTTTTGACAGAGAGGCTTCCGTACACTCTGGGTCGACGGTACGCATCATTATCCATGCCGTCCACTCCCTCCACGGCCTCTTTATACCAACCTCTATCTTCTACCATCTCCCAGAGAGGTCCCCATCCTACGTTAAAGCCCCACGCCTTGTTAACGCGGTCGGTGACTTGAGAGTTCTGGGTGAAATTGTTGGTCATCGTTATTTTCGGGGGCTTGAATAGCGATGGGGGCGATTCAAGCCGTTCGACGCGTCCTGTACGCGTGTACAAGGGCATAGCTCTGTGGCGATGGTGCACACTCGGCGTTGGAAGAACATACATCTGACGTCGAGAAGCGCGAGAAAGGCTGGGTTTTGTCGCGCCTTGTTTCTTTCAGATTCAGGAAAAGACGTTGCTGGATGGTTTTTGCGTACCCTTAGCGATGACTTTGACCTTTCTTGCAGGGGGGGTCATCCGTACGGCCCTTGGAGGAGGTTGGGTATCAGACTCCGGACCCTCGCCTTCGTCGTCCATTGATTCTGCCATAGCTCCCTCCTCTTGTTCTTTTTGTACGTCTTGATTCTTTTCTGGCGCAAAATCACTGCCGCTATCAACGTCGTCGTCGTACGTGTAGGGCCGTTTCCGGGGATTGGAGGGACCGTCTCGTGGTGAACGGTCATCGTCTGCTTCGTCCTGGAGACCGGCGAGTGCCACATAGCTGGGTCGAGATTTTCTAGGCCGTAATGTGCGACTCATTGTTGTTCGCGGTTGGTGTCGAGTCTGAGTCTTTGTCGCCTAACTCACGTGGGCCGCGGCACAGCACAGGGTCCAAAATTTGGCCCCTGCCAATGTTATTTCTAAATTGTTTGTGAAATAATATTTTCTGGAAAAAATATTCACAAAGACTTTTGCAGCTGTGAAAGTCAAAGGCACGCGAAATTTGACATTTCGCAGAGGTGAAACATCAGGCACCCACTTTCGCCAGTGCAAAATATCAAATCTCGCGTTTCTTTGACTTCTGCAGCTGCAAAAGCCTTTGCAAATATTATTTCGCAAACTATTTAAAAATAACATTGGCAGAGGCCAAATTTGGAACCCTGTGCTGTGCGGCGAGTGCCAGCCAACTTCCATATGCTGACCAACACAAGGCTGGTGCGTTGAGATTTGAATCGTTTGTGAACGATTGATCGCTGAACGTTTGTTGGCACTGTCCATCAGACTATCATCCTTCCTTACTGTCTTGACTCTTCCGGGCAGCTAAGCTTGGAGTTCTGTTCAACGGGTGTGTACGTATATATCCGTGGGTTTCTGGTGAGCTGCGTAAAACTCAATCCTTCGCCATGCAGAGAGCGTTTTCTCCAAAATATTTCGGAGAAGATTACAGTCCAGGTGAGGGTATGCGTTTTCTGCACTCGCCAAACCTAACTCCGGGACGACGGTTCCTGTCAGTCAACACTCTCGTTTCTCCATTCTCGGAATACTCCCTTCAGTGTCCTCCCTCTCAGAAAAGACCTCGGGGCATGCAGCCTGGATAAAAATCAGAAGGCACATAAGGACCTACTAACAACGAAGCTCGACGCGTGGGATCAGTGAACTTTTATAGATTGCCACTGGTCAAGCGGTTTAAAAGTCCTCATTGAAAATTTGACGATCAAGATCTTCAAGTATCAAAAACCATCATGATACTGACCAATGCATTGACATCTCTTACTTTCAAATTGAGCGTGGAATGGGAGTCAAGATTCAAATCCCCATAAATAAATTGATAATTGTGCATGGATCATAGTATGAGAGGCTGACATATTATATATGTACGAGATGCATGTTGGAGACACGAGTGCGAGCAGTAACGAACCTGGAGAGATCAAACGAGGGGAAAATCAGCGGAACCTACCCATCCAAACAAATCGTCTGAACACGGGTGATAACGTCCCGACCGGCAAGACCCATCTGTTTCAAAGAAAACCAAACTTACCCCCTGCGGTCCCGCGGCAGATCACGAACCAAATCCACCATCTCGGGCCTGTCTCCTGGGTTTATCTTCCAACAAGGGGTGATGACTCGCCATGCACCCGAATACTCTGATGGGCAGACATAATCCTCGATAGGTAAACCTTTCGGAATCTTCCAAGCCACTGCGAAATCCCACTTGGTCTTGTAGAATGGTATCTTCCCGCTCAAAATCTAGGAGACAAGGGATTGAGCCGATATCTGAGATGTAGCGGGTAAAAGAAAAGGACTGAACCTGCAAACCGACCATGCCAAATGCGTAGACATCAGTCGAAGCGGAACCTAGAGAGTCGAGAGCGGGACCATCCAAGCCAGAAAAAATAAGTTCTGGGGCCATGTAACGGATTGTACCGGCTACTATTGTGGTCGTAAAACCCTGTACTTCCAGAATTTGAGAACGACCAAAATCGCAGATGAGGGGTCGCCCCACGTCGCTGACGAGTACATTGCTCTGTGGCGTGTTTGTGTGTTAGTTTAGAAACCAGAGATAGGTTCGATCACAAACGGGTTTCAGATCCATGTGGATTATTTTCCTGGAGTGCAAGTATTCTAAGCCTTGGGCAATTTGTAAAATCTATCATGCTCATAAGAATCTAGTTGGGGGGGAAAAGGAAAACCGTCACCATCTGCGCGAGATCTGCGTCGGGGTGTTTCTCGAGGTATTCCATAACATGGCCTTGTTCGCAAAAGGGGGAGACAAGTGCCGGAGAGCGCGCCACATCGGTGGTATAACCCAAGAGGGGTAAAATATTATCGTGGTCCAAGTCGTACCAAACACGCAGTTCACGCCTTGAAGACTAATAGCCAAAGTCGGGACGTGCCTAACCGGGGTCCAGGATAATAATAAGCTCAACCTTTTTTATGCGTTTCATGTCGTCTGGGAGACTGCCACCCCGCAAAACCTTGATAGCAACCTAGTTCTGTTAGGCCACGGAAGTGATAGTAGGGAATGATCTTGACGACGTACTGGATTTCCAGCTTTCTTATGAGGTGCCGTTAAGACACCGTGAAAGACGTCAGAATCTCCTCCACTGCGTGAGGCGGACTCCTCTGTTTTTCTGACTTGTCCTGTAAGATTCTGAAGAAAAAATATCAACAAGATCGAACATGACGGGAGCGGGACCCAGCTAACTTGCACATGAGAGAGTGACGGTTCGTCCATCTCGGAATAATGTCTCCGTTGTGGTCCGTCGGCTTTTATGTCAACACATGTTTTGTACAGTCACCGCGAAAGTGTAAAATTGCATCGGCGACGTTCAACCATAGACCGCATGGGGGGTACCAGGTCGAGTGAAGATGAAATGACGCAAGTCCAGACGCACCGCCACCGGAGTGGCTGGGAAAACGCGGAAGGAGTACGTACGGGTATAGTCAGTTGATGAGATTACTTACCTGTCGTGGGATTGGTCCAGTCTCCTTCCCATCCCCACTGGAGCGTTTGAGTCTACCCGTTCGTCCACCCCAGTCGATCTTCGACTCCGCGCATGTACCCAAATAGCCTCAAATAGCTTTCCCGCACTCGTGCCTTTCATTTCGCCTCTTGTTGACATTAGGTCTGTACGCCGTAGCATGCACAGGATCAATCCCACCTCAATCTCATCATCGACAGCCTTCTGGCCCCACGATCCAACAATCAACGGTTCAACGGTTCAACGTTCAATCCCGTCATTAACGGACCACTCCCACTAACGGGACCTCATCCCATGACAGGTAAGTAATCTCATCAACTGACCATACCCGTACGTACTCCTTGCGTGTTTTCCCAGCCACTCCGGTGGCGGTGGGTCTGGACTTGCGTCATTTCATCTTCACTCAACCTGGTACCCCCCATGCGGTCCATGGTTGAATGCCGTCGATATCGATATGGCAAAAGGCTTCTGGTTATCTGTCTGCGTGTTTTCCCTTGGTTTTCCTAGCCACTCCGGTGGCGGTGGGTCCGGACTTGCGTCATTTCATCTTCACTCAACCTGGTACCCCCATGCGGTCTATGGTTGAATGCCGTCGATATCGATATGGCAAAAGGCTTCTGGTTATCTGTCTGCGTGTTTTCCCTTGGTTTTCCTAGCCACTCCGGTGGCGGTGGGTCTGGACTCGCGTCATTTCATCTTCACTCAACCTCAATGTCCCCCCGTGCGATCCATGGTCGAATGCCGTCGATATCGATATGGCAAACGGCTTCTGGATATCTGTTGTGTCTGCGTGTTTTCCCTTGGTTTTCCCAGCCACCCCGGTGGCGGTCCGTCTGGACTTGCATCTTCACTCAACCTGGTACCCCCATGCGATCCATGGTTGAACGTCGCCGATGCAGTTTTACACTTTCGCGGTGACTGTACAAAACATGTGTTGACATAAAAAGCCCGGCGGACCACAACGGACCGCGATGGACGAGCCGTCCCTTTATGTTCGGTCTTGCCAATATTTTTTCAAAATCTTACAGGACAAGTCAGAAAAACAGAGGAGTTCGCGTCGCGCAGCGGTGGAGATTCGTGGTGTCTTAACGGCATCTCATAAGAAAGCTGGAAATCCAGTACGTCGTCAAGATTCCCTACTGTCACTTCTGTAGCCTAACAGAACTAGGTTGCTATCAAGGTTTTGCGGGGTGGCAGTCTCCCAGACGACATAAAACGCATAAACAAGGTCGAGCTTATTATCCTGGACTCCGGTTGGGCGCGTCCTGACTTTGGTGATTGGTCTTTAAAACGTAAACTGTGTGTTTGGTACGACTTGGACCATGATAATATTTTACCCCTCTTGGGTTATACCGCCAATGTGGCGCGCTCTCCGGCTCTTGTCTCTTCCAGAGCAGCGGCCCACCCAACCAGTCACAGTGTCCGAGTCAGTACTCAGTCTTAGAATCAACCAGATGACACCGCCACGCGAACCCAACACGGTCCTCAACCATCAGTTTACACTGCTCCTGCCAACATTAGCTGCACGACGTCAAGGCTTATACCCTGCAAGTCCAGAGCTTCGTTCGTGCCTTTTCTATGCCCGTTTCCCATCTGGATATACTTAGAAAGGCGAACTTATTCGCATGAATCGTGAGTTCGTGGGACACGCAATGCCTTAGTCGGGCTCTTGTATATTCTATGGATTAACTAGATAATTTACTATAAGCGCGATTGGAACCTTAAAAGAGCCGCCTGGTGCAAGGAAGAACAATTCCTCATCGGCTTTCACGGACAAAGGAAGGGGAAATCTGGCTTCTTCCGCCATTTTCAGTGCAGGATGATTGCGCCTTAGCCCATCCTGTTAATTGCAAGCTGTACGGGTCGAGGCAATGAAGGAGTAAAGTAACTTAGCCTAAGGTCGGTGGGATTACATCAGCAGCTACGCGTTCAATCGACATAATCCCTTCACCATCGCCATGGACCACTTTCCTACAAACTGGGGCCGCCCTGTAAGTCGTTCTTCTATATATCTCATCGAATATTCACCATTCCCTTATCGTCAGAGAAACGACGCTTATGATCCCTATGGGACATATCCCATCCCGCAACGTCCCAACAATAGGTCAAAAGATGGGTTCGCAGAGAGCGTGCAACGCACACAGTACCGCTTTCCATGAAACACATGAGAATAGAGACTGATATACAGTTTCAGACAGCCCATCGTAACCGGAACGAGCGTTCTCGCGATCAAGTACAAGGACGGCATCATGATGGCAGCAGACAATCTCGGTATGTCTTCTCGTTTCTCAATCCAGCTAGCGCAAGTCATTCCAATTTTACCCAGCATCGTACGGTTCCCTCGCGCGTTTCAAAGACGTGCAACGTCTACAGGCCGTTGGCGACTACACCGTCCTCGGTGCCGGCGGCGACATGTCCGACTTCCAATATCTGCAGACAATACTGGATCAGCTTGTCGTTGAAGAGTTCTCTCGTGGCGACGGACACAATCTCGGCCCTGCCGAGATCCACGAATACCTTTCCCAAGTCATGTACAGCCGCCGGTCGAAGATGGATCCCTTGTGGAACGCGCTGCTTGTGGGTGGTGTGAAAGAGGGAAAACGGTGCATCCTTTCCAGTCGCCTCCACTTGACTTTAACTGCTTGCTCAATATCTCCGGGATGTAGATTCTTGGCCTACGTGGACCTCCTAGGGACGACATACTCTGCATCGACGCTGGCAACAGGTTTCGGTGCACATCTTGCTCAACCGCTCCTGCGATCTGCAGTAGAAAATAGAGAAGATATCCTGACCGAGGAGGAGGCTTTCAAAATCCTCGAACAAAGCATGAGAGTGCTATTCTATCGTGATGCTCGAAGTTTTAACAAAGTTTGTCGGCGGTCTAATTAATTACCAAGGCGTCGATCTCACCCTACTTTGTTTATAGTATCAAGTGGCGAAAGTCACTGCCTCGGGTGTTACCATCTCCGATACTTTGCGTCTGGACACATCCTGGTCCTTCGCAGAGGGTATCAGAGGGTATGGAGCTCAAACACAGTAATCCGTTGTATAGTAGGTAATCGACTGTGTCCTGTCGTGAATTGGCTTCGATCCAAGACCGCAAAGATGATTGTTTCTTTCCACTGCACTGTCAAGGCTTTCCTATCACCAGATGCTCGGAATGTGTTTTTAGGGCCGACGCGACCTGGAGCAAGAGACTCAGACGTGTTGACCGACTCATGTTCATTTTCATTGGTTCAGAACGAACCACATCGGCTCCCACTTGAACCCAGCCTCTTCCATGATCTCCTTCAACTTCACATGACCTCACCCTTCGGAATCAGCTCATCGTTACAACTAGCACACGACGCCATGATGGTCCCATCAGCCTTTGCGCTTCTGTCATAACCAAGCAAGAGCTGTATCCTTTCAAGAAGCCACACAACCATACACTGGTAGTTGTAGATGCGAAGATATCTCTTGAGTCTCAATTTATGGCGTTCGTCCACTGGCCTTACATCATGTGTCCTAGATCCGAGTCTATGTGCACATCCTGGTATATATGTTGATTTCTGCTCCTCGTGAGTTAGGTCCCGTTGACTGGGTGCTGCTTCCTAAAATGCTTTTCAGTGTCCGGCATTTCATATTTTCTACTGTCCATATCAAAAATGCTCTGTTTAATGGATCACTGATTTTAAGCTTGCAGGACAATGATCATTCGTAGAAAGATCACCCTGATGCCATGCTTTTCCAGCCAACCTCCTCGTTTTAGATTCGGTTATTCCACTCCCATCACTCAACTCCCCAGCGCTCCTCCCTATATTTGTGCAAGTACGTTGCTCTTCCCTTCCGATCTCCCCACTATCATCTGACATATCCGCGCGCAGTCCTATGTTTTCACCCACTTTTCAGATAAACTGAGGATGCGGCCACCGTTCACTTTGCGGGGTTGGCAAAATGTGTCTCATCGGCTTCTCAATCAACATTTCAAAGGTGCCTAACGGAGTGAAGTATTTCGGGATATTCCTCTGCCCCACGGGTTCGTATGCTGCGTTTCCTGGTGTTGTCGCCTGGTTGTTATCTTTGTTATCTTCTGTATTTTCCTGGATTCAATGTTTCGCAGGTTGGGGAATAACCTTTCAGGCCATTACAAACGTGGGATTGGACCTTCAAATTGGAATCGGAAACTTCTCCATCGCAATGTCGTGTAATTTCTACCGATCCCAAGACGCTCCCCATTATACCTTAGGCCATGAGTGCGACTATAAAGTCCTCGACTTTGGATTCATTTATGAGATAGATTCTCTGGAACTGATGTTTGTTGCCATTGGGTTTATTGTGGTCCCTATCGTTGTTCTCTCTTATGTCCGAATCAATGGCAAGGGAGATGCTGCTGAGAAGCCCGCGCTGGAGGAGGGGAAGCCTGCGAAATATACCATACGCGAAGCGTGGATGACGGGGAATCGGGCGCCAGACTTCAGATACATTATTTGACCTCTTCGCGCTAGAACGACGTCCAATGTAACATAGTCCACCGCTTTACAGTAAGGCCATGCTATCTCATGTAGCGGTTCCAGTACGCGGTAGATGCTGGCAAGGCCATCAATTCTGTGCAAACGCTACTTGAACGCTACCCAGGACAAGAAGTGAGGGTTGTAGAGAAGTCCGCAGTATACTGAAAAGAAATCCGACCCCACGCCAAAATTTTCAGTCCCGCCACCCCCGTGGCTCAAACGCTCCAATGGGAAGGAGGCTGGGCGACTAGTACAATGAGAGATTGAACATCTCACCGAGACGCATAATTATCGATGGAAGCCAAACTAATGTCGCTGGTCCGTTGGTTGCGTCGTTGAAGCCCCGGTTCAAATCGAGGGCTAAAGTGACGTCTAGGGGTTTGAACTTTTTGTCTGACGTAGAATTCCTCGGCGACGCATATTTTGGAGTCATCACGGGGCTGGGAATGGTCTCAGTGAGCGTATTGATCATAGTAGAAGGAATATCGGGAAATGGTCATCAAATGCACGAAAGCTATTCACATTACAATTGAGCAGAAAAGCTGCGTTCTCTCTCTGCCAGGTACCGCCGTCGAGTAGCTATGGTGTTCAAAAAAGAGCGGACACAGTCCAGGTGAACAAGGTCAGTGACCAATTTATTCATTGCGGTCCGGGTGACAAGGTCTTTTAAGCTGTATGTTTGATTTGAGAAATATTGTTTCGCACCGAATTATGAGAACTCACACAAGGGCTTCTGCGTCCACGATGAACTTATGGTGGGCAAGAAGAATCAACATCTCGTTGAACGATATACCATGTCCGTGGGATATAATGGCTTCCTGATATAGGCGACTAAAAACAGCCTTTCGTTTCCTGATTGCGGAATAGTCGATAAGATTTAACACGCCTTCCAACTTGCCCACATTCACACCATGGGTGGACTTCGATGGCCAATTCATACCGGGGTCCTGAGACTCTTTGCAAGTCTCCATGATATCGGGGATGCTGTATCCAACGGGATAGATTCTAACTTCAAAGGCTCCACTGAGTTTCTATTTTCAAAAGGTTCATTTAACTGTTCCCATTTCGTGTTGACAGAAACTCACATGAAAAAATCGAACAAAGCTGGGGCGCTCGAGATACCCAGTTTCGGCATTCGCAAATTCAGCCCAAACTTTCTTGAAGGATCGCATTTCCTCCCGAGTGATAGATTGAGCACTGCCAGCGGAAGTCTGAAAGACATAAGAGAAGTTCTCCACAACAACACCTAGAACAAGTAATAAATCAGTCCGAGACCATATACGATAATGGTGCGATTCACCCGTAAACATGTTGACGAAAATGTACTGCGTGAATCAAGTTAGAATATTCGGATTCATCACAAGCAGACCGCTTACCATGCTAAGGAGGTTCCAGGCAATTGCCAAGGACAAAGCCCATTTCTCGCTACCGCAATCCGAATTGAGGTGTCCCTGGAAAGAATTTGTACACCGAGGGTATGTGATTGTACTAGAAAAATAGTTAAGTATGTAGTTATTTCGAAGCTGCTGATTTGATATACTAATCGTGCATGTATTGGTTCCAGCCTTCGCTGTGAGATGTAGAGAAGTAAACAATTGAGCTGGAAAATGGCACCGAGTTACTCACCCGACACTCATGAAGGCCAACATTACCAAGGAGGAACCCATCGACGAGTAGTTTTGGTTCCTCGTCTCTCCGGTGCTCCATTTGGTCAACCCAAATATCTCCATATGCACAATCGCGAAGAACACGAAGAGGATTAGCCACAATCCAAGCAAGGTGAGGATGGCTGGTAAACTCGCCCTTAACATCGAGTAAACCCTTATGCTAGGAAGATCGAGAGGACAACATACACTGCAATCTTATAGTGCATGTTCAAGGCATTGAATCTTTGAATAAGTTTGAATGCAATGCTGACAAGGAAGAGCTTTTGGAGCTGCTGAACGAGGAAGCCCGCTTCACTAGACCGAACACAGACGGTCGTTACAAAACTTCCACCGGCGACCACAATGTCGAAGAGATTCCAGCCATTTGCGCGATAACTCTTCCACCCAAGGCCAATCAGCCGAACAATGACATCGAGAATGGCGACGTAAATAACGACCAGGAAGGCATCATCTATAGAAAGGATGAGAGCCAGGCCTGAAAGCAAGAGAAATGTACACGCACTTCGAACTTTATCAGCCATTTCCCATGTTACAAAACTTTGCGTCCTGATAACATTATGAGAGACTTGATGACGACGGAAAAACAATCAGGGCGTACATTAGTGTCATGAGTTGCAGGATGAAAATCCCCGTCATTGTCCTTGCCCACCATCCATGCTTGTGAACAGCACGATCGTAGCACCACGCCCTGAAGGAGTTGCGGGGTCGAGTCCGAGGCCATCTTGATGGCCTTTGCCTCTTGAACAACTTTTGCAGATCAATCCACTCCCTTTGGGGGGCAGTCAAGGATGCGGCACCCGTCTTGTTCCTGAAATTCCCAATGATAATGCTGAGAATTGGTGATAAGATACTTCGTAGAGTGAGGATGTGCCTTTGATCATACCTGACGAAGAGAGTCAAAATGACCACTCCTCCCATCATATTATAGATAACGAAGAACAGGGCATGGTATTGAGACGCGTTAGGAGAAGGTTGTCGTCCTGGCTCTGTAATGCTGTTCGCAAAGGTCATCACATCAATCCAGCCTTCTGAAGATGCGATCTCGAAAATGATAAGAAGGGATGACCTAAACGTGTCGAAAGAAAAGGTGGTAGAAGGGGAGGGATTGTCCCATATTCGAGGAACCAGAATTCCAAAAGAGTTTCCTAAAACTGTGTTTGTATACTCGCCGGTGCAGTTTGCTATACCAGCGGCGCTCGCATCATTGCACAGTTGCATTTTGCCTAAAAAGATGTTGAGACCCCAAACGGCATAAGGAATCATGTACAAGATTGCAAGCACAGCCGCATCCAAGATGCGAGAAACTCCGGAAAGAATCAACGACTGGAAGGCGTTCCGCATCCCATCAACGAGTGTGATCAGGCGAAGAACTCGTAGTGCCTTCAAGGATCTCGTAAAGCGACTTAGCCCTCCCACGAAAATGAGGCCAGTGACGACGTTCACCAGGATCCCTATCATGATCGCAAAATCTAGGACGTTCCAGATACTGCGGAGATAGGCGTTTGGCGTAAATACAAAACCGTCCGCAATGATTTTGATCAAAAATTCCACCAGGAGGGTAAAGCCGAAAGCCGATTCTGCAACGTCGAACCAAGCGCCTCGCTGCATTCCATTCTTCAAGAGGTAGTTTCGGCGGTAAACAGGTGTCGCAATGCTCTCGACAACGATTCCACCAATGACAGTCAGGAAGAGTGCAAGTTGGAAGAGTGGGTGGGCGATCGGAGAATATGGTGTCCCGGATATCCGCTCTCCATTGGATGGATGAACTAACTTTTGGCATATCCTCCGCAGGACATTCTTCTGGGGGAAGACCCAGACAGTCTTGTCATGCGATGGGCGGTCACGAATGAGGTTAGCTTTTGGGGCCCGTAGCTCGTGTAACTCGTCAATCACTTCTTGAGAAACTGCAACATCAGGATTAAGAGAAGCGAGAAGCTCGCTGGCACACATATCAGCAGAATTTAGAGATTCCAAAAGTGGAAATGACGCACATATGTCGCTCCGTCTCATCACTATAGCCTATTTGATACTTTGCACTCCACGTTGTGAGAGGGATATCATCGGACCTTTCGCCGGAAAAGAGCCGATCAAGCGCGGTGAGAGACTTCGATGGGTAGGGTAGTGATTGGGACGTGCTGACGGAGGGCTGCTCAAATTGATGAGACCATCAAAAAATAAACCATTCAATAACTGACCGCACTGGAGCGATCATCAAATCCGTTGTAGTCTTGAATGACGGATTGCTGCATAGGCAAGTTATCCACTTGAATTCTGACGGGGTTGGCTTTAAACCAGCGATATGTATTCAGGCAACGGAGCCAAGATTTCAACTTCTTGTAAGCTCGGTGGGCTAGATGATCGGCCCAATAATCTGAAGCTGGTTGTTCCTTCTTAGATTCCTCCACAACTTCGAAGTTTTCGTTTATGACGGCAACGAACATTTGCAAAAGGAGGACTTTGTATGCAAAGAGATGAATGATATTTCGTGGATAATGATGAAAGAAAGGCTCTCACAATTTGCAAATAGTAACCACGATGTGATGAATCACGCGACAACGGGAGTTTGACCAAGTGATAATTCGGCGCCGGCGGCAGTGTATAAAACTGTCGTCCAGTTCTCTGAAGAGAAGACTTGGTAAATCGCAAGGAATGCATTCCAGAGATTGTTGAAATTAGGGGAAGTACTGGCGGCTATATCTCCACGTAACAGCTGGATAGAAATGAGTGTCGCAATATAATTGATCAAGAGCAGAAATAGTAACATGTTCGCCAAGGCATACATGTTACCAAAGACCCTAAGCTGACAGGCGGTCAATTCAGAACGCTCTCAAGTCGTTGAAAAGGTAACGTACCAAAAGAGGTCTCATTCGAGGGACGACCAAGATAACCCTATAAAACCTCGCGAGCTGAAAAATTGTGAACCAAGGGTAGACTGGTGAATCACGAATGACAGGGATTTGGATGGTGGTAGATCCAATAGCCAGAATTAGGTCAATCCAGTTGTTCCCGTGGTGAAAGAACGCTCGCCAATCGGGCAAGGTCGCCAACATTCGCAGAACAATCTCTATATCAAACAAGAGAGTGATGCTCAGTTCGCCATAGTACATGACAAGGTCATGGTTGGCGGTGGTATTGACAGTACGTGTAGCCTGAAGCATAAGAGATGCGAAGACAAGAACGACCCAGCACCAATGAGTGTAACTATAAATCATTTTTGCGAAGTTTCGTCGGAGAGGTCGACGAGCATCAACATCCGTCCAGCCGCCATCCTGGTCGTCGGGCGTAGTCACAAGACTGAGATACGATAATCAGCATAAGGTGAATCATGCGAGACAGATCATACACTGCAGCCCCGAAAGCACTTCTTTTGGTTTGAGAACGTTTGGCCGAGAATGTATTGGTAATAACCGCAACAAAAAGGTTAATGAGCCAAAAGTTGAGCACAATGATGGCTACAATGAAGAACAAGCAGGACACCCAAAACTCGGCATCGACCATAGAATACATCAATGATGACCACTGTCACCTTTTGTGAGCGAGACTGAGATAAATAGAAAGGTTTACGCACCGAGTTCGCGCTTGCAACGATAATTACTTGGAATATGGCAAACCAGATAGTGTCAAAATTCTGGAGACCTTGTTCTGGATTTGCTCCTTCCTATTATCACAACGTGAGGCATAATATCGGGACTTGAACCTTGACAAACCTGGCATACTTGCCCCAGCGGACAAATGTAACCTTTAGGCGTGCCAGACCTAATTCCATCGCGTGATAGATATCCTGTTGGAGCAAGGGTGACTGGGTCGACGTAACCACCACAGAACTGTGATAATTGGATTGCTTGTTCGCCGAGGGTCGGGTTGAGCATACAACTCCGCCGTAGGGATCCTCCGAAAAACTGGACACCTATTATGCTGCGAAGCATGTTTTATAAAATGTGAAGAATGTCGACGCAAGAAAGACCTTACGAGAAAAGCACGATAGCGAAGATGACAAAATAAGCGACTTGTGTAAGCAGCGGACGTGCGGATTTGAGAGAATGCATGACAACCTATGAGACAAGTCGTATCTATTACTCTGTTGGGTAGTAAAAGACGAACCGCAGTACCGGAGGTTATTGTCAAGAGCCGAATAGTCCTTATCACACTGAGAGCTCTGAAGATCCCAATATGAAACCGTCCCCGTTCGATACCGGACATCGCCAGGCGAAAGGTTATCCAAAAGCTCACAATGGCAATAAAGTCGATTCGGGTCCAACTTTGCCTCAAGTACGGGACATTCCTGTAAGCCTTCCCATGGAAGCGGTTGATATTCGATCGAAATGGAAGAAAGTGTAAGTTCCTCCTGTCAGACATGTAATAAGAAAGTGGCCCCCTGAGCGCGAAGGCTCGTAAGAGGACACCTCCTAGGTTTTTCAATCGTCTGATTATGGTCCCCCCTCCCTTGAGCAATCCCCTAGAAAGGGACCCGGAACGGTGTAAAGTATCGCTTGGTGAAACGGGTAAGTAACGATGGGACAGTCCACGGGATGGGGGCCAGAATAGGGTCATTTCAGGGTCGAAAACAAAACCAGAGACGCATATACGAGCAAAAGCCTCCAGACTAGTGATGAAGGTGAATTCGAGCTTCCCAGTTTCAATAAGAACAAGCTAGGCTCACGTAAATATTACGAATAACACAAATAGCACGTAGTCTTCCCAAGAGTGGAAATAACCTTTGACACGAAGCGGTACAGTATCGTTTATGGGGAGGTCCAGCACGGAAGAGGCTTGGATGGTTAAGATGACAGCATTAACAATGATCAAGACGAGGATAGTGGGTTCAGTCCACCTGTATAATCATCAGTCCAACATTTAAAAGACCGTTGAGCTCACTCACGGATGCACGAGAAAATGAAAGAGGGCACGACGCAGCTTGCTCTCCGGTCCCAAAAAGCCCAATGTCCGACCACGTATAGGCACCCTCTCCAAATCTGGCAGCTGCTGGTCCTCTTCCCCACTTTCACCTTCTCCTAACCACATCTGTTCATCCAGTCCAGCTGACGCCAAATTCACCACGCGTAAGGATGCTCGGCGTATGTTGTGTGACATCGACTTGAATGCACTCTCCGTCTTCTTGAGTGGCGACGACACGCTGTCATGCCTCGTCCGAGAGCGGGGTGTGACGGCTGCGTTGTTTTCAGGGTCGGTTTCATTGTAATGGGCCGCATCTTCCTCGCGATGCCCATCGTCCGACCCAATTTCAGGTTGTGTTCCAATAGAACCGGACAACGCGCGGCCGATATGAGAAGTTGGGTATTGCGGCATGGTGATCTCCTGGCTTCCAAACCGAGACAAGGCGAAAGTGCGATCACCAAATGACGAAAGTGGATCATCGATGTTTGACAACCCAGATGGCGAGCCGGAAGCTGGGGTCGGCGCTGAGGATGCTCCGGGGGATGATGGGTCGAGAGGATCAGGTCGAGGTGGATCCCGCCCTGCACCTGAGGATCGCTGGCTCCATGTGGTCCGCCGCCGTGCAATCGAGTCGCGACTCTCTGAGGCTCCCAATGAAGGCGGTGGCGTTGCCGAACCCAGGGGGGAACGTGACAAATGAAGAGAGGAAGATGATGGTTTGGGAGTCGTCGGGAGTTGGTGATTCATCTCTTTATGTTCCATGAATTAAAGGGATGTTAAGACACGCCGTCGTCGAGCACGGCGACTCGGCGAGGATGGAACGGTGTGGCAGGGGCATCATGTGGGGATAGATTAGCTGAGTTCGAAAGCACGACGTTGATGCAATCAATATCATCCCCTCATCGCTCACTCTCCCATGATATTTGTCACACAGCACCCTTCCCGCCCTCCACCCTCTCCCATGTGTCCATCATTGGAACGGAAACGTCCCGCTTGACATCGCCTGCATGCTCCTCTCGCCCGCCTCCCGTCCTTGACGTCCTTGCATGCTCCCGAGTCAACCATGTCTCCATCATTGCTCGGCGCGTTCCCCTCGAAGCGGCATTCATGACGAAAGAGCTCCGTGAACTGATCAACCTCCCTGGCGCGTCGATGTTTCCCATCCCGCACCATCCACTCCCTGTCCCGCAGATGATGACAAGGCAGCAGTCCCGTATTTCGCAGCTATTGTAGAAAGGCTCGTTGACGTCTGCGGGCAGATCGCGTAAAACATGGTCTCTCGAGTTTTACCGTTTCCCTGTACATCTTGCGGCTCATGCCGCTTCTTCTTCGCCACCACTACCTCCCTCTTCTTCTCCCGAGCACCCACGCCCGCTGGTCGACTTGACGCTTGCGCACACAACTCTGGACCTCTGCGGCATATACCTAGACGATGCCTTAAAGCCGTCACGTCAGCGCATCACGATTCACGAGCCAGACACACCGTAAGAGGAACCCCCAAACGGTAGATATCGCCACGATGATCGTGCCTCTCGCAGATCTATCCCGCGGGGAAATCCCACGTGAATGGCTGGTTTCCACCTTTCGGAACGACGAGAAGATGGCGTACTTCCACTGACGGCTCAGACACACTGACACAGCCGACTCTCTTCTTGGACCTTTGCCGGAGGCCATTGGTCGGCGCGCATTTTCGTCTTCAGCTTCTTTATAATCTGCGATTCTGACGGACCTTCTGATAGCCTACTTCTGAACCCCGATGTGCACCGGACATCGCGATCGGGATAACCCACAAAACGGCCAATGTGCCATTGATTTCGGCGGCGAACGCGTCAAAGAAAGGGTCATTCCCTGCGTAAGACCAATTGGCAGTAGTAGCAACCATGTTTAACAAGTTTGGGCAGATCGCGGAATCCCTGGACATCGCCCTTCACCTTGGCAAAGCACGCGTCGGAGGGTATGGTCTTTTCAATAGCGCGAACCGTCAAATCACCTTGCTTGTCAAGGTTCCGCGGAGCATAATTCGATATGATCGGACCGAAACCGTCCACAAGGCCAAACACACAAATGCCCCTAATGAACACGAATGCCCCACTACAGTCGACTCTGTCATAACCCATATGCCTGATAACCCATACTCTGCCATACCCCATAGGTTTTCGGGGTCCACCGAGTTGGTTTCCCGTGAAAATTAGCAAAAAACCCATACCTCGCCTATACCCCATAACCCATATCTTTTTCAGGAGTCATAATCCATAGGTGGACAGTTTTGATGAGCAGTCTCAAGGGTTAAGAGGTGAATATGTACCCTAGTAACGGGCCCGAAACAATCATTAACGGTCTCTAAGAATGGAAAAAGAGGAAATCCCCAAATTTAGTCATGAACAGACAGAGAAAAAATGGTTGACAGTGCAGTTTTCAAAATATACACTGTTACAATGGGCAAGAAGCCTCTTGATGTGCTCAAAACTGGTCTGCAAAACTGCAAGGTCAAATTCAAGAGAGAAAGGATTGTCTCCTGGCCTGTCTTTTCTGAAAAGAGAAGATTTCTCTTGAAGACGAAGAATGGCTTGACCATGATGCAAATCTTGTCAATGAAGAAGCTCTCCTTGACATCCTTGACAAAGCCTCTGATTATGAGTGCAAATTCGCCACACTGGATGCAAACAAGCAATCTGTGGTTCAGAAGTTAATGGAATTGGATACAGAAAAAGCAGATGTCAACTGAATTGCAGGAAACAAGAGAGCATGTACATGATTTTCTGAGAGCACCTGTCCCATGCAATCCAGTAACATGGATATTAACAGGGCCCAAAGAGCTGAGGAAGAAGGCAGATAAGGAGAAAAAAAAGAAAGATTCTGTCTTCGAGAAGAAAGAGAATGCCACTCTTGCTCAGAGGATCGAGATTCTTGACTGGCACCACAAGAATGGTAAAAACCAGATCCAGACTGCAAAACATTTTGACAAGATCTACCCAAACCTGATGCTTCAGCAGCCACTTGTTTCAAGTTGGGTGAAGAACGAGGAGAAGTGCACATTCAGTGTTTACCACAACACTAGTCGATTGGGGGCAATTCCATACTACTGAAAACCTACAAACTAGCAAGCCTTTTATATATGGGCGAGTGCATATCTCAATAAAATATGGAAAGGTCTAATGATAATAGTTTTAATCATACCAATACTCAAAATAGAAGTCTATGTTTCATCAAGAATCCTTTTGGGGTTCTGCGCCACCATACCACATGTGTTGCTAGTATGTAGTTATGGCTTCACGTGGTCATCATTCACATGTCCTACACATTGCCACCCTGGCACACACTATCAACAACCGTTCGTGCTGGTGTCTAGCATATTCCGTAGGTATTTCAAATCTGAACAGGTGGTAACCCAGTAGTACTCTGGGTTACCTTCCGATCATTTCATATTGCACCAGTCGGATGC
>Ga0307516_10002459_pt1 | contig 24756 bp, 34 predicted proteins | sample 19_EM_MG_FD_203310 | JGI IMG/M metagenome (GOLD analysis project Ga0307516, IMG submission 203310) | Populus trichocarpa ectomycorrhiza microbial communities from riparian zone in the Pacific Northwest, United States - 19_EM | ecosystem: Host-associated > Plants > Roots > Unclassified | place...
TACAAGAAAGAATCAGTGAGTCAAGGCCACAGGTAGTGACTAGTGAAGGTCCAAACTGACCATAAATAGATGACGAGGCTTTCTGTGCCCCCAAAGACACATCCTTCGCCTCGACATTCAGATAATATTCGACCATGTCACGCGAACCATCTGGTAGAGGTAGTCTCCTGTGTGATCTGTGTTAGCAGAGAGTTCCAGGATAGAACGGCACAGTCATAGAGCTAAGAAATGATACATACACAAGGCTGTCAGCAGCGCAGGGTTAAAGTAGTCAAGGGGGCCTCGTGTTCGACGGTGCTCGGAAAGAGAAGATCTCCGAGTAGGGAAGAGGTGAAGACGTGGAGAAGGGTGGGGAGGCACAAGGTGGAGGAGAGCGACGGAGCGATCGAGGGATAAATCGATGAGACCTCGTTCTACAAATAAAACTGGGAATGCATATGAGACATGCTCGAGTGCTCCTTTTCTCAATTCCCTGCCATCCAGCCCAGAAATGCAACCCACCGAAGAATGGGAATGGGTTCCTGGACCCGTACGGTGAGTTTCATGTCAAGTTACATCCCAAGGATTCCACACGACATTGGTCCTCTAACTCAGGTTCTCGGTGTATCATTCCTATGACCCCAACATGACCGATATATGTATCACATCAGAAATCTTCGTTCCCGAACTAGGCGAGGTTCTCGTTCGTAACCTGTATCATGGCAAACCAGGCGACTGCTTCCGTGTAAGTTCACTTCTTCTTCTTGGTGAAACAGTTAACAAATCACCCACAGGCATACAGCCCATACAGCCCGTCATCTGACTCATGGCACCCAACAGATGCAGACTTGGTCGAATACGAGGGAGGTCTGCAAACACCTGTCACGACAACAATTCGTGCCCCCCTCTCCCTGATTTTATACTTTCTTCAGCTCATGTGCGATCGTCCCCCCAGATGGCAAAGACCACGTAGAATAGAGCAAGACCATCGGGCTCGCCAGGCGGCTGTTGTTTGCTAAAGGGAAGCGCGCGATTTCCAGACCGTTCCTGCGCTGTCGACGCGCGTCCGAAAAAGTACGCCACAATCTAGAGGGAACAAAGGATGGAAATTGGCGCAATCTTCAGAAAATAATGAGGCATGAGATGGCTTCCCTCTGTCCCTGATAAAAGGATAACCAAGTAGATCGCAAAAGAAATGGCAGTTTATAACAGAAAGCGAGAAAGCGAGCATGAAAACATGAATCATACAGGATCGAGTGACCTTTAAAGTTAGTTACAGACGGCTTTCCAACAATACAGCCTCCCGCCGCCACCCTACCGCGTGCTTTCCAAACGCAACCTCCAGCGCCTCCCACACAGTCCGCACGAACACAAACTCCATCTCGTTCCGTATCTCCAACGCAACGTCATGCTCCACATCCTTCCTGTTCGCCCACGGGAGAATCACTTTTGTGATCTGCGCACGGTGTGCACCGAGGATCTAGAAATATGAGTTACGTCAAGTCCAAATGAAGCGAAGAGAGAATGCCCACCTTCTCCTTGATCCCCCCGACAGGGGACACACGCCCTCGAAGGGTAATCTCACCCGTCATCGCGACGTTAGACGATACACAAGCTCCAGTCAATAGCGACACGAAAGCACATATCTACCAAAAATACAGAGCGTCAATCAGCATCGGCTCCCCTTGAAAATTGACCTCGAACAACATACCATCGCAATCCCTGCACTCGGCCCATCCTTCTTCTGTGCCCCAGCAGGAAGATGCAAATGGATATCAATCATCTGCGGAACCTTCAACGGATCCTGCGCCCTCGTATTCGTGATGCACAGCTCATACGCATGAGTCTTCACCCAGCTCAGCGCAAGCTCCCCGCTCTCCTTGATCACCTCCCCCAAACTCCCAGTCAACTTCAACCGCCCGGTTCCCGGAACCGCAATCGTCTCGACAGGCAGTATCCCCCCTTCTCCCTGCCCCATGACGACGAGTCCATAAACAACGCCGCTTCGCTCCTCTCGGTCCCGCTCCTCGCTGTCCCACCTCGCAATTCCAAGCATCTTCTCAATCTCATGCTCCTCCACGACGCTCTTGTACTTGCGCTTCCCAGTATCCCCCGCCCCGGCGACAATCACACCCTCCGCTGCGTCAATGTCGGCCGCCTGGCCACCTTCATCCATAAACTCAGCCCACTCAACAGCCTTGTACCGCACCACGCCCCCAATGGCGCGCTCCAGGCTCCGCACACCTGCTTCGCGGGTGTAGCGGGTAGCAACATGCAACAGAGCAGGCTCAGTTATAGTGACGTGGGATGTATCGAGCCCGTTCGCGTCTAGTTGTTTCGGAAGCAGGAACCGACGCGCGATGTGCAGCTTTTCGTCATATGTGTAGCCTATTTTAGGAAATGATGAGGATAAAAATAACAGGGACAGGGGAATGAACATGCCAGAAAGCTGGATGACTTCACATCGATCCAGGAGGGGAGCAGAGATGGTATCGAGAGTGTTGGCAGTACAGATGAAAAGAACTTGACTGAGGTCAATAGGGACGTTAATGTAATGGTCCTGAGAAGAGAAGAGTCAGAATGAGCCACGAGTTGAAGACTTCCAACATAACTCACATTGAAGGTATGATTTTGCTCCGGGTCCAAAACCTCCAACAAAGCAGCTCCAGGGTCTCCATGGAAATTGATCTGCCCAATCTTGTCAATCTCATCCCTAAAAAAAAAACAGGGGGGAGTCAGATAAATACTCGCATGAGAAGAATCCAAGCCTCACAATAGCATAACAGGGTCCGGTCTCCCCGCCTTTCGGAGCGCTTGCACAATAAGTCCCGGCCCACTAGCGACATAGGTTCTCCTATGACCTCTGATCTCCGCTTCATCGCGCACACCGCCAAGAGAAATCCGTTGGAAAGGACGGCCCAAAGCTTTTGCAACAGATTGTCCAAGCGAAGTCTTCCCCGTCCCCGGAGGCCCCACAAATCTGATACCTAGCGTAAGTGCGAAAAGTAAAGAGCGATGAGGTAGCACGTACAGCAGAATAGGTCCCTTGACACCCTTCTTTTCCGCCTTTCGCTGCTTTTGCGGCGGTTGTAAGGACTGCTGCCGGTGCATTTTCGTCTCATCGCCGACGACCGCGTGTTCTCTCTGCCTAGCCTCTTCTGCTTGCGCATCGCGTTCGGCGTTCATCTGCTTCAAACGGACCACGGCAAGGTACTCGATCAACCTCTTCTTGATCTTTTCCAAGCCAAAATGGTCCGCATCCAGCTGAGAACGAGCATTGGAGAGGAAAGTTCGATCTCGAACTACTGCTTGCGGTTCAGATGATGGCGACGACGGGACGGGGACCGAGTTGGGCCAGGGTATCGAGGTTACCCACTCTAGCTAAAAGTGCCTTTGAGACGAAGATTCTCGAGAATGGTTGAAAAAAGGCGCACATAGGTCCTGATGACGCCATGTTCCACGCTTCCTTGTGGTATCCGTTTCAGCCTCCTCCATTCCCTAACACCCATCTTGCGTTCCTCCGAACCGACCTCCATCGCCTCGATGCGGCGCTTCAAATCCGCCATGTCGTCCGCCTCTTTCTGCTCGTCATCATCGAGCTCCGAACTTCCGGCCGTGCCATCTGCAGGTGAGATGGAAGAGCCTGATGCGGTGTTGGAACGTGTGAGTGCCTGCAGCTCACGCTGGATGGCGCCAAGTTGCTGGCGCAAAAAGAACTCTTTCTGTTGCTTGGAAAGAGACTCGTCTACCGCTATCGCGATCTTCTTGGACACTTCCGAGATGTTGGTTTGTTTCGTGAATATGTCAGTGGCGAGCTTCAGCCGCGCCTCGGGATCAGGGGTACTAAGAACAGCTGCTCAGCAGTGAGAACAAGCCCACGAAATAAATAGACAAGATCAAAAACACACCGAGTTTGTCGTTGTATTCGCCATTGATGCTCCCAATGAGCACATCAGCCATCCACGTGGCACGGGAACTCGTAATGTCCTCAAGCATTCCAGAAATCTTGATAAAACTATCTCTTCGAGCGTGGTGTGCCGAATCTCTGGCAAGCCTATCAAGAAGCCTCAGAGCTGAGAGCTTGAACTTTTCGACGGTCTCCCGGGGGGGGATATGTTCCGTGGGGGGATACTCGACGTCAAGAGAGCTCAGATGTCCTTTCAAGTCAGGTGAGAACGAGAATGTATCTCTTGTCGCAATGAGCCGAACTCTGGTGAGACCATGGAGCGAGATGAGGTACGGCTGTCGTGGGTCCCGCAGGGTAGGCTTCACGAGACGCAAGACGCGGGCCGCAGTTCCCCATTCTGATAGAACGGGGGTGGTGGTGTCCGAGGTGGGATTTGTGACCGGCACTGCGGCGATGACCGGAAGAACGTTGGACTGGTCTATGAGAGCGAGGACAGCCTCGCCAATTTGCTGAGAAACGGGCATGGTGAACCGAGAGGACGGCAGGAGAATGAGTGGGTGGGGCAGAGTCAACACGGGGAGTCGCGAGCTGGCCATGGTTTGGAACGGCGGATATGGACCAGATGAAGGGAGCGAACAAGACGATGGCAGTGGGGAAAGCACTTGAAATTCATGTACTGACACGTGACAAGGGGAATTCCATCCCAGTCCCCGTCGGAGTCCCTCGCACATACGAGGCACCCGCGGAAATATCCCCACCGACAAGTTTATTCATCAACGGCACACTTCGTGGTCACAAGAAGCTCTGGCGCCACCGTCAATCATGGAATGACAGCTCGAATTCAGATGTAATTACACGAGTATACTACTACCTCCAAAAAATATACAATACACTATGGTTTTCCCTCAGCTTCCCCAAAAATCAAGCAGAGCCAGAGACGCCATCATCGATCTCGAGTAAAAATTCAACTTCAATCTTTCTTCGCAGGTGTCATGCCGAAAAGCTACAAAAGACAGAAAGACAAGCTCCGCATCAGCCGTTCATAAAAACAGACAGATGGACAGACATATTTGATATCCTTCACACTGAGCTTATGGAGCCGAGCTCCGGTTCCTTCTCCCAGCGCCGCCTCCGCGAGACCTAGAGACACAGAACTCGTTTAGGAAACCTCTCAAACGATCGCTCTGGACGTCTGACCCACCAACTTTCACGTCCTGTAGCTTTAACATTCTATCATCACAAGTCAATCATATACCGAGTGGCAAGCGTGGGGAGAACAGTCTCCCACCTCTCCTCAACGGTGTTAGCGACCACCAAACGCTTCACAAAGACGTCCTTCTCTTGTCCGATCCGGTGTACTCTAAAGGTGGCTCAACCTTCAAGTCGAACAGACCAATAGGGTTCGAAACGAACCTGTCGTACGCCTGTGATTCCGAGGCATAATTCCACGAGAGGTCCATACTGGAAAAAAGACGAATTCGAATCACCTGGCCAGAGCCTCGACATGGCGCGGCATACTTAACGATTCGGTTTGCAGCAACCAAGTTCAGCCTTTTGCAAAAGAAATCAGCTTTACCCAAGAAGAGAAAGATAAGAGCATACCCGACACCACCACATCTCGTACTTTAAAGTACGTTAAATGAACACCTGGCACTGGACATCAATACAAAATGAATACCTGATCAAAATCACTTTAGGGCCTCCAGGATTCTGGAACGCAGCCAGCACCGTTCTCCTTGACGGCTGGTCCATCTTTCCATCGAACCTCAAACTCTGGATGCCGTTCCTCGTGAACAAGACCTCTATCAAATCAAGCATCGACGTCCCTATCCACGCCAACATCAGCACAACACGAAAAACCCATCAAAAAGACTCACACTGCGAATACACAATCGTCTTGTCTCCGGCCGCCTCCCCCTCCTTCAACAACCCCACCAACTCCACCATCTTGGCGCTCGGCTCCATTTCATCGTCACCTCGCCTCCAAGTCTTGATCACAGCAGCCGACGGTCCATCCCCACTCCTCATCCGCTTCGTGTCCGACTTTCCCTTCTCCTCCATTACTGGTGCCTTGCCATTCACCTTCTTGCGCGGACTTGAAATGACTTTGACGACTTCAATATCATCATCCTCATCACCGGCCTCGTCCCTCAAAGGGGCCGAAACTTGGTCCATCGTGAGATCCATCGTTTCATCCTGATTAAAGAACAGTTAAATGGCTGCACCCCCCTCTCAAGAGCGATAGCAATAAAAGCTGACTTCATCCTCATCCTCATCACTCTCAATTCTCGCGCGCTTCTTCGGCCGCAAATCAAGCATGGTAGAAACATCAGGCAAATCATCATCCGAGTCATCCAACCCACGCTCGTCGAATGTCTTCTCCGGAGTCAGAGACCGCGACTTCATCCTCACTTCACCGTCCGGGCTCCGGTTGCGAACGAGGCGCCTCTTCCCACGACGCATTTCCCGTGCACGCTTGGAGAGCTCCTCATCAGAGGGCTCAAAGGCAGCAAACTTGAAAACCTTGTGCGGCGTGAGGTCAACCATCTTCTTGCATGTCGGACCTATTAAGCGTGTGAGAGCGATTAACGGAGCAAATATAAGTGAGAACTTACAGGGCCGATGCCCTTTCGCAGCGGCTGCTTCATATGCTCTCTCCGCTGCAATGTTATCTTTCTCGTTCCCTTCTCCGCTGTATCATCTACCGTGAAATAGGCCCCTATCATTTAGAGAGGAGTAACGCACAAAATGCCGTCATGTTCAATGGCAGCCTGGCTCAAGTTCATTACGCAATCTATCACTCTTTTCAGGACAAGAATAGAACCTATCAAAGAAAACCCCACCAAAGCAGATTTCGTGGCCGCACATCAATACTCGACCCGTATCACTCATGAGCACTAAAGGGTTTGTTACTAGAAATGTCATCTAAAGTAAAAATCAGACCTACGATCTTTACAGACCGGACACGTCGGTTGAGGCGTATCGGCCTCGTCTGAAAAGTCCAAGACCTCAGTAGCCAAAGCCCGCGTCAAAAACCTGCAAGTGATTATATATGTGAAAAGGATTCCTGCGACTGTGACGTCGAGCCACCGACCTCTGTTTGACCTATGACCGAGCGACGTCAAGAAAACTATCAATAGGAAGAAATATCTCATTACTTCAGCGATCCAAGGGTTTCCCATAGCTTTCCTGGCCCTCCCAAGTTCCTTCTCACCTTCGCCAGCCATAAGTAGAGTCGGATCTTCAAACTCGTCCGCTTGCGACTGGAAAGGCGGTGGTTCATTGACAGGAGGCAAAATAAAAAATGCTTGACATACGAGGATGAGATTCGGATGGCAACAGAGCTGCCGCATCCGGAGGATCATCACCTAAGAGATAGAGCTGATATCCTGTACATCCACTTCGAGCAGAAGGGGTTGCGTACGAGGACAGCGGCATGGCTTGGCAGGATAATCTTCATTTACAAAAGGAAAACGAGAGACAGGAAAAAGCCATACTTCTTGACCAAGGTCCTTTCTCGAATGAACCTATTCAACCGAATCTTACTTCGTGATTCGAACGAGTTGTAAAGCTGCACAGATTCATTAGCTCTCAAAAGGAAAGAAAAATACGAGTCAGAATCGACGGACATCTTGTTCATCCGGTGAAAACTGAACTTTCACCAAGTCGATTGTCTTTGGTGGAAGCTGCAAAATAGGCTTTCCCTCTAATTGCGAGTCTTTCGTTCGCCTGAGAAGAATAGGTTTCAAGATCGCTTGGGCACGAGAGCCTGTCAAGACGAGGAATAATAAAAGAAAAGTTCGCTCGTATCGATTAATACTTACCAGCGAGTGGAGCATCTTCAACTTGAACCCTAGCCTGGAAGACGATTGTATCGTGAATGACATGCTCCCAACATATGGATAGATGAGTCATACAATATAGTCATTGAAAGAGACCCAATCGTTCCAGGGACGGAAACGACCAAAGCGTAGGAGGCCATAGATATCAGCCCTTGAAGACTTGTATCAGAGAAGAACGCGACCAGTGAGTATGATAGACACCAACAAGGTATTCGTGACAGGTGTTCCCGTCAACATCCACCGGTATTTCGCTTTGACATGGGCCAGACTTATGCTGGCCCGGGTCGCACTGTCAAAAGACTGTAAACTTCACGTCAGGAAGGAAAATATTGCAAGCTCTGACCGATTTCTAATATATTGCGCTTCGTCAGCGACGGCGCGATAGAATTTTGCACGGGCAAGGAGTCCACTGAGCAGCATCTGGCCCATCAGAAAGAATGGAAAGCTGCATGGATGGCGCACCCATTGTCCGCCAGCCATTCTGCTTCCTCTTCTGGCCCAACGTCTTTGGGAATTTGGAAGTCACCCATCAAGGTATGATAAGTCGTTATGATGACCTGGAAGACATGAATAAGATGTGGATGTGGGCAAGTAGAGCATGACCATGGCGTACATCGTATTCCTTGAGATGAGACATTTTCTAAGGAAAGCGGCCTCCAGGGTCAGCTACATTTATGAGCTTCCTTCTAATAGAAATCCTACCTTGATTTTATCCTTCCCGTGGTGAATGTGGACGGTAAACATCCTGTTTGTCTTACTTTCGACTTCATCTTTCCACTGAAAAAAGGTGAACACACGGGACACACTATCTGATGTAATGCTACTCGCCTGTTGCAGCAGAGCTGCAGGTACGACTACGAGAGTCGCCTTGCACTCTTGATCTATGTTGGCCGGATTCTTGACCATGGTAGCTATCATTTGCACGGTTTTGCCTATCAAATTCGTAAAATGACGACGCCAGGCCATTTCCAGCAAGACGAACCGAGACCCATATCGTCACTACGAAGGAAAACCCTAAAAAGCGCAGATAGACAATAAAAGAAAGAAACTTACGCCATAATTCCGCCCCTATCGGAACTTTCTTCCTTTGCCAACATCCTATGGGAACGAAAAATAAGAAAACTTTTTCAGAGCCGGGATATCGAATGTACCATGCGACGCCAATAGCCTGGTGATCCAAGAGTCGAACTTCCAATCCTGGAATCAAGTCTTTCTCGCTGGAGTTTTGGGGTGATGTCCATCACTGAGACTTTAGGCGCGTGAACCTACCGTTTAAGACCGAGGGAGTCTCGCGCGGCTGCGACAGTGAGGCCATGGCTGAGGTTATCGATAGCATGCGTCACGAACTCCGTCATTCTGGAACCATAACAATTCAAGCATGTGATGGCGACGATACTTCAACTTACTTTTGCATCTGGTCAGAACCTCCACAGTCGATCCCAAGGACGGGTGTTTCCTGGTCATAGTTGAGCCTAAACCCTCCCCTGTCCTTTTTCTGGGATGGGCTCAAGAGCGCCGTGAGGTTAACTGCTGCGTCATCCTCTAAAGACAAAACGGGTGAGCTGTTAACACAGCTTCACAGCTTGAGCACGCATGATCACCACCTACCATCCGCGCTGTCGTTATCAATTGCAAGAGATCTCCTGACATTTTGGGAACCACTGGCTTGCGTTCCGCTCGACCGAGGCTGGAAATAGTTGTCGATTGTGTTTAAGGAGTTCAAGTTCCGGTCTTTGCGAGGCGTCTGAGGGGCTAGACTGGGCTCGTGGGACACAAAGGAGTTGTCGAGGGCATCCAACAGGGACGAGGTCTTGTTTGACGCGGCACTCGCCATCCTCAACGCGTGGAATATAGTGCGACAAAGACGAGAGGGACTGAGATGAGTTATGCACGTGACTGAAGAAACGCGTGCTACGACACCCCGGGTCGGAGGCAATGAGTGACATCCCTGGATTCCAAGTCTAAGTCCGTTGGATATAGTGATTAATACAAGACGTTTGATAACTACGGTAGAACGATAATCAATGAGAATGAAGATTCATTAGATGCAGATGAGTCAATATCTGGCTCCTCGCCTTCCATAGCCACCACCGCCGATGCGCTGCCTGCCTGTGCGACGGGAGCTGCGGCGAGACCCACAGCATCGGCAACATAGGATGTCGGTGATGACATCGAATATCGTGACGATAATCTTTGAGGAAAGGCGAACGTGAGTGGGCAGAGAGAGAGACTTGGCGATAAGTGAACTCACACTCGTTATTGCGCTAATGATTGTCATGATGACACCGGCGATGGCTGAAATTATGGCATTTATGCCACGTCCAATAGCTGATACAACGCTACCCTGCAGGTTTGACACCATCAGTCTCGAGCCTGGAGTTCTGGAGGGAAAGATACTCGCCATGATTTATTGAGGAGTATGTCAGGAGTGATACGAGAGGGGTTTGCTGCCAAGGTTGCTCAAGGAGGGCTTTATATACAAGGTGTCCCGATGACGTTCATATGTTGGAGTCTTCGAGGTGAATGGGGACCGCCTTGGGACCGCCTCAATGATGTCATCTTTCAATGAACCTGGTCATCTTCACGTATCAACACACCGCAACTCCATCATCATTCATCATGCATTCGACCACAGAGCGCCATGTAGAGTAATCAGTAGCTCTAGCTTGCCAGTGATCAACGTTCAAGAACTTGTCGCATGGCATGCAGTTCGTGCCAACTCGCCGAGACTTGCAATCTCGGGAGCATCCGAATAGACCAGGGCAACCTGTGGAATCGGATCTGGGAGGAAGTAACGAAGGAGTGGCTGGTTGTTGTCCTGGAAGAAAATAACTGATTCGGATACGAGATAGTCGTCCTCATCGTCCGTGACACATTCATTCACCGCGAGATACTAGACACATCCTCCATAAACTGCCACCCATCTACAAGGTCACCGACCTTCACCACAAGCACAGCCACTCTACGGAAGAACGGCAGGCGGCCTTGCAGTCGCACCCCAACGACATCATCACCCACCGGAAGAGGCGACGTAAGCATGATATTGATGCGCCTAAGGGATGGAAACTTGCCAGAGGTATACATCGAACCAAACGCTTCGGAAGGACTCCCGGACTGGATTCGAGCACATCGATCACGGTTCCCCTTGAATAGTCTGTATGTGGCATAGACAAAGTGAGGTGACGGAGAGACACGAAATCTTGTAAGCCAATCGATGGGTCGATCCCTGGAGATTCAAACATAAGCTTCCGAACCAATCTTCTCCAGAACTCTCATGCGCACCGAATGTCTCCAGTAGAGTCCAGATGAGGGGCTCTAAGCTTTGAGAAACACTTTTCATCATCGTTGCTGTCGCGGTATGAATACTCTGGGTCCGCAATTCACGCAGCCGAGAGATTTTGAGCGGACGGTCGGGACGAGAAAGGTACCCAACCAAGGCGTCATCATTGAAGTTCATCTCGAGTGATTCCAAGTAAATGTCGTGTGATGCAGCTGAGGGCAAAGGAGGGATCATGGGAGAGACCATGGTTGGATGATGGCAGGGATCGTGATGGCCACATAAATCGAGATGTTGCAGGCCAGTGGCCAACCCGAAAACGTGGATGTTGAATGTGTAGCCACGCATGTATGGAGACTGGGGGACTGAAAGAGACGAGCGAGGGCGATCTGTATTGGCACTGACAATGCCTCCCAGGAGTGATCCATCTCGAGCCTGAACACTTGAAGAACCCGTCGCTCAGCGACGTCCTCGATCAGCCGTACGACAGAAAGTTTCTCGAAGGTTTTGATATCCAGATGTAGAATGCGCAGGATTCGGATGTAGGAGAGATACTCGGGGTGGATGGAGAGGACGTGGATGAGGAAGTTCACGCGGTCGGAATAACTTATCTGGACGTCGAAGAAGAGCTGCTTGCGGCTCGGAATGAGGAATGAGTGGGAAACGGTGCCGCATCGTAGCAGGAGGGCATGGTCATCCCGAACTTCGTAGATGACCTAATCAATGATATCTTGGTGAATCACTGGTCAAGGCATAATAGGTTCTATCTCTTTTTGTTCGCCCTGCGTGCAGGTCGTGGAGGCCCTGGAGGACAGTTCCACTAGTTAACATGGAGTCCTGATTCCAGTCGAGCCGCACTGCAACTCAGGCCTAGCCGCAATCTGCTTCGCACTCAATGCGACAGACTACTAGATTCCTTCACGACATTGCAACCCCTTGACGATGAACAGCGAAAGCGTCTGGAAGGGGAATGGAAGGGTGATACGGACGTTTTTCGGTGGGATGTTGTGCAGAAGTATCTCAGGCTGTGTTAAATGACGAAGACTACAGTGGGGGTTGTGTTTTGAGTGGGTTTGTTTCCTTCGTTATGAGTTGTTGGCTCTGCATTGCTGGTACATGAATGAGAAGAGGAATATCAGGCTTTATTTTATGTTCACCCCGCACGACATTGGTTGGACAAATGATGAAATGAGTCAGGTCACCGGTCAACATTTCAACAACTTTTTGCAATGCACGAACTGGAATGCGTGCCAACTCTGAATCACGGAGAATACCAGCACCCGAATATCGTGGGACAGACGGGGCAGCCTATGGAATCTGAGTCCGGTCGCTTCGAACAACCACGTTCGGTTGTCGCCGGTCGGCCTCACGCTGTGAAGGAGGACCCTGGGCATACTATGCTGTACACTGGATCTGGCACGACCTACCAACAGTGAAATGCTGATTCCTTGCCTCCCTCGCTCTTTACACCCTAGGTAGCACTGCCAATGTCATTTTTTTACTCATAAGGAGTTCAGTCTCTTTTTTGTAGCAAGAGATGGATTATTGGTCATTTCCCGTCTTTTTGGTGGGTCGAGGTGAATAGTCACGTCGCCGTGTTTCTGCCGTGTGGGCTCTGACACGATCATACCAAGCTGGTTCAAACATCGACGTCACTGTCGGGTGTTCCTCCAGGGACAATGGCAAGTCCCGCGTTCCGAGCCCAAAGGGGGAGGCAGGGATCCTTGGTGGAGCGGCATATCCGTGACATTTGTGACTTACTGGTGGTAGGTCGCGCCAGATCTTCCAGTGTACAGCATATACCCCAAAGGCAGTTCGCCTTGACGGACAGGTTCTTATGAGGGCTGACGGCCTGGCTTCGTCACTCTTGAAAGCCGTGAGCCCCCGGCTTTCGTGAGGACGACTGACGCCGGTGGACCTTCGAATGGTTGGATATAATGAAATTAGGTTGGTCATCACCAACTGGCAACGGTTTCCAGGTACTGATAGATTATCGGGGATAAAGTTGCAATCCACGGACTGGTCACTGCTGACACCAGTCGACAACGGGTTGGTTCCGTTATTGGAATTTCGAGGTCACCGCCCGATTTCAATTTTCCCACTCCCCCATTAACCCAAAGCGCCGAACGCTCCGCGAAATCTCACCACCATCCCCATCCGAGAGGTCCTACAGAAAATGATAGTATCCAGTCAGGTACGCACAGTATTTTCCTTATTCATCGGAGACTTCGGCCCAACATTAGTGAAACGGCGCGTACGACTGAGAAACCAGCAGCCACGCCACAACGTTATTCTCCAGCGGTCGGGGGTGCAGACGCACCAGTCCTTCCACCACGTAAGTAGACTTCACTTTTCCACATATTAAGGCATCAATTTCGTTGGCAGATATATGCAGACACCAACCGGTTATTGTCGACGGCAGGGGCGAGACTCCTGAATCATGCCCCGAGACCCCGACGAACGGTTGGTCATAATCACTATGCCGTTATTTGGACTGATCCTTGATACAACAGGCCTCTCACAATACCATGAAGCACGGGGCCCAACACTCTCCTTCCCCCGACGAGCGCTCGTGAAGACTCCACAATCGGCATCAAAGCATTCTTTTCAGGCATAGAGGTCATCGAAGGGAAGAAGTATCTTCTGTAGCACTGAGCCCCGGCTCAAGCCCAAGCCTTTGGCTCGGGGCTTTTGACGGCTTACGACCTGGCTTGCACTCCTGGTAAGCCCTAGCCGAGCCGGGCCCGAACCCAGTCAATATTTCCTACAATTGGGAATTAAAAACCGATCGGGGGAGGCGAAACGGACAAGAATGGATATTCTACGAGGCCGAATCCGCCGTCCGGGCGGAAATTCACTCCGAGAGGCTGTTCACTGGGGTCCGGACAGGAATCCCAAATCCGTCCGCAGGCCGGACGCAAAACGGACAACGTGGCCCACCCTCACGACAACCCCGGATCTTTGTCGGCGACAATACGTATACAGGGATCCGAAAATTGACCCATTTTGGCAAACGCTCTTTGGGGGATATATGCCCAGGGTCCTCGTGAAGGCCGCCTGGGGTCTTCCATGGGAAACGTGAACTAGATACCAAACCAGCTACGCCAAGGCAATCGGCGGCACTCACTTCTTGTATTGGGTGATGACATCCGGGAATTTGACTTGGGTCGTGATGGGATCATGCGTTAGTGTTCTTTGTCCGCCGTGTCCCCTAACCCGCCGGAAGTATTTAGAATCCCAGATGTCGAATTTGTTGACCTGCACTCCACGATGGGCATCCTCCCTCTCTACACATTCCTTTCGCTCGTTCCCCTCGTTCTTTCCGCCTCTCCCAACACTACACCAACACTCTCTTTGTCTCTCCCTCCCCACCTACCAACCTGTGGCCCGCCCTCCCCTTCCGACGGCCACAATATATTAACAACCTGTGTGTCGACCACTCCAGCAGCTCCAACCGCAACTTCATACACATTCACACCATTCCTTACTCCTACTCGACAACAAGTATCGGGCGTCTTCCCCGCTACTGATCCCTCAAACCCGCCACCAGTATGCCGGTCAAGCCTTCATGTTCTCTCTTGCCCTTGACTGACTATTCTCTTCAGGTCGGTTCATCTTTGGTTCCAGATTTTGACCCCGCTTGGGCTGCAGCTTATGCCAAGGCAAAAGCCAAGGTTCGTTCAAATATATGCTGTGTCGCATTTCTGACTCGGTTCATCCTTAGATTTCCAAATTCACACTCGAGCAAAAGGTCAACGTAACAACCGGTGTGGGCTGGGCAATTGACCGCTGTGTCGTATGTTTCATTCCTCGCTATGTATAAATGGCCTCGTCCTAAACTATATGCGTCAGGGAAACATTCCCCCCGTCCCTATCGATGGCAGTGACTGGCCCGGCCTGTGTCTCGACGTAAGTGTTCCTATTGCTCTCACACGTCTTACCACCGAACCCGTTTCAGGACTCTCCTTTGGGTGTTCGTTTCGCAGACTTCGTTACCGCATTCCCAGCCGGCATCAATGCTGCTGCAACGTGTGTCATCATAATATATTCTTCTCAGTTGACATCAACACTAATCATCCTCCCTCAGGTGGAATCGCGATCTTATTCGTCGCCGTGGGCTTTACATGGGCCGGGAGCACGTTGGTAAAGGCGTCAACGTGGCTTTGGGACCCATGATGAACCTCGGACGCGTGGCAGAAGGCGGACGGAACTGGGAAGGATTCGGTGCCGATCCCTATCTAGCTGCCGAATCCGCCTATGAAACTATTCTGGGCATGCAACAAGGTGGAGTTCAAGCTTGTGCCAAGCATCTCGTGAACAAGTATGTGAATCTTACCTGTATGCGATATTCTCTTATTGAATTTCTACCTTTCGACAGTGAACAAGAGCATTTCCGAACCTTGAGTTCTTCGAATGTGGATGATCGGACGCAGCACGAAATCTATATGCAGCCGTTTTTGAGGAGCATCATGGCTGGGGTCACGAGCATCATGTGCAGTTATAGTGTGTTCCTTTCCATCCCTTTCGCTTAACCTCTTGGTTGACTACGATTAGACCTCGTCAATAACACGTATGCTTGCGAAAATTCACCCATCATGAACGATATCGTCAAACGCGAGTATGGATTCCAAGGATGTAAGCAGACTCGCTGCATTCCAAACATTGGAATATTGCTGAGAATTACTTTCGGCAGTCGTTATGTCTGATTGGAAGGCGTAAGTTATTTCCTTGAAACACTGCACGAAGGACCTAAACACAAAAATCGCAGCACGCATTCGACTCTTTCCGCCATGGACGGCCTGGATGTAAGTCTGTTATTCCCGACCACACGACCTTTTGATGAACCTTCACGTTTAGATGACGATGCCAGGTATGAGAACATTCATACACATTTGGGTCGTATTTGCTCAGCATTTTCAGGCGACATCACGTTCGGCTCTGGGGATAGCTACTTTGGTGGGAACCTCACCGCATACGTCAAGAATGGCACTATCCCCGAATCTCGCGTCGACGACATGGGTATGTTCCCTACCGCTCCCCCTTGCATCAACTGCTCAACACAAACCCCTCGTCCACAGCTACCCGGATCCTCGCTGGTTGGTACCTTCTCCACCAAGACTCGCCCTCTTACCCCCATGTCAATTTCAACGCGTTCCATTCCTTGGATGAGGCGACAAACGAACACGTCGACGTCCAGGAGGACCACTACAAGCTTGTGAGGGAGATAGGCGCCGCGAGCGTTGTGTTGTTGAAGAATATGAACGGCGCGCTGCCGTTGAAGAAACCGAGGAGCCTGTTTATTGCGGGCAGCGATGCAGGACCGGGAAAGATTGGCTCCAACGGGTTCTCGCAGCAGGTTTGTTGTCCCTCCCCGGTGATTCCGAGTATTGGTGGGTTACTTTTTGCGTTTAGACCGGAGCGGATGGCGTATTGGCCATGGGATGGGGATCTGGGGTTGCCAAGTTCCCATATCTCATTTCGGTGAGGGAAACTGCGCATACATAATGGTCTCCAGGCACTGACCGTATTTCACTGATCAGCCCTATGAAGCCATCCAGCGGCGAGCCATTGAAGACCATACGCTTGTTAGCTGGACGTTTGATGATTTCAACACACAAAATGCAGGGAATCTCGCTGTGCAAAAATCGGCTGCGATCGTGTTCATTAACGCGAACTCGGGAGAGCGTTATATCACTATTGACGGAAACGAGGGTGATCGGTGAGCTGGCTTTTGCTTTGATCTGGCGTTATCTGATGAAATTCTTTTGAAAGTAAAAATTTGACAGCATGGCATGGAGGAGATAACCTCGTGCTGGGTGTCGCAGCAAAGAACCCGAACACAATCGTTGTTGTCCACAGTGTCGGGCCGTTGATCGTTGAGTCTTGGATTGAGCACCCGAATGTCACTGCAGTGCGTGTCCTGGTCGACCGATGGGATTTTGCGCTGATTATCAGGGATTTACTAGGTCCTTTGGGCGGGTCTATCTGGCCAAGAGGCAGGTAACGCTATCACGGATGTTTTGTATGGTGCCTGGAACCCATCTGGAAAGCTTCCGTATACGATTGCGAAGCAAGCGTCGGACTATCCTGCTCAGGTCGTGACGCAAGGGTCGGGGATCGTGCAGATCGACTATACCGAGGGGTGATTTCTTATTTTTCATTTGGGTGTCACGACTAACCCAGCACCTACTGTTACAGGTTGGAGATTGATTACCGCCATTTCGATGCCGTAAGTTTCATGCATTAAGGGCATAGTCGGCTAACTAATTGGCTCGTTGAACAGAAAAAAATTGTGCCGCGATTCGAGTTTGGGTTCGGCTTGAGCTATACCACTTTCGAGTATAGCAACTTGCAGATTTCCAAGGTGCCGAATTCGGATAATATCGATGCCAGCTTCATCGCGCTTTGGGAAGCTGGAAAGGCTGCCCCCATCTCACAAGGCTCCTCGACGGCGTTATGGTAAAGCTTTCCTGATACTCTGCTTTCATGGCTGACATTTGATGGACCGGACAGGCTTCACAGACCTGCTTACTGCGTCACATTCAATATCAAGAACACCGGCTCATTATACGGTGGCGAGGTGAGGAATTTTCTTTTCATCCACAACTGTATGCTAAATTGCAAAAACCTCATTTACAGGCTCCTCAGCTATACCTGAACCACCCCGCCTCTACCGGCGAGCCGCCGTCGATTCTGAAAGGGTTCAGCAATGTCGCTGTTGCTCCTGGCCAGACGACGAGCGTGACGATCAACTTGTCTCGGTATGATTTGTCGATCTGGGATACGGTGCAGCAGGGGTGGGTGAGGCCAAAGGGAAAAATTGGTGTGAAGATTGGTGCTAGCAGTCGGGATGCGAGATTGCAGGGGCGGATTCCTTCTTGAGTTTATTTGTTTTATGACGAGGTCATCTGGACGAATGGCCAGGGCTGGCCAACCTTGTATGGGCAACTGTCATTCAACGCAAGAAACGAAATGCGACAAGGGCCTCAGCGATCATCGCGCAGTGGTCGTATGTAAGTACAATTCCGACAGATTGCCATTCACACATGGATCAAACGTAAGCGCAACTAGTAGTACGTCCGTGACTCTAAGCGCATTATTCTCCTGTCTCCTAACATGAAAGAGGTAGGCGGCCGCCGACGACTTCGCAACGCTCCATTACTTGTGAAGAGTTAACCTCGTCTGCTTCCGCCTCGTGGAAAGATTGTACAGAGTCCACCCGAACAGCGTCAATTAAAATTCACCCCGAGTTTTTTTTTTTCCGGGATAATAGGATAAGGATAGATTACATAACCCGCATAGGGTGTAACACCGCTGGCAGGAGACGTTACAAGACGGACTTGTAGCCTAAACCATAGCCAAACACATCATCAGATCGTGTGATTTTTGGCGGTGTATCCATGACGACCGCAGGTGATCAGATTATGGTTATCTATACAGGTATGTGTACAAGTCTGACTTGTAATGTTTCCTGCCAGCGGTGTAAGTTCGAGTCGATACCCCCTAGACATTTCTAACACGCCATATATGTCTCCCGCACAATGGAGCATCCTATCCGGCTTACAGGTCTTAGCAAAAACGATTCAACTTTGACACTGTAAGCAGATCCCCCCGGCGTGGATGTATCTACACTGAATCTCGTCCTCCTCCTCATCCACACAACCCGCCAGCAGCTCCTTTCCCACCAAGATTATCGAGAAGCATATGTCCAATGTATTCATGATCTCTACAAGGCCGGCACCCCCGCTCAACAACACTACCTGCTCAAGGCCAAACCGACCGGGCCGAGCGACGTGCGTTCATCCTGTCAGACTGACCAGAAGTCAGACTCAAGAGGAATCCTGACTTTATTCCGCGCGCCGTGGACGATGTTCCTGACGTACGGCCCCTTGAATTTGCTATCCATGTGCACCACGATCTGGTCATCCGTCTGCTTGAAGAGGTAAAGGAGGCTCTCCTATCTCCTCGCCCACTAACCCTCCCACCAGGAATTGGCCCTGGGAGAAGGAAAACTCTCCCGCAAGGAACTACAACTCGCCTTCGTCTCGGTCCTTCTCTATGAACTCGGTCGTCTGTTGGTGGCATGGTGGGCGAAACCTAGATCTTCCACTGATGTGAATTCCAAGCTTACCCTGCGCTATGACCCAACGCCTGCGGGTTTGCACGCCGTCGATTACCACTACTGGTGGTACATTTTGGAAGGCAGTCGTCGACTTCAGACACGTTTCTTCGGTGGCGTTATCGAGGTGTGGCGTCAGCTTGAGGAGCCTTCAGTGGGACGCTGGGACGATGTAAAAGCTCTTGAATTCTCGGGGTCATGGAGTACTAGGTATGTGACGGGATACTAGGAGTTTGCAAGGAATAACAACTTCTCTCTGGTTTCCTAGACCGACAGGTACTGGAAAGAAGCGGACGAGATTACTGCTTTTTGAACCAGAGTCACTTCTGGACGCCACCACTTTGTATTTGCGAGACTTGGCTTACTCCCAAGAGATAGTTTTATGTGCAAAGCCATTAAATGGCAATGAAGTTTCAAAACCATTTTACATTCACGATCCTGACCTTGATTTCATCGAACCTCATGGACCCTGTTATATCAGAAACGACGAGATGAACACGTGGGTTGAAGAATGAGGGATTTCGACAAAGGATGTAAATACACCATTCGTACAAATGAATCCAAGTTGTTTGTTTTATGAGCAGCCGAGGTGGACGAGGTCTTTTCAACAGACGGCCACGGAGTCCTAGACTGGCCGTCGGTGCGGTTCAGAACTCGTGAACCCGGGCCGAGCCTCGAATGGATGTTCGGGTTCACCTTACAGCTGGTTCTGAACCGGGCTCAGCTGGCTGGGCGAGGTGAGTTTTGTGGTTTGATTTGATCGCACAGACTCGGACTCACAGAGCCGTTTCCACGTGTTGTCCGCAGCCCTCATCGCCGCTCTCGAACTTCTGATCATTGCCAGCTGATCATCACCTTACCGCTAACTCTAAGGCATACGTCAAACGGGGTCAGCTACGTGCGTAGCTCGCATAATGAGGGCACTGACCTCTGGCCTCACTGTTTCTACATTCGTTGCCACTCCTGCGGAGTCGGAGTCCCACCGTTTCTAGGGCCAAGGATGCCTCACTGCCCCGCCGCCACCCCGGGTGAAGACGCTCTACTGTGCTCTACGCTACAACGATATCTCAACACTTGAGCTTTTCGTATGCCATTTTTTTGCTCCTCCCATGGCATGTATCCCGTAGTGCCATCATTCATGTTGCACTCGTGAGCAGTAGACAAACAGAACCAACGAGTTTCAAGGATTGTCCAAGAGGATCTAGTTCAGCTCGGTCGACAAACGTAAAATCAAGGATTGTACAATGATCATTGTCAATGAAGCTTGGACCTCCAAGTAGTTTGAAATACTTTGCGGCGGTATATATGCTCTGGCTATCGCGCTTTCCGTTTTATCTGTGTAAAAATCCAAGGCCAGCTGGCCTTGGCGATGGCGGAGAGCCGGTACAAGGTCCAACAAGAGTTCTTGGAACCAAGAAGACAGTATATAATGGCTCGATTTTTCTTGCTCTAGTTACTCATGTCATCCAGCCTTGAAGAATTCGGGGTCAGGGTGTCTTACCACCGTGACCGAACACGGATGCGCAGATGTTGTTTGATAGGAGGAGATGGAGGAATCTCCGACAACCATTGGGCATCACACGGGGTATGTTACTCAAAAAGAAGGGCATCACGGATGCGAACCGGATTTCCTCGCGCTGGCTCTGTTGGTGATTTCAAGGGGCAAACCCGGGGACGCGACGAGTCTGATCACGCGAATGGGTGAAGATTTGAAGATACAGGGCGTTCTTTCGCGTAAGCATGGGTCTGCGGTGACTCTGCGCTGGGGTCTTGGCGATTGCAGGAAGGATTGAGTCCGAATCAGCAAATCCTGATTACGCTACAGGTAGCGCTCTGTAGCAAAGGTCCCTCTAAATATAGCACCCATAGCATCCCATAGCAACCTGTAGTGCCTGAAAGCACCCAGGGTTTGCTGAAAAGTTCTCAGGCATACCGGATGTTTGAAGAGATGAAGGGGTATTGTTAGGCGCAGCAGGAGTTTCACATTTGCGCTTTCGGTACGAGAGGGATGGGGGAGGTTGCGTATTTGAAAAAGGAATTTGAGAAGACTGAGACGCATTTCAAGGAGACGGTGGCGATCTGTGAAGGGGCGGGATACTACCAGGTCACCGTTGACTGTAGTGTCGGGGCGTCCTTTGATGGTGCGCTGCCAGCTACCCGTATGTATGGAAACCATATTTTTGCCAGCCACTATACACATTCCATATCATTACAAATCGTGAGAGTTGCTGTATTCAAGGCTTCTACATAATTTACAGTATAGACGGCATTGGTATGTAACGTTGGAGTGCTAGGGATTGTAATGGTATCCGTCAGCCACCACTGTGCCAACTTGACTCCCCTTTACTTCGAGAATGACCTCCTCCAACCCATGTTCCTGCCCACCTTGGCTCCGCAACGTGCGCGAGTGCTGAGATTTAGCTTCGTGACCCGGCATACTATGGACTGGCCTGACCGTAAAGGAGAGGTTTCCTGAAGCTACAACACGAGCTTCAGATGCCACTGGACCCCCGAGTTTGCTTGCGGACGATGGGCTACTTTCACAAACATCCGTCATCGAATGCTGAGTTTTGACCAGGAGTATCACCACAGTCGGATACATTGGCTACGATAGTAGATGGAGATCAGATGATTGCACATAATAGAAATAATCGGTCTGCCTAACACTTACGGCAAGTGAAAGATACACGGCCTCAAAGCCATGCGCTTCGATGTCAAGAACAGTCTGATACGCATTCAAAGCCGAGAACACGATCTGTCAGAACGGTGAGAACTTTGAGGATCATGCGCGCACATATCAGCAAGCAAGATATATAAAAGTCACTGACCTGGAATACGAGGTAAACAAGACCTGATTCTACGAGAAGAATCAATACGGTGTACACTAGATTCTTTCGTCCGCTCAAGCCGGCAGGCTTCAGGAAAAATGTACGGTGACTCCTGCAATATCACTTCAGGGTGAGCCACTGGATCCAGTGAATCTAGCCCACAGCGACGTACCACAATTTATACGCAATCAACACTGTCGTGACGGCGTTCGTTGCGATGGAGAGTGTCATGCTTGCAATCATCAGGGAAATATCTACATTCGAATTCAATTGACCGTAGTTATTAGGGATCGATAACCATATTTGGCCGCCGACGTTCGTCCCTGAGTGTGTATAGATTTAGCAAAAGGGACCAGCTTCCCGGAAAATGTCTATTCACCCACGGCTCCAATCCACAGAATAAATGGTACGAGGACTACCCACTGTCGATCTGGGAAGAAGGCCCAAGCCCTCCAAATGACAATGAGATCGCTGAGAAATATCTCCACCAAGCATGAATAGGTATGGGATTCGACAGCGACAGCTTGATACTCACAGGAAGGTTTCCTGCCCACAAGCCGACGATGTTCACGTTTCGTAACGCATTGGAAACCAACTGTGGCATCTCCGACAGCGGATAATCGATGCCGAGGATGAGAGCCTGTCGGGTTAACACAATGAATAGGGCAACTTGATTTCCGGTATTCAAACTGGAGAGAAGGAAGTTGACGACGGTCACTCCGAACATGACTGTTGTCGTGCGGTTAGAAAATCCTCGCCGCCTGTCAAATTTCGAGGGATCAGGTTAAAAACAAGTGGCTTGCAGGAACGAACATGAAGATAACGACCGATGCAGCAAAGAGTACAACGAAGACTCCTGTTATCGAACTGATGGGTGAGTCATACACTACAAGCAAGGAGACGCACCATAGAAGAAAATGACAATTGACAATTGTTCGAGAGCTCTCAAGTAGACCAAACCAAGTAGGGGGAGAATCTTGCTTTCGAGGGGCGTCATGGACGAATTGGAAAATCCAACAATGTAAGGCGAGGATCAATGGAAATGGCCAGGATAAAAGCCTCCATCTAACTATATAACCTTCCCGAGGACGATGACGGTACCTGTTGGCTAGATTAGCATCTGAGACAGGAAAAAAAATATTGCCCGAACTATCCATCCTCGGACTTGTGGCATGCTCGCCGATTCTGCAAATACAACTATCACCACGGTGATAGTAATAGAGCAGTCTGATTCAGACTTGCTCCACCTTCCCAATTCCGAGTCGATGGTCCTATCGACACATAGCTTCCTCTTCCGCTCAATATGTCCATCTGGAAATGCGTGGAAATGAGGAAGGATGAGAAGGTGTTGTTGGATGTTTATCAGTAATACACGAGCGTCAATCTCCTGATGAAATATAACCGTAGGTAGGATCATCAGACTCGGTATTAATTCGTCAAGATGAAGCTGACTTACCCCGGCCCCACGATGCTCATGATGTGCATCGTTCTACTTCGGCAGCAATTGCATCTTTCTCCAAGTTTGTGATTTCTAGACTCTTTCTCCTTTATGATATCGCGTAATACAGACTGAAAGGCAATGAAAGGTCTCGACTCGGATTCTCGACAGACATACAATCAAGTCACGTATTGACATAAATAACCGGGTGTTTTTTGGCGGCGCTGGAATTACAACTTGAAGGGTCTTCACATTGGCGGGGGCCGACATGATGACAAATGCATAGATTCATGTAAAAACTGAAAACACCCCAGGTGAACACGAGCACACCTTCTTTCCCCCGTTGCGATGCCCTTCGAGACCACTCGTAAACCACGCGCTAAGCCAAAAACCCATGTTCGGAAACCCAGGAAGCAAGTTCTGCCACGGCCAGTGGACTCGTCGACGCTAAACATCGCGAGAATTTCGCCCTCTTAGGGCCCAGCTAGCGAGAGGGATTGACAAACCCAAGTCACCTCGAAACAATTCCGAATGGGACAAGTTGTTATCAGGAACGTTATGCTCTCGGCTGTGTGTCACATATGTCACAGAAGAGTGATAGATTTCTATCCTGCCAGATAGCGTCCCGACGTTATGCGTTTCGTATGGAATAGTCGACTGTATTTTTCTTAGTTGCCTTGGGCCGATGTGGCTATATATGTTCTCCATCCAACATTCTAACTGTCATCTCATCGCGAGTTCGAGTGTTGCCCCAATTCTCAATCATGCACCTAATCCGCACTCTCCTCTTCTCCACCACCGCCCTAGGCATCTACGCTACTGCGTCTGCGTCTGCACTCCCCTACATACCACGTTCCGAATCGGAGGCGCAAGGGGGCCCCCACTGGCAGCCTCATTGTGATCTGTGCATCTGTTGGCCTGGTAGCTGCTGGTGAGCCGAGATCAATCTATCACCGAACGTGCCGTAGCTCAACTACACGAGTTCTAGATCTTGGGATGGGCGTTCTGCATGACTCGTAGCTACCAGGTCCTTGAAATTGTTAGTGAGAGACTCCAAATAGACACGGTGGAGTTACCGCTTTACTTGACGACCAAGTTAGATGCCTTGCATCCATCGTTTTCTTTCCCTCAAAAGTCTTAAGGTGGTCGGATGCAGCATTTTCCGTTCACTTGGAAATTCTGAACTTGCCACAACGGTTCGATATCGAAACTCGCAAAGGATAAGCCCAGCTCATATTACGATGGGACCGACCTCAGGTGCCGGTGCGTGCTGTACGCCGACATCCACACCGTGGTGAAAGAGGCCAACCTTGGGGGACAGCAATCGTACCCGAGCCCGACGTACATCCAGGACAGTAGCCGCTTG
>Ga0307516_10002460_pt1 | contig 24748 bp, 19 predicted proteins | sample 19_EM_MG_FD_203310 | JGI IMG/M metagenome (GOLD analysis project Ga0307516, IMG submission 203310) | Populus trichocarpa ectomycorrhiza microbial communities from riparian zone in the Pacific Northwest, United States - 19_EM | ecosystem: Host-associated > Plants > Roots > Unclassified | place...
CGCAGGCCAGGCCTCCAAATGCAGATCGGCCAACCGCTCTTCGGGCACGGGCACGGGCACCTCCGCAATTCGCGGACATGGCGCTTGTGTCGCGCGCGGAGCGGCGTAGTCTGGCTTTGATCGGGGCAAGTCGCCTCGAGGAGGGATCACATGCGACGCATTGCTAAACGGTGCTTGAGTGGCGCGCTGGCGTTGGCGGTAGCTTGGTCGATCGGAACGGCTGCGGCGGACGATCCGCCGTTCATTCCTTGGTCGTCGCTTTTGCCGGGTTTGACGACCACGTACGAGCCTTCGAGCGCGAACGTCTGCCAGTCGGGGCAGCTGTCGTGCGTCGACTCGGTGATCGCAGAGATGACGACGCGCTTCAATGCGCTCGACGCGACTTGCGACCACAACCTTTTGTTCGCGCTGACCTACTTACGCACGACTCAAGAGTACAAAAACGTCGTCGTTCAACCCGGATTTTTCAGCGATCCGAATTTCATCAATCATCAAGACGCGAACTTTGCGCGCATGTACTTCGACGCTTGGGATGGCTACCGCGCCGGCACGTTGGCCAGCGTGCCGCACGCCTGGCAGCTAGCCTTTCACGCCGCCGATCTGCAGCAGGTGGACGGCACCGGTAACATTTTGCTCGGCATGTCGGCGCACGTGAATCGCGATTTGCCGTTCGTGCTCGCCGCGATCGGCCTCGTGAAACCCGACGGCTCTTCGCGTAAGCCCGACCACGACAAGGTCAATGTGTTTCTGAACAGTGTCGTCGAGCCGCTGTTCGAGGAAGCCGCAGCGCGCTACGACCCGACAGTCGACGACACCCAAATCAACGGCACGCAGCTCGACAGCACGGCGCTGCTTCAGCTGCTCGTCGCCTGGCGAGAGCTCGCCTGGCGCAACGCCGAGGCGCTCGTCAGCGCGCCCACGCCCGAAGCGCGCGCGCTGGTGGCGGCGCAGATCGAACAAACGGCCGCCATCGAGGCGAATTTGTTGATCGTCGCCACGGCGTACACGCCGCTCAGTCTGCAGCAGGCTCTCGCCGAGCTCACGGGTCTGCCGGTGGATCCGGCACGGGTGCTGCAGGCAATCAGCGATCACAACCTGAACCTCTTGCATGGCGTGCTCGGCACCTTGCTAACTCCAGGCGCAACAATTCGAAATCGTTACTGCGCCGCGCACGGCTGAGTCCGTGTTATGGAGGCGCCAGAGGAGACCTGGCGCATGGCTTTTTCACGTCGTCTTGGAGTCGTCGGCATTTTGGGTGCTTCGTGGCTGGTCGCGGTCGGCTGTGCCGACGACAGCGACAAGGTCAGCGTCGGCGCGGCCGGCGAAGCCGGTGAAGCGCCAAGCGGCGGTAAGGCGACGGCGGGCGGCAGCCAGAACGAAGGCGGCAAAGGCGCGACGGCCGGTACTGCGGGCAAGGCTGGAGCGACGGCGGGCGGCAGCGGCGGCGCGCCCGGCGCTGCCGGAATGGGGGGCAACGGCGCAACCACCAGCGGCGCAGGCCAGGCTGGTGCCGGAGCAATGACGGCGGGCGCTGCGGGCGTTGGCGGTGAGGCAACCGGAGGGAGCGGCGGCGCGGGCGGCGGCGCTGGTGGGGTGGGCGGCGCCAGCGGTTCGGCAGGCGAAGGCGGGACCCCTGCGGAGGTGCCAGCCCCGCATTGCGCGTTTTCTTGCACCAACGACGACGACTGCCTGGTCGACGGCGACGACACCATCAAGTGCAGCACCACCAGGCACCGCTGCGAAGATCCGAGCGAGGCTTGCACGACCGACGACGACTGCCTCGTCTCGCTGAGCACCTGGTTTGTGCCCTGTACGGATGACAGCGGTTGCGCGGGCACCGAGGCCTGCGTTGCCACGAGCGGCGGAGGTTTCTGCGCGAAGCTGCCAGGAGCTGCTTGCGCCGCGCCCAATGTGCCGAAGCTGCTGCCAAGGTTCGGTGCACAGGGCACGGTTCAGGTTTGCGCTAGCGCTGACCCGCGCTGCTTCAACAACATTTGCCGGCCAGGCTGCGGCGCTTCGGTCACCGCGTGTGGACAGGGCCTTGGTGACACCTGCAGCGCGGTGGATGGGCGCTGCACGTGCGCCGCTGGTAGTGAATGCGACGCGCCGGGCGTTTGCGGAAGCGATGGGCACTGCCAGGAATGTGTGACCAATGACGATTGTGCCAACAGCGCGCCCGATACAGTCTGCTTTCAAGGCAAGTGCGGGTGCGGGAGCGCCGACGCCTGCATCGACCCGGGCTACGCTAGCGCCCCCGCCCAGTGCCAATAGCTGATTTCGCCGATTAGCAGGGCTTCGCACCCGCGCGCGCCGTCCTCGTGGTAGCTTTTCGGTCCCCATGATCCAGCAAGGCGAGCTACTTGCAGGAAAGTATCGGGTTGAGCAGGTGCTCGGCGCGGGCGGCATGGGTTACGTGGTGGCGGCGCTGCACGAGCAGCTGGGGCAGCGCGTGGCGGTCAAGCTGCTGGCGCCCGAGCTGTGCGAGAACGAAGACTCGGTCACGCGCTTCTTGCGCGAGGCCCGTGCGGCCGTGCAAATTCACAGCGAGCACGTGGCGCGCGTGATCGACGTCGGCGAGCTGACGAACGGCTCGCCGTACATGGTGATGGAGTTCCTCTCGGGTCACGACCTGGCCGACGTGCTCGATCTGCCGGGCCAAATGGAAGTGGCCGTCGCCATCGACTACGTGCTGCAGGCTTCCGAGGCGGTCGCCGAGGCGCATTCGCTCAACTTGATTCATCGCGACCTCAAGCCCGCCAATCTGTTTCTGACGCATCGACCCGACGGCAGCCCGCTGGTCAAGGTGCTCGATTTCGGCATCAGCAAAGCCATCAATGTCGACGACAGCGCGCTCGAGCCAGCGCCGAGCCTGACGGCGACGCATTCGCTGCTGGGCTCGCCCGCGTACATGTCGCCGGAGCAGATCCGGCGGCCCAAGAGCGTCGACACACGCACCGACATTTGGTCTTTGGGCTCGATTTTGTTCGAGCTTTTGACGCGCGAGCAGCCGTTCAACGCCGACTCGCCGCTCGCGCTTTTGGCGGCCGTCGTTTCCGACCCGTTGCCGAGCATTCGCGAAAAACGCCCCGACGTGCCGGCCGAGCTCGAAGCGGTGATCGCCAAGTGCCTAGAGAAGAAGCCGGAGAACCGTTACCAAACCGTCGCCGAGCTGGCGGACGCGCTGGCGCCGTTCGCGCCGCGCTCGCAGCCGTCGGTGTCGCGCATCTCCGGTATCTTGCGCTCGACCTCGATCAGGCCCGTGACGGCCGACAAGTCGCCGTCTTCGCAGCGAACGCTGCAGAGCCCGGGCACTCCCGTCAGCGGCGAAGAGCCGACCGAAGAAATGCGCGTGAAAATCGTCACGCCAGCGGCCGGTGCGCACAGCGAAAAGAACACCCGCTCTGACTGGGTGGCGACCCCGTCGGAAGGGATGCGCTCGCGGCGTCGGGCGCTCGTCGTTGCTGTCGTGGCTACGGCAGCCGCCGTGGTTGCGATCGTGCTGTGGCAGCGCCGTCCGTCGGCGACCATGGAAGTGCCGCAGGAGCCGAGTGGCAGCGCCCCCACGACCGTTACCCAAAACGCACCACAGAGCGCTGGCGCCCCGACCGTAGCCAGCGGAGTTGCGCCGACCACGGCAGCTTTGGCCACGGAACCTCCGGCTCCGTCTGCGAGCGCTTCCGCTGCCGCAGCGCCGGAACCGGCGGCGAGCACGAAGCCGAAGAGCAAGAGCTGGCCCACGGCGGTCGCTACCCCCGCGCGTGCACCGCTGGCGCCGCCCGCGCCGGCTGCGCTCGCCCCGGTGACGCCAGCGCCGAAAACTCCCGCCCCAGATCCGCTGGACGGCCGCCGCTAACCGTTCGCCGAGCCGCGCTGAGCCGTGCTCGGTGGGCGCCGGCGTCGCCCCGAGCCGCGCCGTGCGATGGCGCCGAGCGCAAGCAAGAGGAGGCTCGGCGCAGCGTCTGCGCTGCGTCGCGGCGACGAGACTGAGCAGCCCGAGCTTTTGGCAGCCTTGGGTTTTGGTTCGGGCTCCGTCGCGGTTTCGCCCGCGGCGCCAGGGAGGCCGCCCGTCGCGCCGCCGGGTGTGGAGCTCTCGCTAGCGCCAGCGTCGTTGGTTGCGCCGCCCGCTCCACCCGCGCCGCCGGCTTCGCCCGCTTCAGGCTTTGGCTCGGGCACTGGCTCGCAGCCGGCGGCCGCGAAGGCTTGGTCGATCAACGCTTGAAAGGGCGGGACGTGGACGAGTTGGCTGCGCACGTGCGGCGCCGCGCACAAGCTGCCGCGCTGCAGTGAGTAGATGCCCAGCACGGCGCCGCTCGACTCGGCGAGCAGCGGGCCGCCGCTGTCGCCGATGCAGCCGGACGGGCCATCCACGACCAGCGTGCGTGGCGGCACCGTGGTAACGCCGTCATCGATTGAGTCCGGGCCGACCCCGGCCACTTCTAGGCCGCGCTTTTGCTGACGCGCCTGCGTTTTGTAGTTGATGAGCTGCGCGTTCTCGCTCGTGCCGTAGCCGACCAGCACCGCGAGCTCCTGCGGCTGCGCGGGTCGCCCGAGCCGCAGGGGCAGGAGCGGCAAGTCGAGCGCCGTGTCGAGGACCACGAAGGCCAAATCGTTTTCGCAGATCGTGGGCGGAAACGTCGAGATGATTTGCAAGCCGTGCGCGAGGGGAGACTTGCGTGGAGTTTTTCCGGCGTAAATTTCGAGGCTTGCGGCCGGCAGATCCAGCCCCAGCCGCCCGCCGCCACTCGGATTGTCGATCAGCTCGCCGCTCGGCGAGCATGAGAAGGGGCCGTCGGTCAGGTACGCGACGCAGTGTCGAGCCGTCATGATCAAGTTCGGCCCGACGAGACTGGCCGTGCAGAGCAGCTCGCTCTTGTCTTCCAAGACGGCGCGCAGCAGCACCACGCCGTCTTGCTCCGCTCCTGAAGGCTCTCCCGCGATGATGGCCTCTGCTTGCGAGCCGCTCGCTTCGCCCGGCTCGACCGCGCTGCAGCTCAAGGCGCACAGGCCGAGCACGCTCGCGACGAGCTTCTTCCCGGTCATGGGAAAAAGTTGTCGAAACAGGGAAAAGTCCCCGTGAAAGTGGCTTGGTCGCGATCGTAACGCAGCACATCGGTTCGGGGCTGTACCGTCGTCGGGTCAACCTTTTGGAAGCACAGCACGCTGCCATCGACGGGCCTGACCCCGGTCTTGGGGTCGAAGTCGGGCGGGCCGAGCGTGCTCGCTATGTGGACGGTCGTGGCCGGGGCCTTGAGCGCATCGAAGATGGGCTCGATGGCGGGGCTGGGCCCGATGTCGTAGCTCATGCCGCTGAGCAGCCGCTGCATGCCCGAGGCGATGCTCGAACCGCTCAGCTCGGCCTGAGTACCGCCAGCGTACATGGCGTAGGCCAAGAAGTAGATGGCGTCGTAGTAGTTGGCGGTGTCGAAGTAGGGCTTCTTGGCGAGCGTTCGCAGCCTTAGCGCGTATTGATTTTGTAGCGTGTTGTCGCGTGCGCCTGCGACCGATACGCCGACGAAGCGCTGCTCGGGGTCGGTTTCGTTCGTGAACGCGATCGCGTCATTCATCAATTGGATGGCGGGATTGAGATTGCCCGCGTTGTACGGCGAAAGGATGTAGAACGGGAGCGGCTTTTCCACCTCGCGGCCAGGCCAAGTGGTGTCGATGCTGTGCAGGAGCCCGCCGTCCATCGAGAACAACTCGCTGGCCGCCGAGACGACGACGTCGGGTCCGAAGTCGACGATTTCTTGGGCGGTCGTCGCTAGCATCGTCTCCTGGTCAGGGTCGGAGCCGTCGAGCGTTACCGGAAAGTAATTGGCGCCATTGCCGTCGGCGCTCATGCCATTGAAGACCAGCACCTGGCCGACCGCGGTGGCGAGATCGGAGTCGAACGCGTCTTTGGTGGTGACGAGCGCGACCTTGAGCTGGTCGCCGGTCTGCATGTGGCGGTCGGCGCGCAGCCGCTTTTCCGCCAGTTTGAGCAGCGCGGTGTACGTGGGCGCAAAGTCGCTCGGCTGCCCGAGCAGAGCCCAGATCAGGTTGTCGTCGGGTTCGGTGGCGACGGTGCTCGTGACCGAGACGGGGCTTAGATAGAAGATGTCGTGAGCGGCGCGATACTTTTCGAAGCCGCGCCGCAAATCTCCGGGCTTCAGGGTGGCGATGATGGCCGGGACCTCCACGTCTTCGGCCAGGTGCGCAAGGCCCGGCTCCACCACGTCGTTCGCGTTGTTGCAGACGATCATGACCAGCGGGCGGCGCGGGCCGACGCCGTCGCCGGGCAACCCGCCGACGGCGTCTCCGCTCAGCTCGTTGAGGGCAAGCAAATGCGACCAGACGATGGAATTGTCTTCCGGTGCGACGGGGTTCAGGGTCGCGAACGCCCCGAAGTAGATGGCGTTCGGATCCGCCGCGTCGCCGTAGGCGAGTGGGCAGGCGCCGTTCTTCAGCGCCACGCAGGTGTGATCGGAGGGGCGGCAGCGGTAGGGATCGTCGGCGCCGCGCCGCACGCACTCGGCATTGGTGAGGCACTCGCCGCTGCCGGCGCTACCGGCTTGCGCTCCTTCACTGGCGTCTGCGGCTGCGCTGCCCCCGCTCGAGGTCTTGCCGGGTGCCGTGCCGCCCGTGTTCGTGCCGCTCGCGTTCCTACCGCCCGCGCTCGTGCCGCCCGCGCTGCCTCCGACCGACGCCGGCAGATCGTCGAGAGGCGACACGACCAAGCACCCTGCAGCGCCGCTGAGCCCGAGGGCGAGTAGCAGGGTGGCGCGGAGCGCACGGCGTTTCGCGAGCACGTTCAGAAGCCTCCCGACAGGCTCAGGCCGGCACTTTGCGGCGACGCCCAGGGCGCAAGCCGCGCGGCTGTCGACGCTGCTCGGCTTGGCCTGGTGGCGTAAAGATAGACGGTGACGCCGGCACCGACGGCGGTCGCCGCCCACATTCCGGCGTTGAAGTAGCCGTAGTGCAAAGCCGATTTGCGACGATCCTCGCCGTCGGAGTCGTACTTCCGCTCGTTGTAGTCGTCGCGCTTCTGCAGGTACGCAAGTCCACTCACGCTGGCGCCGGCCGCGAGCGCCAGCGTGATGCCACCCGCGAGGTAAACCGAGCTCGGGATGGGCCTTTTTGACAGATCGTCGCGCGGGGAACGAACCGGTGCGGGCGCGCCCGGGTTGAGCTGGTGAGCCGACGGGGCGGCCTCGGGCGGCAGATTCTCGAGCGGCGGGATCACGAGCGATTGCTGGTCGGCGACCGCGCCGATCTCGACGTTCGCACTCCACGCATTCTTTCCGGCTGCGCTGACCCGAACCGTGTGCGGACCCGGGTCGACTGGCGTGGGCGCGCCCAGCACCGCGCGCCCGACGTTGGCGCCATCGAGCTCGATGCTGAGCGTCGGATCGTCGGCTCCGGTCGCGAGCGACAGCGTCAAGCGCGACAACTGCGGCTCGAGCTGTTGGGCGCGTGCCCGCGCGTACTCGACGCGATCTTCGCGCGCGTCGCGGCGCGCGGCCATCTGCGCGTCGGAATACTCGAGCCACGCCGTCGCGAGCCGGCCTTGCTTTTCGTGACAAGCCGCCAAGTTGAGCAGCGTGCCGGTCGCCGGATCGAGCCGCTGGCTCTCGGCGAACTTGGGGCAAGCCTCGTCGTACTTGCCGGCTGCCATCAAGTCGCGTGCTTGCCGGTACACCGCCTCGGCGACGGCGGCGCGCGTCTCGGTCTGCGCCAACGCGCGCCCTGGTACCGCAAGCAACGCCACGAAGGCGACGCCCGCGCCGACGCGCCGGATCAAAGCGCGCCTCCAGTAGTGCTTGCCGCTGCGCCGCCCGCGCCTGCGCCGCCCGCATCAACGCCGCCCGCGCCGCCCGCATCAGCGCCGCCCGCGCCCGCGCCGCCCGTCGGCACCGGACAATTTGCCCGCGATGGCTCGAGCGAAGCGTCCGCGATCAGCGGCTTCGACAGCCGAATCAGTGCCGCCTGCATCGTTTCGCGCTCGACCGGGCTCAAGTCGAGCTTATTTTGGGCGGCTACGAGATAGTCGTCGATGAGCAAATTGACATCGCCTTGCGAAAGCGCCGGCGTCCCGAGCACGAGACCGAATGCGTCGACCGGCAGCGTCGCTCGACAGCCCCAGAAGTTGTAGCTGAAGCCCACCAGCTGATTGAGAAGGTCCGCCAACGCTTGGCCTCGAGGCACGAGCCAACCCACGCGACAATCTGCATAGACTTCAGTCACGTAGCTGCGTGCAACGGCGTCGGCATCTTGCGCCCCCTGCGCGAGCCGCGCGCACAGCTCGAGTTGCTCACTGCCTGGGTCGGCCGTGCCGCCAGCTGCACCAGCTGCTCCGGCTGCCCCGCCGACAGAGCCTTGCTGCCCGCCGTGACCGGCGGTCCCGCCAGCAGCCGGCGCGCCGGCGTTGCTCGATGTTGCGCCCGTGCCGCCGTTGGGCATGGTCGAGCTGCCGCTCACGCTCGACGTGTCGCCACCCAAGCCGGCGCCGTCATTGTTCCCGCTCTCGCCCCCGCAGTCGGCGCAGCTCGAGCTCGGTTTTCGGTCGTTATCGTCGCAGCCCGGCGAGCTGGCCGAGACCAAGGCGGCGAGGCACGCCGCTGCCCAAAGCCGTGTCGCCTGCATGACGTTGGCGATAGTAGAGGATAAGTGAAAACAGTTCTATGCGGGGGGCCCTGCGCGCTTATGTGGATGAAATCAAGCCAGTTTCGCCGCCAAGTATTCAAATCGTCACTGGGCTAGGGGCGTCTGACGATTGAACTCCGTAAAAAACAAGGTTACGAGAATCTTGGTCTGCGGTTGCCGCGTCGGCAGCACGCCGGGAGTATCAGGGAGCACAGCATGCCCATCCGAAAGATGACGGTCGGACTTTTTGCCGCAGCTGCGCTCGTTAGCGCCGCTGCCTCGTTGGTTGGCTGCTCGAGTCAGGATGGCGGCGCCCCCGCTGGTTCGGTCTCGGTCGAGCACGCGGGCTCGATCGGGCTAGACCTTCAGGTTGGCCCAGGCTTCATTCTCAACAGCGTCAGCTACACCATCACGGGGCCTGCAGGTTTCGCGAAGGCGGGCTCCATCGACGTGAGCCACAGCACGAAGATCTCGGCGCTTATCGGTGGGCTACCCGCGGGCAAGGGCTTCACGGTCACGTTGAGCGCCACTGCGGCCGGAGGAGTGGGCAGCTGCAGCGGCTCGGCTTCGTTCGACATCGTCGCCCGGAAGACCACGCCCGTCACGGTGAACGTGACTTGCCATGAGGCTCCGCGTTCCGGAAGCGTGCTGATCAATGGGCAGTTGAACGTGTGCCCGGTCATCGACGGCGTCTCGGCCAGCCCGGCCGAGGTTTCGGTCGGCGGCAGCATCACGCTGGGCGTAGCGGCGCACGACACCGACGCCGGTCCGAGCGCGCTCAGCTACCAGTGGACGGCCAGCGGCGGCACCTTGAGCAGCAACACGGTCGCCAGCCCCACTTTCACCTGCACGTCACCCGGTTCGGTCAAGCTCAACGTGGCCGTGTCGGATGGCGACCCGAGCGCCGCCTGCGCCGATTCGAGCACCCTGACCGTCGAGTGCTCGCAAGATTGCTCCAGCTTCGACAGCATCACGGCGGCGCTTGGCGAGCTGACGGCAGACTGCCGCGGCACCGTCGACCCGCGCGACTACGTGATCGCTGCCGACGGACGCATCGCGCCTGCCTTCGACAGCTGTCCACTCGACGCGAACGACCCGCAGCGCTCGCGCATGGTTCGGATTCTGCAGCTGCTCTCGGTGCAGCATGCTTCCGATCTGCCCCAGGTGGTTGAATGCACCGCCGGCCGCTTCAAGAGCCTGAAAGACAAGTTCGTTGCCCGCGGCATCGACCAGTGTCCGACCTGGTCGAACAAGAAGGTTCTGAATCCCCCAACTCCGGACCTGATCAAGCAGCTTTCGCCCCTTTTGCCGGAGCTGATCGATGAAGAGCCCGTGACCTTCAAAGAACCCTTCGTGGCGCCTCCGGAGCTGAGCGCGCTCAAGATCAAGAGCACCTACACGGTGACGCCCGCAGCGGGCGCCAATCAGAGGTGCGGCACGCCAGCGCAGTGCGCCGCAGCCTGCGCTGAGGTCTTTCCGGGCTTCGTTTCTCCAAGCATTCCTGGCGTGGCCCTGCCCGACGACATGGTCATGGTGGATCCCGACTCGTGGTGGGACGAAGAGCTGTACGACGACATGGCGGACCCCGATCCGAACAACATGAACGCAGCCTTCTACCACCAGATGGGCTACGTCCTGCCGACGCCGGGCCAGAAGTACGGCGCCCAGGCACGCTGGAACCCCTGCAATGCGCCCGGGGCCGACGGCACCACGGCGCCGCTCGTGGCCGGGGGAGGCATCGTCAACTCGACGCTCTGCCAATCCGAGAAGTGCAACTTCTGGGCGGGCGGCTCTGCGTCCAATCCCTCGTACATCAAGACCAAGCTGCAGCAGTGGTGCGTGAACTACAAAGACCCCACGACTTGCCTGAGCTACTGCGGAACGAGGCCGCCACCACCGGCGTTCTGAGACGCCAAGCGCGGCCGGCCTTCTCAGGCTATTTCATGCGAGATAGCCAGAAAAGGCCGACCACGCTGGCGGCCAAAACCAAAAGCGCCAAAAGCGCGATCACGACGTCGGCCGTGCGAAAGCCGCGCTCTGTGCGCGCCGTGCTGCCCTTGGCTTGAGGCACGCGCGCGATCGGGGCAGCGCTGCCGCCACCGATCGCTGGCGCTGGCGCGGCGCGGGCTGGGCTGCCCGTCGGCGGGTCGATGTTGTCGGCGTCGCGCATCTTTTCGTCGCCGCTGGCTTCGATTTCGACGAGGGCTTCGGCGACCGGGTCGTCGAACGTGAGCTCGGTGGCGCCCAGGCTGACCAGCTTGCTGCGCGGCCAGGTGGTTTCTTTGTTCGGCACGAGCGGCGCGCCGTCGAGCAGAGCGCCGTTTTTCGAGCCTAGATCTTTGACCCACAAGCTGACGCCGCGGCGTCCGACCTCGATGTGGCGGCGCGAGCTGTCGGTGTCGGTCAGCGTGAGATCCAAACCTTGGCCGCGACCGATCACGTAAGCGCGCCCCAGCTCGGGCAGCGCCAGCTCTTGCCCGGCGTCTGGTCCCGTCTTGACGATGACCTTGACGGCGGCGGCCTCGCCCTGCGCGGCCAGCGCCGAAGACACGAGAGCCAGCGCGATCTCGCGCGTGGCCAGCTGAGCGTCGTCAGTAGCCGGAACCGGCTCGATCGTGAGCTGTAGCCAGATGCGACCAATCCTGACCAGCTCGCCGCTCTTCACCACGCGCGGGGCCTGCGGTGACAGCCGCACCGGGCCGACGAAGGTGCCGTTGGTGCTGCCTTCGTCGACCACCACGTAGTCGCTGCCGCGCTGGCGAATCGACGCATGGCGATGGCTCACGCTCGGATCCGGCAGGCGAATTTCACAGCCGTCGCCGCGCCCGATCACGATCCGGGGCGCGTCGAGGCTGATTTTGAGCGGGGTTGGATGGTCGCCTGAGCGGACGACCACGGTGAGCGCCATGGGCCTAGCGGCGGGTGGGGTAGGGCCCTACCGCCCTCGAGGCTCTTACCCCAATTGCCAAAACTTGGCCAAAGGCACGCGGGGCGCGTAGTCCGGGGAACAAGCCTCGCGCTCCGACTCCGGAGCCGACGCCGGAGGCAGTAGCATGACGCAAGCACAAGAACGTAGGGCAGAAGGCCAAGGTCGGATGCCGGTCGAGACGCTGGTCGAGGTCGTGGGCAACGAGCCCGGAATTCCAGCTTTCGAGGCCGAATCGGTCGACGTGAGCTCCCGCGGCATGCACCTGCGCACCGCCTATTTGCCCGACGAGGGCGCCCCGCTGGTCTGCCGCTTCGAGGAGCAAGGCCGCGAAATCGTCGTCGAAGGCGTCGTGGCCTGGCGCCGCGAAGGCGCTCGCGGCGGCGAGTTCGGCATCGAGTTCACGGCGCTCGACGCCCGCAGCGTCGATGCGCTGCGTGACATGTGCGACAGCAAAGACCCGGCGTCCGGCTCTGGCGAAAAAGCCCAGGCGGCTCCCGACGAGCTGCCCCACGGCTCCGGCACCAAGGTGCGGCTGCATATCGACGGCCTGGGCTCGCCGATGAAGGCGCGCGTGCGCTCGGGCGATCCGCAGCGCGTGCAGGTCGGCTCCAACCTCGAGTTTTTGAAGGTCGGGCGTCGGCTCGAAATCGAAGACTTGGAGCGTGGCGGGCGTCGCACCGCGCACATCGACTCCGTCAACGTTGCCATCGATCCCGAGAGCAAGATTCCGCAGCTGGTCGTGGCGTTGCGCTACGAGGGCGTGCACGGCGAAGAGACCACGCCGGAGCCGAGCGTGGCGGACCTCGCAGGTGACGCGCACCCGCGCACCTTGCGCATCCCTTCCGAAGACGTGACGACGGATAGCGCTCGCGCCGATCATCAAATCGAAGACGAAGGCGACCGCGAGGTCGAAGCGCTGCGCGGCAAGCTCGGCGTCGCTGCGACCCACGCAGGCGAAGCGGCCGTGTCCGCCGGCAAGCGCGTGGCGGCGCTGTCCGGCTCCGCCGCGACCAATTTTTCCGGTTGGTTGAAGAGTGCAAGCTCCAAGGTGCTCGAGCTCTCGAAGCGCGAGAAGCCGCCGCAGCGCCGCACCACCGCGCCGGCTCCGGGTCACGTCGGCCCCGACGGTCCGCGTCTGCGGCCGCAATCCGGCGAGCGCACCGCAGCCTCCGCGCCGGCCACCGGCCTTTCTGCCGCGCAGGGCGCCTGGACCAGCCTGCCGAAGAAGAAGAAGGTGATGGCCTCCGCCGGCGTGGCCGTCATGCTGGCGACGATCGTGGCCTTGGCGGCTCATCACGGCGCGCCTCCGCCCGGTGCCGACGCGGCGCTGCCGAAGGCCGAGCCTGCTGTCGTCGATGCCGTAGCGCCTGCTGCTGTGGCCGCAGCGCCTGCGCCGGCCGCGCTGGTGGCGCCGGTCGAGCCCGCCCCGAACGCGCTCACCGAAGCCAACGGCGTCGTTTCAGCCGACGTGCCGCTGTTCGGCGCTACGCCGATGGCCACGATGGAACCCGCGCCGCTCGCCCCGCCGCCGGGCAGCGACAAGGCTTCGGAAGAAGCCGCCGAAAAAGCCGAAGCCAAAGCTTCGGTCAGCGCAGCCCCCGCCGACGAAGCTTTCCCCGAAGAGAGCGACAGCAAAGCCGGCAAGAGCAAGTCGAGCAAAAAGCCGGAAGACGTCGCGCCCTGGGGCCGCGGCAAAATGGTCGACCCGGTGATTCACCGGCTGCGCCTCGATGCGTCGGGCGAAGCCCTGCAAGGCTCGCTGCAACCGACGGGCTTCACCGTGGTGATCCCGAATCGCAAGGTGATGGAAAAGGGCGACGGCATCGCCAAGCGCGACCCGCGCATCGCGCGCGTCCGCACCGTCAACACCCCCAACGGCGCGCAAATCACCTTCCAGTTCAAAGACGGCGTGCCCGCCTACAAAGCGCGCCTGCGCCGCGACTTCGTCGAAGTCTTGATCGGCGCCACGGAGCCCAAGCAAGCCGAAAAGTCCGCGAAGGCCGACAAGCCCGCCGTGCCCGCAGCCAAAGACAAATCGAAGTCCAAGGCCGCCGCGAAGCCCGCGAAAAAGTAGCGACTCCGTCTGAACAGCGAGGCCGCGGGTTATGCTGGCCGGGTGCGACCTGGCTATGTCGGTCGCGGTCGCCGCACGCGCACCTTTCGATCCGTCACGACAACGAAGCAGCCAGCCCACGCATCCACCGGCTCGGCGCGAAACACGGCGAGCAGGCGCGTTCGAAGGGCCGACAGCCCAGGCTCTCTCATTCTCACGAGTACGAGGCCGGGATGCGTGCCAGGGGCAAAGGCTCGAACGTCAGAGAAATCCAAGTCCTGGGTCAGCAGCATGCGCCCGGCCGCCTGCGCTCCAGACCAAACCTCTGGGTCCTCGTGCCCAGCCAGCCCCTCGCTGATTGCCGTGTCGACGTCGTGGCCCAGTTCTACGAGGTCCTGAACGAGGATCGTCGGAAGGTTTTCGTCCAGCTTGAGACGCATCACACCGGCGGCGCGCTAGGCACAGGCAGATCTTCTTGGGCAGATGATGCCGCGAACGCGACTGCTGCCCGCAGGTGCTCAGGCGTCAGCGTGGGAAAGTTGTTCAAGATCTCCTCGAAACTGGCTCCCTCGGCCAGACTGGCGAGCACGGTCCGCAGTGGCACACGTGTCCCGCGCAGCACCGGCTGACCCCCGGCGATCTTCGGGTTGCGTTCGAATGAGTCTTCGAAGGTCGTCACCATGACCTTTATACCATGGCCGGCGGCCCCAGTCGGCCCCGGTGGCCAAGACACGGCTCCACGGCAGACCGCTTGCGGGCGGAATGCCGCGTCGATCCCGCGAGGCAAGCGGCATGCGGTGGGGCCCGTCCTCTCGAGACCACGCGCTCGACTTCCTTTTGGACGGCATCGAGGCCCACCCGCGGCGGAGCCTGCTCGTCTTCTCCGACTCCCAAGGAAAGATGCTGACGAAAGGCGGGACGAAGGCGCCGCTCGAGAACGCGCTCAAACGAGCCGGCTTGCGACACATCGGCTGGCATGCGCTGCGCCACACCTTTGCAAGTCATTTAGTAATGCGGGGCGCGCCCATCAAGGCCGTGCAGGAGCTCTTGGGCCACAGCACCATCGAGATGACCATGCGCTACTCCCACCTCAGCCCCGACGCTCGGCGAGACGCAGTGCGCATGCTCGGGGAAACAGCCGCGATTTCAGTGGAGGCGCCGGGAATTGAAGACGGCGCAGGTGTCAGGCCAAAGGCCATCGTTCATTGAGTTTTCTGGGTGAGCGTGTCGCGAAGAGGGTGCGCGTTGTGTCGATCGGCGTCGCATTTCGGCGCTGCAACTCAGGGAGATGCCTGACCAATCAACAGCGCACTCGTCACCGTCGCAGTGGGCCTCGATTCGCCCAGTAGCTGGGACGTCGTCGTGGGTGCATGAACGCGAGCACGTGAACGGTGTCGCCAAGCGTCATGTAAACGATGAGATGCGGAAACCGCCCGACCGCATGAGCGCACCGGACGTCCGCGACGCCGCCAAAGACCGGATAGCTCAGCGGAGCCTCTGCAAGTTCGAGCGTGCGCTCTCGCATCTCGAGCAAGAACTCAAGGCCTAGCCCCGGCACACTCTCCTCGTATCGATCGCCGGCCTCTTCGAGCTCGGCTTCGGCCTCAGGCTCGACAATCAGCTCATTCATCAGCGCGCTTTGAGTCGAGCCTCGAGTCGGTCGAAGACCTCATTGGCAGGTTTGCCCACGGATTGCCCCGTGCGTACCTGCTCCGCGCGTCGCGCGATCTCGGCTTCCCATTCGGCGGCAAGCCCGGCCACTGACTCCTGCGGAGCGATGGCATCGACCACAACGCGTCGTTCCTCGTCGGAAAGCTCGGCGGCAAGGGCAATCACCTGGCGGACGGCTGCGCTCGACATGACGCCGATAGAGTAGCTCGAAACCTCGGCCTCGTCTCGCAGCTCCAGGACCCGGGCGAAAGCGTTCGATTCCCCCACGAAAGGCGCGCCCAACTCAGGGAACTCCTGACCGCCACTTGCACAAAAGACGAAAACCCCAACCGTCGTTGGGGTTTTCAGTGGAGGCGCCGGGAATTGAACCCGGACGCTACTACGTGCCTGCTGGCGGGCAGCGCGCTCGCGCCCAATGCACGCGCCCAGCTGGGCGCGCAGGCCAGGCCTACAAACCCCACTCGCGGATCAGCTTGGCATTGCCGTCAGTGGCGTAGCCCTTCTTGAAGATGGCGAAGTCACCGGAGCGTTTGACGACGCCGTATTCGTTGCGGTCGAGGACGGAGCGCAGCGATTGCTTGGTCTTCGAGAGCTTGAGCTCTTTGCTAGAGGCTACGATCCATTGGGCGCCGTGGGGGCCCGTGCGCATGGTGTGCAAGATGCGGCGTGACGACAGGTGCGGTCCGACCTTTTCGGTGGCGGCCACGGTCGCGTCTTTGGGAATTTCCTTGATCAGCTCGATCAGCCGCTTGTAACGCTCGTCTTCGGCCTCGGTGTAGAAAAACTCGACTTGGTGGAAGCCGCCCTTGAACGAGTTTTCGCGCATGGCGAAAGCGCCGTAGTTGAAGCTGAGCACGGCAGAGGCGCCGCACAGCGTGAACAGCGCGGCGCGCTGCCGCAAAGGGCCGAGGTCGGGGCTCTTGCCGATGGCGACCAGCGCCAGCACGCTGGCCATGAACAGGTACGGCGCCCAATGCATGACGTAGTGGAACGAAAACTGAATCGGCGGGTCGTAGTTCGTCACCAGCAGCGTGAGCAAGATGCCCGGAATCAAGCTCAGCCACAGGTACCAGCGCCGTAGTGGCAAGAAGGCAACCGGCGTCAAAAGGTGCGCCAGGTAGATGACCTTTTTCTCGATCGCGAGCTTGGAGATCACGAACAGCGGGTTGGTGATCAAGGTCTTGATCACGCTGCGAAAGCCGTGCTCGCCGTCGGCCCAGAACTCTTTGTACATGGTGGGGAACCACCAGTCGCCGGCCTCTTCCATGACGTAGAAGCGCAAAAGCAAAAAGTACGAGGTGGAGGTGGTGGCCAGCACCAAGCCCGCGGTGGGGCGGTAGCCGCTGGCCAGCAAGAACATGCCGACGATGGCCAAGCCGATCGGCACGTCTTCGCGCATCAGGCAGGCGATGGTCGTGAATACGGCCATCCAGATCCAGCGCTTGGCGTCGGCCGCCCACACCACGCCGAACACGAACAAAGCGGCGATCGGCACGTTCTGGAACTCCGAGAACGTCGCGCCGTGCATCGGGTAGTAGGCCAAGTAGGCCAGCGTCAGGGCGGTGGCGCTCCAGTCGCTGAGGTGGCGCCGCGCGAACAAGAACAGCGGCACCGCGCTGCCACCAATCAAGATGGACTGAATGATGAGCAGCGTCTCCGGCCGCGGCACCAGCGCGTAGATGGGCAAAAATAGGTAGTGGCCGAACTTGGCGTGCGCGGCCAGGTACTTGCCCGGATCATCCGGGAAGGCCACGGGACTCTTCAAGAAGTCGCCGTACAGGCCGCCGTACATGAGGTTGTTGTTGATCGCGAGATCGAAGTTGCCGGTGCGCAGCTTGTAGTGCCAGCGCAGGAGGAAGAACGAGAAAAACGCGGCGTAGCCCAGCGAGGCCGCGATGACGATCACGAGCGGGCCGCGCTTTTTGACGGCGCTCGGTACTTGCTCGAGCGTCTGCTGCCAGAAGTCGCGAGCCGCCGCCGGCACCGAGCGCAGCGAGAGTAGGAGCAGAGCCTCGAACAGCAGGCTCATCAAGATCACGATCGGCAAGAGCGCGTCGTAACGGTTCTGCCAGGGCTTGGCGCGGAACAGCGCCGGCAATAGCGGCAGCAGAATGCCCGGCACCAGAAACCACAGCCAGCGCTCGAGCTCCGCTTCGCGGCCTTGCTTGCGCAGCCAGGCGAGCAGGCCGAGGCCAATGCCGCCACCGACGGCGAGCCCGGCCATCAAGAGCGCGATCATCAGCTTGCGCTCGGGGACGCCGAGCGTATTGTTGATCAAGAAATCGGGAACCCACGCTGACTTGATCGAGAGCTGGGCCCAGCCAGATACGCCGACGCCCAAGAGCGCGCTGATGACGAGGACGCGCGCGTTAACGGCCCAGGGGTGCTGGTCGAAGAGCGGCGGAGGTTCTTCGAAAGGGGGAGCCGGCGGGACCAGGTCGTGATCGGACTCCGAGTCGACGTCGTCGTCACCCCCGTCGTCGTCACCCTCGTCACCTTCGTCACTCTCGTCGCCTTCGGGCTGGGGCTCGGCGGCGGGCGGCTCTACGGCCGCCGGCGGCGAAGCTTTAGACTCCTCCGTCGACGATTCCTTAGCCGGCTCGGCGGGCGTTTCTGTCGAATCACCCACTAGCTCTTCGTCCTTTTGCCCTGCCATGTCGCCGCCGGGTCTACCACGAGCGCATCCAGAAAAGACGAGCCACAGCTGCCGTTTGGCCCCGGGGCGCCCAGGTTTCGGGGGTGGTGTCCCGCGCTGGCAGGGTACCGGGCGACCGCGTACGCTTAGGTTGAGCATGCTCCGACGACTGCGGCACAGTGCGGCCCTCAGCCTCCTGCTGGTGGGGCTCACGGCGCCGGCGGTCGCCTTCAATCCCGCCGGCAGATCGAAGAAGGCCAAGCCGGAGCAGAAGGGCACTAGGCCCGCCGGCGGCACCAAGCCCGCGGCAGGGGCTCCGCCGTTGGCGGGCGCCAAGCCGGCCTCGGACAAGCCCCCTGCGCGCGCCGCCGCGGGCGACGGCGACCACAAAGCCGACGGGCCGAATCGTGAGGCGCTGATCGCCCGCTACCTCGGCATCGTGCTGTCGCAACCAGGCGCTGAGTTTCCGCTCGAGCGGTTGACCGAGCTGTACCGCGAACGCGACGGCAACCTCGAGAAGTTGGTCACCGAGCTGAGCGAGCGCGTCGTCAAAGATGCGGCGCCGTACAGCGCGCTGGTCGCGCTCGGTGGAGTCTACAAAAAAGACGCCCAGCCCGAGCGTGCCATTGCCAGCTTCGAACAGGCGATCGGCAAGGAGCCGAACAATCCGATTGGCTTACTGGCGCTGGCTCACCTGTATGTCGAGCGCGCTGACAAGGCCGCGGCGCGCTCGCGCTTCGAGCAAGCCTTGCCGCTCTTGAAGGACGCGCCGACGCGCGAGCAAGTGCTGCGCACTTTGATGGGTCTCTATCTCGACGACAAAGACTTCGTCAAAGCCAAGCAGGTTCATGAAACGCTGCTCGCGGCGACGCACGGCTCTTTTTTCGTGCGCGCCGAGTTGCCGCGCGAGCTAGCCACGCGCGGCGAGCTCGCGCGCGCCATCACCGAATACGAAGCCGTGGTGCGCGCGGCGGCGGGTGACAACCGCGTGCTGGCGCCGGCGCTGGTCGACTTGGGCCGCACGCTGTCGCAGGCCGGGCGCGATCAAGAGGCGCAGGCCGTGCTCGATCGCGCGCTGAATATCTCGGCCGGCGAGTCCGGCGCGCGGCGCCAAATTTTAGAGGCGCTGGCCGAGATCTACCGGCGCTCGGAGCACTTGCCGGCGCTGGTGGAGCGGCTGGCCAAACAGACTAGCGGCGGCGTCGAAGAGCTCAAGCTGCTGGCGCAGTTGTACGAGGAAACCGGGCAGGTCGAGAAAGCGCTGGCTACGCATCGCAAGGTTTTGGCGCGCGACCCGAAAGAGGTCGGCACGCACCTGCGCGTCGTGCATTTGCTCGAGGTGCGCGGCGAGCTAGACGCGGCCATCTCGGAGTACGACTCGCTGATCAAGAGCGCGCCGCGCAACCCCGACTACGTGTTTCGCTTGACCGAGGCGCTCTTGCAGCGCGGTGACAGAAAGCGCGCGTTGGCCGAGCTGTCTGCGCTCGAGGCGCGCTCGGGCAACGACGAAGAAACGCTCACGGCGCTGGTCGATTTTTACGAGCGCATGGAAGAGAAAGACCGCGCGTTGGCACTGCTCACGCGGCTGGCCGGCAGCGGCACTCAAGATCCCGAGCACGTCGTCGAGCTGGGCGCGCGCTATTGGGAGCAAGGCGACAAGAAGCGCGCCGTCGCGACTTGGCAGCGCTTGCGCACGATTTTGCCGGACAAGGCCGAGGGCCTGTTGCGTTTGGGTGAGGTGTATCTCGAGCACGACATGTCCCAAGAGGCGCTCGAGACGCTGGCCGAGGCCGTCAAACGTGAGCCCAAGCAGCCCAAGGTGCGACGCGCCTACGCTATCGGCCTCGAGCGCGTGGGCGCTTCCGCCGGGGGCCGCGACGGTCAGCGTCTGGCCTACGAAGAGGCGCGCAAGGTCTGGGATCAGATTCTGCGCGACTCGAGCAGCGACCCCAACGTGGCGCGCGAGGCACGCCAGCACGTGGTGACACTGCTCAGCCTGACCGGACAATTGGCGCCCAAGCTGGTCGGCCTCGAGCGCAAGCTGGCTGCCGATCCGCCGGATCTCGATGCCGGGCGACTGCTGGCCGAAGCGCACGTGCGGTTGCGGCGCTACGACGACGCCGAGCGCGTGCTGCGCAAGCTGACGCAGCTGGCGCCCGGTAACGTCGAAGACTTGACGCGCCTCGAGCGCGTACTGGTGCTGGGGCACAAGCTCGAGGCGGCGCTCGGCACCTTGGAAAAGCTGGTCAAGCTCGATCCCAAGCGCTCGCGCGAATATTACCAGCGCATGGCCGGCTATGCGGCAGAGCTGTATCAAGACGATCGCGCGCTCGGCTACGCAGCGCGCGCCGTCGAGCTTGGGCCCGACGACGCCGACGGCCACAAGAAGCTCGGCGAAATGTACGAAAAACGGCAAGACGCGGCGCGCGCCGTGGCCGAGTTTCGCTCTGCCATCGCCAAAAACGAGCGGCTGTTCCCTGTCTACTTGGAGCTGGCCGAGCTGCTCGTCGGCCAAGGCCAGCTCGACGAAGCCGACCAGCTGTTTCGGCGCGTCGTGCGGTCGTCGCCAGACGAAGAGCTGGTGTACAAAGCAGCGCGGCTGTCGATGCAGCTGAATTTGGGGCGCGGCACGCTCGAGTCGCTCGAGAAAGATCTGCTGCCGATCGCGCTCGGCAATCCGGAGCGGCCGATCTTCCGGCGGCTGCTGGTCGAAGTTTACGGCGCCCTCGCGTATCCGCTCTTGCAGCGCGCGCGCAGCAGCGTGCCGGCCGAAGCCGAAGAGGCGCGGGCGCAGCTGCGCAAGTTGGGCGAGCGCGCGGTCAAGCCGCTGCTCGACGCGCTCTCCGATCCGCGAGAGGCGCAACAGCAGGTCGCCATCACCCTGCTCACACACGTCGGCAACAAAGACGCGGCCGCGTCGCTGTTTGCCTACGCCAGCGGCACCGCCGATCCCGAGCTGCGCGCGCGCGCCATGGTGGCGGTGGGCACGCTGCGTGACGCGCGCTTAGAGCAAAAGCTGTCAGACGTGCTGTTGTCGAGTGAGCGCGGTCGGCTCAGCGATAGCGATCCGGTCAGCGTGGCGGCCGCCTGGGCCCTTGCGCGGCTGGGCAGCAAGAGCTCGCTCGTGCCGCTCGAGAAGCTTGCCGCAGGAGATAGCGGCAACCTGCGCGCGCTGGCCATTTTGGGCTTGGGCCGGCTCGGTGACGCTCGGGCCGTGCCGCAAGTGCACAAGCTGTTGCAGAGCCCCGACGCGGGCGCGCTGCCACGCGCTGCCGCGGCATTCGCGGCGGGCGCGCTCGGGCTCCGCGCCGAGGCCGACGGTCTGACCGAGCTATCGCGCGATCCGGATCCGAGTGTGCGAGCGCAGGCGATTTTGGCCCTGTCGCGGCTCAAGCTCGAGCCCGCGGCGGCGGCCATCGCCGAGACGCTGACAGAGCCGTCCGCGGAGCTCGGTCGCGCGGCGGCGCGCGCGGCCGTCGTGCTGGTGTCGGGGGTCGCTGCCGTACCCGATGAAGTCTTTCCGGTGCCGGACGGCGCGCTCGACGTGCGGCAAGTGATCGACGCCATCCACCCAGCGCCGCACGAGCCGACGCTGGAGCTGGCGGCGCTCGCCAAGTTGTTGCCGGCGCTGTCACGCGCTGCGGCCGCCGCTGCGGAGTCGTCGCCCTCGCGTGCGCGCGCTCTGGCAGAGGCGCTGTCGCGCGGCTCCGGACTGATGCTCGGCAGCTTCGAGACCGCCAGCCGCAAGCCGACCAGCGAAGAGCAGGCGGCGGCTCAGCGGCTGCTGGCGGAGGTGGGCGGCAGCGTGGTCGGACCACTGGCGCGACTGGCCTCGCACCCCGATCCGGATTTGCGGCTGGTGCCGCTACCGTTTTTGGTGGGCCGAAGCGAAGACGTCGCCAAGCGCGCGCTCGAAACGCTGACGCGCGACCCGGAACCGTCCGTGCGTCGCGCGGCGCTTTCGGCGCTGGGGCCGGAACAGCGCGAGCTCGCCAAGTCCGTCGCGGCGCGGCTCAATCAGGAAGCGGAGTGGCCGCTGCGTGCGACTGCGGCCGAAGCGCTGGGGCGCATGGCCAAGGGCGCGCCCGAGCCTGCCGTCGTCGATGCGCTCACGCGCGCCGCCGTGTCCGACCCCTACGCCTTGGTGCGCGAAGCGGCGGCACGGGCCCTGGCCGCGGTGGCGGGAAATGGAGCGCTAGCGACGCTGCGGCAGCTGAAAGAGCGCGATCCCGAGCCGCGGCTGCGCGGGCTCGCCGACCGGCTGCTGAAGGAGCTAGAGTAACCGCCCGTTCTTGGCCAAGCTCCCGCGGGAGCTCCGCTTCGTAGCGGCGCCGTTCTGTATGACCTCTCGTGCCGTTCTCTCGCTCGCGCTTTTCGGCGTGCTTTTGACGACCCTGTCGTGTCGCGGCCTCGATCGCTTCGACACGCACGATGACGCTGCGTACTGCGGCGACTTGGTGAGCGGGCCGTCGTTTCACGATGGCTTCGTGCCCAGCGGAGAGCCAGCCCAACTGCGCATGAAGCTCAAGCTCAATACGTCGCAGCTCAACAGCGCCGCCGCGAACAACCAAGCCGTGCCCGGCAACACGCTGAGCAGCAACGACATCGACACGGGTCTGTGCTCGGGGGGCAACCCTGGGCACGCGCTGTTCGAAGAGTCGCCCATGCGCGCGATTCCGCAGGTCGACCACGACGAGATTTCGACCATGACCTTCGGCGAAGGTCACGACGAAGACTTCTTCGCCTGGTTCGACTCGACCTGCCAAGGTACGATGCTGGCGGTGGTGTCGCTGCTGCGCAACGGCGACGTCGAGCTCAGGCTGTTCAAACCAGCGCCGCTGCCGGATCCGCAAGCAACCCCCGACAAGCGCCCGGGCTTTGCGCATTTTTACTTGCGGCGTAATGATCGCGGCTGTGGATTTTAGCCGTCCGTTCACGGTGCTCGGCATCGAAACGTCGTGCGACGAGACCGCGGCTGCCGTGGTGCGCTCGGACGGCTCCGTGCAAAGTGACGTGATCGAGAGCCAGGTGCCGGCTCACGCGCCTTACGGCGGCATCGTGCCGGAGCTGGCGTCGCGCGATCATCTGCGCAATGTGCGGCCGGTGATCGAGACGGCGCTCGAGCGCGCCGGGCTGACGCTCGACGGCATCGACGCCATCGCGGTCACGGCGCGGCCTGGCCTGGCCGGAGCGCTGCACGTGGGCGTGCAGACTGCGCTCGCGCTGGCTTTCGCGCGCGCTCTGCCGATCGTCGGCGTCGACCATCTGCTCGGGCACATCTGCGCGGCGCACCTGCAGTATCCGGGCGCGCCGATCGAGCCGCCCGCGCTGCCGTTTCTGGCCCTGCTGGTCTCCGGCGGGCACACGGCGCTGTATCGGGTCGATGCGCTCGACGTGCGGGCCGTGCGCGAGCTGGGAGCGACGCGCGACGACGCCGCCGGCGAGGCGTATGACAAAGTCGGCAAGCTCTTGGGACTCGGCTATCCGGGCGGCCCCGCCATCGATCGGCTGGCGACGCAGGGCGACGCCACACGCTTCGAGCTGCCTCGCCCCATGAACCAGAAGAGCTCGCTAGAGTTCAGCTTTTCTGGCCTGAAGACCAACGTTGCCAGGTTCGTAGAACAGCACGGCATTCCTGAGCAGGGCCAGCCGCTGTGGGACCTGTGTGCGGCGTTTCAAGAGCGCGTCGTACAAACCTTGGTCGCAAAGTCGCTGGTCGCGCTCGAGCGCGAAAAGCTCGCTACCTGGGTGATCGGCGGCGGTGTGGCGGCCAACAGCGGGCTACGCCGGGCCGCCGGCGAAGCGGCCCGAGCCCGCGGGGTGCGTCTGGTCGTACCGGCGCCGCGCGCCTGCACCGACAACGCCGCCATGATCGCCTTCGCCGGCGCGCAGCGGCTAGGGCGCGGCGAGAACGACGCGTTGACGATCGAGGTCAGTCCGCACACCGCCTTGCCGCGCGTGACGCGCAAAGGCCGTGGCGGCCGCCCTCACGACGGCCAGAACATTGCGACTGGCAGCGCGACCACGAACAACAGCAGAAAATAACAACTTAGCAGGTTGAAGGTGAGCGGCCGCAGGCGACGCTTGAACACCAGCGCCAGCGTCGGCGCGACCAGGTTCGCAACGTAGATGAACTTGATGGTCGAGTGCTTGCCGGGCAAGAGCCCCGGGCCCGTTTGCCAGTAAAGGTAGAGCAGCACGCCCGATCCGACCAAACCCAGCAGCACCAGATCGAGCTCGACCTGCGCCAGCCACGCCGTCAGGCGTGCGCGCAGCTTTTGAGCGCGACTTTCGCCAAGGCTCTGTCGCGAGCGCCGCCCCAAATCCCAAAAGAAGCCTGCGCCGAGGAGCAGCACGACGGGCGGCGTCAAAAGTGCCGCCGCGAGCAACGTGCGCTTGGGCCAAAGCTTGCCTTCCCGCGTCGGTAAGCCTGAAAAATAGAGCCAGTGATCGCCCCAAACCTCCGAGTACAGGATGGTAAAGAAGCTGTTGGCGTGGGGGGTATTGGAGTAAGCGCTGGTCGTGCCGCCGGCCAGCTTGCGGTTCGGCACCTCGAGTAGCTCTTCAGCGTGGAAGGTCGTGAAGTACTCGACGAAGCTGAAGCCGACCTTGCGCTTCTCGAACTTTTCCATGTACCCGTCGCGGTAGGCATTGGTGATGTGACCGGACGAGCGCCAGCGGTAGACGTACCAGCTGCTGCTGAGCACGACCACGATGGCCAAAAGCGCGCCGCCGCGCACGAGCAGGCGCGACCAGCGGAAGCCCTCGAGCCGCACCAGATAAACGAGCAGCGTGGCGGTCAGCACCGCGACGGGCATGATCGAAAAAGGTCGCGTCAGGC
>Ga0307516_10002461_pt1 | contig 24746 bp, 17 predicted proteins | sample 19_EM_MG_FD_203310 | JGI IMG/M metagenome (GOLD analysis project Ga0307516, IMG submission 203310) | Populus trichocarpa ectomycorrhiza microbial communities from riparian zone in the Pacific Northwest, United States - 19_EM | ecosystem: Host-associated > Plants > Roots > Unclassified | place...
GTCCATATGACCCGGACTTGATTGTCCACACTAACTAGCACCTACTAGTGTCTGGACTTACCTCCTCATTAGTCCCCTGCATCCCTGGACCTCCTAGTAAGATCGTCGAGGAGAACCGATCCTGACAGTCAAGTACATATGGTGACAAGTAAACATCCTAATGGTGGACAAAGGATGACTGGAGTAAGGACTAGGTCAGGTCTGGTGAAAATAAAGTCAGGTCTGGGTAAAATAAACCAGGTCCGGTGAAAATGATACAAGGTAGAAGATATATTGAGTACATGGAGAACTCATGTCAAGATACGGTAGATGGCAAGGTGTAGTAAGGTCCAAATAGAGATTAGACCAAGGGTCATACTTAATGGAAGTATATCTGTGCAACTGTGACCAGAGTAAATGAGCGACTGGAGTTGGGCTAGAGAGCTGCAATGGGACCACAGTGACTGGATAAGACCTGAAGTTGGACATGGTCGTAACACTAGTCATGACTACGTTTCTTAACCTAATCAACTACACTTTTACTACACCTGTACTACACTTTTACCATGCTTTTTTGTACACTTTACTACACTTTTTGGTACACTTCTGGGTACACTTTTACTACACTTTTACTACATTTTGACTACACAGTTTTCTACACTTTGACTGCACATTTTACTACATTTTGACCACACATTTACTACACTTTGACTACACATTTACTAAATATTTACCACATTTTACCACACTTTGTGGTACACTTCTACTACACTGTTTTGGGACACATTCACTACCCTTTTTGGTACACTTTGTGTTGCACTTGGGAAACACTTTGGAGGACTAAAAAGTGTAGTAAAAGTGTACCAACAAGTATAGTATATGTGTAGTAAACAGTGTAGTACAAGTGTAATGAAAGTGTACCAAAAAGGTGTAGTGAAAGTGTAGTGAAAGTGCACCAAAAAGTGTAGTAAAGTGTAGTGAAAATGTAACAGTCCAACTTTTTATCTTATCTAATAGCATCTTATCTTATCGTAGTGTACAGCCATATCTTATCTACCATAGTCTAGACCTGTGCCTCATGCTGTATGCGCTGCCTCCCTTGATGTCACTCTGCATAGCCTTAGCTCCACTATGACATCACTAAGCATAGCATTGCACAGTACATAGCCTCGTGGACAGCCTTGCATAGCCCTCGTGTAGAGTAGTATATATACAGTGCAATCCAGCACCCAGAGGCTCTCCATTTGAGCTCATCTTGGGTCTTTGCTCTAGCTTCTTGACTCCTATCCTCTCAGAGTCTCTGTGTGTAGTTGGGTCCTTGGTGTTTTCGCCTAGGGTCATCTCAGAAAATGTAGTAAAGTGTAGTAAAAATGTACCAACTAGTGTAGTAAAGTGGAGTTAAGGTGTGATAAAAGTGTAACAAAAATGTGTAGTAAAAGTGTACCAAAAAGTGTAGTAAAGTGTAGTAAAAGTGTATCAAAAATGTGTAATAAAAGTGTAGTAAAAGTGTAGTAAAGTGTCCCAAAAAGTGTAGTAAAAGGGTAGTAAAAGGGTACCAAAAATGCATAGTAAAAGTGTAGTAAAAGTGTACCAACAAGTGTAGTAAAGTATAGTAAAATTGTAGTAAAATTGTGCCAACAAGTGTAATAAAAAGTGTACCAAAAAAGCATAGTCAAAGTGGAGTAAATGCAGTCAAAAGTGTCATAAAAGTGTGTAGTATCAATTAGGATGTGTTGTATTGTATTTGTGTTGTGTTTGTGTTGTAGAGTTGATTACCAAAAATGTGTAGTAGTTGTGTTGTGTTTGTGTTGTAGTGTTGATTACCAAAAATGCGTAGTAGTTGTGTTGGTTGGTGTGGTAGTGTTGATTACCACAAATGTGTAGTAGTTGTGTTGTATTTGGGTTGTAATGTTAATTACCAAAAATGTGTAGTGTCAATTAGCAAGTGTTGTGTAATGTTGATTACCAAACATGCACAGTATCATTGTTGTGTAGCAAAAGTATAGTCCCAGTTGGTAGTTGTCACTGCCACTATGTGTCTGAAATTTGACTAAGTGCCCAAAAATGGCAAAAATGCAATATTGTGAACACTGTTTGTCATGCCTCTTGCACAACATGGCAAACTGAACCAAACAAATGCCTTTTCCTACTATGTAGGAGTGGGCTCAACACAACAAATGTTAGTGCCAGAGTTAATGGTAAGTTTCCTACTACCACTACCTATTGACTATTCTAACAATGGTACTGAGATCTCATGGGGCGACGTCTGACTGAGAATCTGAGCTACAACCTTCATAGTAGGAGGGAGCTTGCATAAGTTAATCATTGTCTGCACAGGGGCAGGGAAGTTGAAGCCAGCATCTTTGAAGTACATAAAGTGGCTCAGCATCTTGGTGATCACAGGAGCGGGATGAGAGCCAGCAGGAATGGTTGTGGAGAGGAGCTGACTAAGCTCAGCATAGGCAGAGCCAATACTGGGGGTGCCGAAGTTCTTCTTTAGGTAGTCCCAGACCTCTTTGACTGTAGTAAGGTTAGCAACAGCAACCTGGATGGAAGGAGCAAGGTGCAAGGTGATATTACCAAGCTCTTTCTTGGTGTTCTTGTCCCAGGCCTTGTGGTTGTCAGCAGGATGCATATTCTTGTAGACTGACCATTGGCCCTGGGCCCAGAGGTGTCAGAACTGGTTCCTCCGACAAACTCTGACAGGAGCAGAGTTAAGTACAAAGGGATGTCAATGACAGGTGGAGGAGATGTGGAGGTGTTGAGGACTTGGCTTCAGCATATGTGCTATGCCCTTGTGATCCCTGCATCCTTGTATTTCAGAGGACAAAGGGACAGAGAGACAGAGGTCCGATGAAGGTTGGAGTTGCCAGAAGGCAGAGGAGACAGAGGAGGACAGAGGAGAGTTCACAGGAAGTATTCAAGCTGATATTCGAACACAATCCCCTCAGTGTACAGAGTACTTATACTTTACATCAGATATGTACAGTAACCGAGAAGCAGAGGAGAAACATAGCAAAGACTGTTCAAGTCAAAACTTGCTGGAAGCACACAAAGTGCTGCTGAGCTGCTCAAATAAGGTCCAGACTAGAGTCCAGTGTGAGTAACTAATGATATAGACAGTTGTGGAGAGGTATACAGCACCTAGAGTCCAGTGTGAGTAACTGAAGAGGAGAAACACTGGACTCTACAGGGTATGTGCACTTCTGGGTAAACAAATGTAAACAACAAGTGAAGGAAACATGTCAAGGGCGCATCTAGTGCTACAATGCAGCTATGAAGCTAAAACAAGTTGGTAGTAAGTAGGGTAGACCATCATAGTAAGTAATAGACTCATAAGAAGAGGTGGAAATCACCAAAACTAACAGAGACGTAGCTAAGAGTCTGCAGATGACAAACAGATGAGTAACATATATGGAATGGAGATCAGTGATAGGCATAATAGATCAAAAGGTTAATGGAGCACAGCGATGAGTAATCAGATCTAATCTAAAATGGAAACAAGGGAAACAGAAACAGAACGGGAACAGGAACATATAACTGGAGGTGTAAGCACGGAACTATATACTAAAAGGAGACAGCATCAATTGTCAGAGTGGAGATGGATATGTAGCATTGGAGGTGTCTGATCATGATTGGACTTGAGTCTACAACAGACTAGAGGCCTTGTGGAGTCAGATGGTGTCATGTGGTTATGACAGGAGGTAGGCCTGCATGGTAGTATGCCACTGCTGCCAGTTGGAGCCAGTGAAGAGGGGGACCATCTTGTCGAGAGCACTGGACATGGTGGATTTCTGTTGGGAGTCAACAGAGTCAGCAAGTGAATGTGACAACAGACAGACAAAAAAAGAAGAAAAACACCTGAGTGCCAGTGAAGGCACTTCTGCCAACAGCTAACTCATGACTAGGTCATGCCAGCACAAGTCATTGATGAACTTTGTCTATGCAGGTGCTCAACTGGGAGCTCACTGTCTGGCACAAGTCATCAACAGACTTTGCCTTGTGGCTGTGCACCATTCAGTGAGCACGTTGTCTGATCTGTCTCTCTGTACAATTACCTAATATGTTTCCTTTCTCATTTCCGGTTACCATATGTTCCTGTTCTGTTTCATTACTAATACAATACCTATTGGTAATCCAGTTATCGCACTTACCATACTTACTTAGCATGTAGCACAACTGCACTCATCATATGTCAGTAATCCTGCCTTCCCATACATCGCCTCATCTGTTCTACTCAGTATAAATACCTAGATACTCAGTCTGTTGTAGTTTCAGTTCAAATATTGAATAAGATACTTCTCATCTGTTCTCCCTTCACACTCTCTGTCTCTGTGCACCGCTTCCTGAATGAAGCATTCCCAGACTTAAATTCCCTCACCCTGGAAACACTTCTTTCCCTGCCGGTGGATGCAACGTTAGCCATGAACCAAATTGTATCCACCATCACACAGGCATACCATGATTGGAGTGAGCCAATTCTTTTATAGTTGTATTATCCCTTCCTTGATATCTGCTAAAGTTTCGTGTGGCATTGAGGCCTCGGACCAATGCAATCTGGCACAAATGAGCAACAGGAGATTAGGGTCCTCTGTAGACATCCTTTCTCTTTGACTGGGACCCTTTCCTGGCCCACCATTATTCTGGGAGAAGGCAACACAATTGCATTGTGGTATCTTCCCAGAGCTCTAGCTCCCTGCATTGAAGTATGGCATCATTCCACTCCCATTGTCCACTGTTGATGCCTTTGTTTCTAGGAGCACATTGTGGCATCCATTGATCCACTTGCAGATCCACTGGAAGAGAGTATTACTAACCAATCATGGCATACAACACACCAGTATTTCAAGAATGATGTGGATATTTTCAGGTGCTTGGAATCCTCTCCAGCACGGCACATGCTCAGCCATTCTGTGAGTACCTTTTTCTTTTGACAATGCACTTGTTTGATCTTCTGCTAGACCCCCAATGACATTCCAGGGGTGTCCAAGGCTTTGGCCAGTCCTACTGGCTATCAATGGAGCAAGGATATATGTCTTCCATCGGCCATACTTGCAGGTGTTCTTTCCATTATCCATCTGTCTCTATACAATGCTGGCCACCTTGCCATGAAATGCTTGATTGACTGGGTCACCAGCCATGATCCTGGAATGCTGGCAGCACTTGCACATTGGTCTACTGTCTTCACCAATATCTCGCTAATTGTCAATCGAAGTACCCCCCTCCACAGGGACCCATGCTCTCGAGCAGATTGGTATGACATGCTAGTCAGTGTCGGTAATTATGATGGTTGTGCACTGGACATTCCCAGTCTTGGGATTCAGGTATTGTACAATCCTGGCATTGTCATTGCATTTTCTGGCCAGCTCTTTCGGAACAGCGTCAATGAGGTTGACAGAGCAAGGTGCTGTTTGGCATATTATATGAGGGATAATATTCACCATTGGTTGACGGTGCCACAGCCTCTTGATTGGGTGATGCTAGACAATGTCTGCAATGCACTGGTGGGGCATTGAATAATTAACTTCCTGATATGATTGTTTGTTGTACTAAAATGTCATTCTGATGGTTTGTAGTCCCAATTTGTTGGAAGTGGTTTGTAGTGTAGATACTATTTCATGCTAGCAGTATTTAAACCAAAGGTGTGTTGTGCCAATGAGATGTTGTGCCGTTTGGCATGCCCAAAGTGCAGCACATTCAAGGGACAGCAAATTCATCATTCTGGCATGATCAACATTCCAGCACATTCAAGCATGGCACATTCCATCATTCTGGCAGAGTCAACAGTGTGGCACATTCAATGATCTGGCTTGGTCAAGACTCATCAGGAAAAAATGTCTTGGCTCTTATAGCTAGAATAGTTCTATATAGTACTATATAGCACCTATAGTTGCCAAAGGAACTATAGACAAGCCCCATTATATAGAGCTCTATAGTTGTTGAAAATGGCCCAAGTTCTCTAGAGTTCTATATAGTACTCTTGTAATGGTCCAACTTTTTATCTTATCTAATCTGTGACTAGATAGTGTCTTATCTTATTGTAGTGTACAGCCATATCTTATCTACCCTAGTCTAGACCTGTGCCTTATGCTGTACACGCTGCCTCTCTTGATGTCATCTGCATAGCCTTAGCTCCACTATGCCATCATTAGCATAGCATTGCACAGTACATAGCCTCATGGATAGCCTCACGTAGCCCTCATGTAGAGTAGTATATATACAGTGCAATCCAGCACCCAGAGGCTCTCCATTTGAGCTCATCTTGGGTCTTTGCTCTAGCTTCTCGACTCCTATCCTCTTAGAGTCTTAGCATGTAGTTGGGTCCTTGGTGCTTCCACCTAGGGTCGTCTCAACTCTATAGTTGCATCAAAATCCAGCCCTTCCCTATACAAACATCAAATGATTTGGCTCTTGTAGCCAGAATAGATCTATATAGCATTTATAGTTGCCAGAGGACCTATAGACAAGTCCTCAGCCTTAGATATCTGGGACTAGCACATGGGCTATATAGAATTCACTATAATGCCCTTATAATACTCATTTACACTCTTAGCACTCCGAATAGCAAATGTAGCAGCAAATATATTATCAATTGCTAACCACATACAAGGTACTTTTACTACTACTCAAAGACAAGTTACACCTTTGACAATTTCCAACAGGCCAATAGCCCCTACCTGTGGTTGACCATAGTCAAATTACCTATTGGTACCATTGTTAGACAAGTTAATATGTGGTAGTAGTGGGAAACTTACCATTAGTTCTGGCACTAACATTTGTTGTGTAGCCAAATAGCCTATTGCCAGTACCTTGTTAGACAAGGAAACTTACCATTAGCTCTGGCACTAGCAGGTGTTGTGTAGTCAAATAACCTATTGGTACCACTGTTGGACAAGTTAATGTGTAGTGGTAGTGGGAAACTTACCTTTAGCTCCAGCACTAACCTTTGTTGTGTTGAGCCCACTCCCACATAGTAGGAAAAGGGATTTGTTTGGTCCAGTTTGCCATGTTGTGCAAGAGGCATGACAAACAGTGTTCACAATATCGCATTTTTGCCATTTTTGGGCACTTAGTCAAATTTCAGACACAGTGGCAGTGACAACTACCAACTGGGACTACACTTTTGCTACCCACGACTGTACTACGCATTTTTGGTAAACTTTTATTACACTTTTTAGTGCACTTTCACTACACTTTTTGGTACACTTGTACTACCCTTTGACTACACTTTTGACTACACTTTGACTACACTTTTTGGTACACTTCTACTATGCTTTTTTGATACACTTTCTACTATACTTTTACTACACTATTTACTACACTTTCACTACACACTTTGGGTACACTTTTACTACACTTTTACTATGCAATTTTAGTACACTTTTTGGTACACTTTTAGTACACTTTCACTACATTTTTTGGTACACTTTTTACTACACTTTTGGGCACACTTTTACCACACTTTTTTGGTACACATTTACTACCTTTTTACTACACTTTCACTATGCATTTTTGGTACACTTTTTACTATATTTGTTGGTACACTTTGTCATGACCGTAACACCCGATCACCCTGTACCCTATTGTCCGATCGCATCCACATGTTTGCCGTCTGTTTATAGTATGTACTCCCCTTTTCCATTTCTCTCTATCTGTCTTGTAGTGCTACCGATCAGTGAGCGCATTGTCTGATCTGTCTCTCTGTACGATTACCTAATATGTTCCCTTTCTTGTCTCCGGTCACTATACATTCCCATCCTGTGTCATTACTAATACATTATCTATCGGTAATCCAGTTATCGCACTTACCGCATTTACTCAGCACGCAGCGCAACTGTGCTCGTTGCTCGTCGGTAATCCCGACTCCCCATACATTGCCTCATCTGTTCTACTTAGTATAAATACCTAGATACTTGGTCTGTTGTAGTTTCAGTTTGAATATTGAATAAGATACTTCTCATCTGTTCTCCCTTCGCACTCTCCATCTCAGCCCTCATACAAGTACTCAGTCACTGACCGTTTACCCTCAGACTCTCTGTATAACCCTCGGTCAGCCTTCCTACTACTCAGGAAGTGCGACTACGCTACATAGCATCTCGGTCTTACCGCTAGGCCAACCCCTGACCCCCAGACCCCTTGTAGAGATCAGGTCGGTGAAGAACTGGTCTTGACATACTTCTACTACACACCAAAGAGGTGTTGTAGTAAAAGTGTTGTACAAGTGTAGTAAAGGTTTACCCAAAAATGTAATCAAAGTGTAACCAAAAAGTATGGTAAAAGTGTAGTCAAAGTGTGGTAAAAGTGGAGTAAAGAGTTTACTAAAAAGTGGATTAAACAGTGTACTTAAAGTGTACCAAAAGTGTAGTAAAAAGTGTAGTAAAAAGTGTACCAAAAAGTGTGGTAAAAGTGTGATAAAAGTGTAGTAAAAAGTGTATCAAAAAGTGTAGTAAAAGTGTAGTAACAGTGTACCAAAAAGTGTAGTGAAAGTATAGTGAAAGTGTAGTAAATAGTGTAGTAAAAAGTGTACCAAAAAGCGTAGTAAAAGTGTAGTAAAAGTCTACCAAAAAGTGTAGTGAAGGTGTAGCACATTAGGTTAAGAAGTGTAGTCATGACTAGGTTTAGTACCGTAGTCCTACTTCTATAGTAATATATAATACCATATAGTAGGCCACATCCATGGGGCAGGTATATAGTGCTATATAGCTCTATAAATACTATAATGACATATATATCACTATAGAAATAAGGCCCCTTCTATATAGCAAACCATTTTTTCCTGATGGAGTACAGGCATTCAATGGTGCTGTTATGACCATGTCCAACTCTGGATCTTATCTGGTTACTCCGGTCGCATTGCAGCTCTATAGCTCAACTCTGGTCGCTCTCGGTTACTACTGGACTGCTTTGGGAAGCCTGGGAATGCCATTGTTCATGGACTGCTTAAAGACTGGTCCAAAGTGGTTGCAACCAGTTTTTCAAAAAAGTGGTCCAAAACCACTCAAAAACTGGGTTTTTTGCATTTTATAGATGTTTTTCACATCAAAGGTGTTGATATTGAGTGTTTGTGCACTCTTGTGGTGTTGTGTGGCACATTTGCAGTGATTACTTCAGCTCTTTCCTTTCCAGGTTGATCAGGTGATTTGTGGCTTTTGTGTTACACTGTTTTTCCTTGTTTGCTTTGTTTGTATAGTTGAAATTTTCATGCCCAGAGTCCTTTCTCTTCAGTCTCTGACACTGGGCACAAGAGTGCTCTTTTGTAGTTTATCTTAACAAAAGGTGTGTCAGATAGCATCTAAATACTATGTATACACTGTAGGAATTATGTACAAGTCATTACATATTTATTTGTGCCATACTTCATCCAAAAAGATCAAACTTACACCCCTTATGACCCACTGCAGGCCAAAATTAGCCTGTAATATAGGGGTTTTTATACCATATATGTATTGCTTACATAATCATAATGCAGTTGCAACTGGTTGCAACCAGTCTTTTTCATCATTCTCAAAAGTAGGCAACTGGCAACTGCAGTCCAGTTGTGACTGGTCTGGTCCAGTCCGGTTTCCAGTCTTTTTGCAGTCCTATGGACTGGACTTTGAAACTCTACCAGTCATGGTCATGCAGATATGCCTCCATTAACTATGACCCTTGATCTAGTCTGCATCCAGTCCTTACTACACTTCCCCGTCAACCCTGCTTGGTCGTGAGTTCTCCATGTACTCGTTATATCTTCTACCTTGTATCATTTTCACTGGACCTAGTTTATTTTCATCGGACCTGACCTAGTACCTTCTCCAGTTATCCCTTGTCTGCCTTTTAGGCTGTTTACTTGTCACCATAACCATAACTTATGTACTCACCCCTAGTTTCTACTTAGTATAAGTACCTGTAGTTTATCCTGTACACTTCAGTCTGAAATCATCTAAGTTACTACTCCTGCTCCTTATCCGTCTCCATCTCTATCTCTGTCTGACTGCAACCTATGCAAGGGATCAACACTCATTGTCCTTGTCATTGAATCCAATCAGTTGCAACTCCAGCCCAGGCTAACCTCTGGCCAAACCTCTGACCTTCCCTCTCATCTGCTTTCATCTGGACTTGACTGGACCCCCTACTGGAGTAGACCTGGACTTGACAGGTGTGACACATTCAAAGGTGTGGCACATTCAATGGGGTGGCACATTCATCATTCCAGCACAGTCAACACTCCAGCACAACAAACAATGTGGCACAGTCAACAGTCCAGCAGGATCAACATTCCAGCAGTCAACATGCTGGCACAATCAAATGTTGAAGTCGCACATGCACAAAACTACAGGAACCTTGACCCATATTACTGTAGACTTAGTAATAGTCCTCTTTAGGTAGATGTCACATGTCACAGTCATGTATCACAATATTTGTTGTATATAAACAGCGGACATCACTGACATAATATAACAGCTCTTGACCAGCTACCACCATCATCTCAGGTTGTGCACTCCACCCAATAGGTGAGTTGGAGTAGTAGTTCCTCTATAGGTATTGCTTCAACAGGTTATGAGCCCTGTGAGTGCACTGTGTGCAGCAATGCACCAGGCAGCGCTCCAGCTCCCTGTAGTGTTGCTTTAACTAGCTTGATGCTGTGGAGGACAGTAAGCTCCTAGTTGAGCACCTGCACAGCCACAAGGCAAAGTCCATTGATGACTTGTGCTACAACAACATGTGCCCCACTGATGATAATGGCAACCATAAGGACTGGGACAAGAATACCAAGAAAGTGCTTGGTAATATCACCTTGCACCTCGCCCCCTTGATCCAGGTTGCTGTTGCTGACCTTGACACTGTCAAGGAGGTCTGGGACTACCTAAAGAAGAACTTTGATGCCCTGAGTATCAGCTCTGCCTACACTGAGCTTAGCAAGCTCCTCTTGACCACCATCCCCACTGGCTCCCATCCTGCTCCCGTGATTACTGAAATGCTCAGCCACTTCACCTCCCTCAAAGATGCTGGCTTGGACTTCCCTGCCCCTGTGCAGACAATGATAATTCTATGCAAGCTCCCTCCTACCATGGAGGTTGTAGCTCAGATCCTCAGCCAGACATCCCCTGATGAGATCAAGAATCTGTTAAGATAGACCACAAAAGAGCACTCTTGTGCCCAGTGTCAGAGACTAAATTATGAGGAGAAGCTACAGAGTACAGACCTTGTGCCCAGTGTCAGAGACTGAAGAGAAGAGACTCTGGGCACGAAAATTTTAAGTATACAAACAAAGCAAACACAGAAAAACAGTGTAACACAAAAGCCACAAATCACCTGATCAACCTGGAAAGGAAACAGCTGAAGTAATCACTGCAAATGCGCCACATAACACCACAAGAGTGCACAAACACTCAATATCAACAGTCATTGTGAATATTGGAGGTTTGACAATATCCAACCAACCTCTCAAACATCACATTGATATCTGGAACATGCTCCCACATTCATTAAGTGATGTTATTGTGTCATAGTGTCTATCCATGATTTCAGGATCTTTCCACTACCACAAGACACATCCAACCAGTCTCTGGAAAATCCACCCAATTTCCAGAACACGCATCTGATGCTTCAAAACCACATGTGTTTAATCATTATTTGGTCATCATTATGGTGTGGTACTCAGTGTCATCATTGTAATTTCATGCATGTTGGTGGTGTTAGTTTTGGTGATTTCCACCTCTTCTTATGACTCTATTACTTACTATGATGGTCTACCCTACTTACTACCAACTTGTTTTAGCTTCATAGCTGCATTGTAGCGCTAGATGCGCCCTTGACTTGTTTCCTTGACTTGTTGTTTACATTTGTTTACCCAGAAGCGCACATACCCTGTAGAGTCCAGTGTTTCTGCTCTTCAGTTACTCACACTGGACTCTAGGTGCTGTATACCTCTACACAACTGTCTATATCTTCAGTTACTCACACTGGACTCTAGTCTGGACCTTATTTGAGCAGCTCAGCAGCACTTTGTGTGCTTCCAGCAAGTTTCGGCTTGAACAGATTCCTGATGGGCCACGCCCTCACAACCCGTGAACCTCAGGTCCAGTCTGGATGGTGAAACCTGGAATGAAACTGAAACTGAAAAGTTCAGTTCAATGTCACATGTGGTCACATGGTGACCTTGTAAGTACTGCTGCACAATATCTACTATCAGCGTAGTCAGCCATAATCTTAGTTTATTTCATATCAGGATTGTTCTGATAAGGTATACTGGCTATGGACATTGCAGATTATCACCCTCATGATGGACCTTAAAGCTCAACAAGTACAGGATGCCCACCGCCACTGCCTTGTGATTTTAATCACACTCATTGCTTCCCAAGTAGTTTACTACTATAACCTCATCTTTCTCACCCCCACTGCACCTATACCATACCATACATCTATACTCTCCAGTGAAGGGTGGATGCTTGAGTTACTGAACAGCCATCCCAACAGAATTCATATGTGCTTTGGGGTCACACATGATATCTTCAATAAACTAGTGCAAGTATTGATGCATGTAGATGGTGTTTCCTCCTTGCCAGTATCAATCAAGGAGCAACTAGGTATATTTCTATATACCTGTGTCACCAGTCTGTCATCCCGACATGTTGCAGAGAGATTTCAATGTTCACCAAGCACAATCACAAAGTTAGTACCATAGTTCCTCCACACTTCTCATTTGATGACACATTTTTCAAGGTACTTCAAACAGGTGTTAGTTGTTTTCTTGGGACCATCATTCTACAACTCTCAAGTACAATTCCCAATGGAGAACACACCAATTTCACCTGCAATCACTGACAACTCACGCTTCTGATTTTTCTGTGATTGTATTGGTGCGGTCAATGGCACACACATTTGTGCCTTCACAGCCCTTGAAGACCAGCCTCATATGCACAATCAGAAAGGGTATCTGTCACAAAACTGCTTATTCGTTTGTGACTTTGACTTCTTCTTTACATACACGCTCACTGGATGGGACAGCTCAACTACAGACACCCATCTATGGAATGATGTGCATACCCAGGACTTGTGAATGCTGCAGGGAAAATATCTTCTAACTGATCATGCTGAGTTTGGGACATCAGACACTCTTCTTGTTCCATTTCATGGGGTTTGGTACCATCTCAAGGAGTGGTGCCAGGCAAGTCAAAGGTATATTTGATTCTGCTAGTTTACCAGTGGTGACAGAGTACTCAAATTCATAACCAGGCCACACAATTGAGAGGAACTTTTTAATCTATAACATGCTTCACTCCAGAATGTGATTGAACACATATTCGGCATTTTAAAGTGCCAATTCCATGTTCTCCAGTTTCCCCTCAAGTATAATATGGACATCCAAGCCTGGCTTCCCATTGTGCTGTGCACAATCCACAATTTTGTTCATTGATATGACCCAGATGCCTTTTTTGACCCAGAGCTCACAGAGGGAGATCTTCTCATAGAGCTTGGAGTGCTTGGAGATGGCCCTGCAGATGCAGCAGAGAGAAGGCAAGCAAACCATCGCCGCAACAATATTGCTCAGGAGATGTGGCAGGACTACCAGCAGGAGCTGGCACATCACAGGCTACAGGTCTCTTGATTCAAGTCGCAAAATCAATACTATAGTAGTACTTGAGTTGCAAAATCAACACTATATTGTACTACTATCACATATGTAATACATTTGTGGGTAGATGACTGCAAGGCAATACATCAAATGGGACACAACATCAGTCAGTTGGCTGTTGACTGGCCATGATCTCGCACAACCTGCATGTCAACCATACCTTCCTCTCCTCTTCACTGAACTTGTGGAAAAGTATGGCCTGATTCTTGTTCTGTTCGAGCATGAGATATTCACTGATGTTGAGTTGTTGGATGGGTGTAAGTTCATGGTGTTGCTGGAGGATATTGATAGCAGCACCAAGGGCATCAGGTGGGGCCATAGAATGGGAAATGTCTTTGACCACAGCTGCAAGCCCTTGCATTGCTGCACCACCGACTTGCTGTGCCTGTGCTGTAGCAGACAGTGGACGTGACCACTTGCATAAGCTAGCCACTGAGTTGGCAACTGAGGGAGATACCTTTCTCTTGGCACAACTAACACTGGTGACTGCAGATGACGTGGACTCAGAGGTGACAGATGGTGAAAGATAGCTGGATGGTGCAGACATTGGCATGGAATTTGGGTCACTGGTGCCACTCTGTGTACCAGGAATTCAGGGGGTTACAACCGGTGGCTGCTGGCAACTGGCCCTGGTAATCTCATCTGCAGCAACAGTGAGCTGCTTGAGGTTAAGGGAAGCGCCACTGGAAATGACTGTTGGAGGTGGCATATCATGTGAACCAGAACCACTGGCATCAGCCATGGTAGGTTTGGTGGTGGGGTGAAAAACAAAATGCCCCTTCCCCTTCTTGGGCATCATGGCCTCAACCTTTGTGAAATGGACAAAACCCTTCCCTTTGAAGGGCTTTGCATGTGGATGGGACTGCTCAACTGCTCAGCCACACCATCTTTAATATTCTAGTATGTTTTATACTCACCTTGATGTATCTCTTCCATACATTGGTTTGTACCAGCGTGATCCTGGCACCATCCTTATCAGAGTACGTAAATCCAGAAGCATTCTTGAGATCGACAACAGCTTCATAGTGTTTCTTCAGCTGTAGCATTTATTAGTGATGATCAGATGGTCCAGTTAGATCTAACTTACCAACTGAAATCTACACTCACATGAGTCAGCATTTTTCGCCCCCCATTTGGTGATCCCAGATTGGGTTGAGAAATGGGATGCAGCTGCTGTCCATGTTGATCTCTTGAAGTTCCCATCACCAGCTTTGGGTAATTCTTCAATAAGAAATTTGAGATGTGTTGTAGTATCTTCGTCTGTCCAGTTGGTGGCCTTCTTGTGAGGTTTTGTCTTTGTAGTATTGCCCTCAGATTCAACAACAGGCCCTTTTGAGTGCAATGAATGGGATGAATGTGATCTGTCAGACATGGAAGGAAATGTTGCTAGGTGCAAGAGCACTGTGGCTGTGTACAGGGCAACAGCTCCACATGACCACACATGACATTGAACTGAACTTTCAGTTTCAGTTTCATTCCAGGTTTCACCATCCAGACTGGACCTCAATATGAGAGCATCCACAACTGGTCCTACAAGCTCACTTACCCCAAGCTGAGCAGAAACTCTGGCAACTTGCTTGCCAAGAAGAGCTCAATGTGCTGTGAAAGTGCAAAGTCTTTGAGCTTGTTGACCATCCCTGAGACCAGAAGGTCATAAAGAATTGATGGGTCTTCAACGTGATGTTGGATGGCCATAAGAAAGCCTGCTTAGTTGTGAAAGGCTTCTCCCTGGTTGAGGGATTAGATTTCAACCAGGTCTTCTCACCAGTCATGTGCTTCGAAACAGTGCACCTCATGCTTGCACTTGCCACACTTGAAAATTGGTATATCACTGGACTCAACATTCGGAGCACCTACTTGTATGGCAAGCTCAACAAAGAGATCTATGTGGAATAACCCAAAGGGTTTGCTGTTCCTGGGCAAGAGTGCAAAGTGCTCTGCCTTTGGTGTGCCCTCTATAGCCTAAAACAGGCCAGCCTAGCTCAGTGGCACACACTTGATGAGTCTCTCAAAGAGCTCGGGTTTGAGGGCCTTAAGTCTGAAGCAGGCATCTTCTACAAGAAGAAAGGCACCAACATTGTCATTGGTATCATATATGTTGACAATGCACTATTCTGCAGCCCTAACAAGGCTGTTGCTGATGCCATCAAAGTGCAGTTCATGCACAAATGGGAGTGCAGAGAGCTTGGAGAACCTAATGAGTTACTCCAAATGTGAATTACCTGCAAAGGTCACACTATCCACTTGGACCAATGTGCGTACCTACAAAAGGTTGTCGAACACTGTGGCATGCTTAATGCAAAGTCTGCAAGCACCCCACTGCTGGCTGGCTACTATCCTGCCAAGAACACAGAGCCTATTGATGCAGAACTCTGCTCCTGTTTCCAGATGGTAATAGGGTCCCTCCTGTATCTTATGTTAGGCACTAGGCCCAACATTGCTTTTGCAGTCACACATCTCTCGTGCCATGCCACGAACCCAACCATCTCAACAAAGTGCTATATATCTGTTGCTATCTCATTGGGACATCTACATACTCCCTAGTATATAATGGTGGATGTGGTACTGGACTGATTACATGCATGGACTCAGATTGGGGATCAGATGCTACCTCTCACCTCTCACAAACAGATTTCTACCTGAAGCTTGCAGATGGCTTGATTAGTTGGACTTCTCATGTGCAGAAGATTATCGTGTACTCATCCACTGAGGCTGAATACATGACTTTGAGTGATTGCGCTCACCAAGTTACCTGGATTCAAAGCTTGCTCGGTGAGCTTGGCTACAAGCTGAAAGCTATCCCGATTTGCGGTGACAATCAGGGGTCCATATTCATGGCATCCAACCCTGTAACAGAGCCTCACTCCAAGCACATCAACATCTGCTACCATGGGATCTGCGAGTCAGTTGCAAAAGGTAATGTGGAACTATTCTTCATTGATGGTGCTGAGAATCCTGCCGATCTGCTCACCAAGAACTTACCACATGAAGTTCAGAGCTCAACTAGGCTTACAATTTCCCTCTGGCAGCATCTAGCACCTTATTCATTGAAGTGCTCTACGTACAGCACAGCAAGGGGGGAGTGTTGAAGTCACACATGCACCCGGCATAAGCCATCAATGAAGTGCACACAAGACTGTGACCCATATTAGTGTAGACTTAGTAATAGTCCTCTTTAGGTAGATGTTACATGTCACACGTCATGTGTCACAGTCACATATCACACTATTTGTTGTATATAAACAGTGGACATTGCTGACATAATATAACAGCTCTTGACCAGCTACCGCTATCATCTCAGCTTGTGCCCTCCACACAACAGGTGAGTAGGAGTAGCAGTTTCTCTATGTATATAGGTATTGCTTCAACAAAAATGTGATATTGTGGACATTATTTGTCACACCTCTTGTGCAACATGGCAAACTTGACCAAACAGATGCCTTTTCCTACTATGTAGCAGTGGGCTCAACACAACAAATGTTAGTGCTGGAGCTAATGGTAAGTTTCCCACTACCACTACATATTAACTTGTCTAACCAAGCTACCAATAGGTTATTGGACCACACAACAAATGTTAGTGCCAGAGTTAATGGTAAGTTTTCCACTCCCACTACACATTAACTTGTCTAACAATGGTACTAATAGGTTATTTGACTATGGAACAAATGTTAGTGCTGGAACCAATGGTAAGTTTCCCACTACCACCATCTATTAGCTTGTCTAACAATGGTACCAATAGGGTAGTATTTGACTACACAATAAATGTTAGTGCTGGAACAAATGGTAAGTTTGTCACTACCACTACTATTAATTTGTCTAACATAGGTCCTAATATGTTATTTGACTATTGTCAAATCCAACTTGATAATATATTGGCTTTGGAATATGCTATTCGGAGTGCTTGAATGAGTATTAATATTGAAGTTGGACTTGGTGAATGGAGTGTAAAAAAGACAGGAAAAGTCACATATAGGAAAGTGCTGAAGTCATTCAGAGCAATATTAATAAAAGGCATTTGCAGTTTTTCCTGATTAGCATGCACCAAGTATTGCATTTAGCTGGAATCTAGCCTGCTATAAATGCACTATGTGTTGAATCCAAATTGTGTTTAGCTTGCTGGATAGATGCTATACATTCAATCATGATTGTGGCCCTGGCTCTGTGTTGCTTTATGTTGCTATAGATTGTTTTTTATTGTCCTTTTTATGATTAAATTTTGAGACATGTTCTTTTATTGCTTTTGAGCTTTAAGTTGATTAAATGCAAAAAAGAAGATAAAAGTAACATAAAGCAATAAAATTCCAGGGGGTTTTTGTTACAACCATGTCCAACTGTGGATCTTATCCAGTTACTCCGGTCGCATCGCAGCACTCTAGCTCAACTCCAGTCACTTGTCATTACTCTGATCACGGTTGCACAGGTATGCCTCTGCTAACTATGACCTTTGGTCTAGTCTCTATTCAGTCCTTACCACACTTGCCCGTCTACCCTGTCTTGATGTGAGTTCTCCTTGTATTTGTTATATCTTCTACCTTGTATCATTTTCACCAGACCTAGTTTATTTTCATTGGAACTGACCTAGTACTTTCTCCAGTTATCCCTTGTCCACCTTTTAGGCTGTTTACTTGTCACCATAAGTACTTGTCCCTAGTTCTTACTTAGTATCAGTGCTGTGCAGTTTATCCTGTACTCTCCAGTCTGAAATCAACCAAAGTTACTACTCCTGTTCCTATTTGTCTCTGTCTCTGTCTCCTCTTCACTGGAACCTATGCAAGGGATCAACGCTCATTGTCCTTAGTCGTTGAATCCAAGTGGTCACCAACTCCAGCCAGACTAATCTCTTGTCCAGCCCTCTGCCCTCTTCCCTCATCCATCTTTGTCCGGACTTGACTGGACCCCCTACTGGAGTAGACCTGGACTTGACAGTTTTTCCTGACGCAGGGTGACTTCAGTGATGCAAAGTCAACCTTAGATCTGTGAGCAGCACAAAGCCAGCTTGTGGTGGGATGTGCCCTGGTTCTTGAGTGCTTGAGACTCTGGTGAGTTCAGCATTGAGGCAGCTTAGCAAACGATGCGAGTGCGGGAACAACACTGAGGCTGAGATCTGAGATTGCAGTGGACTTGAAGAGTTCAAGTTGAGTCTGAGTCAAGCAGTGTGGTTGAAACAAAAGTCCCGTGACACTGGTGGCATGGGATATTTACAATTATGTAACTTCAATCTCGCCAACTCTGACTTGCATTGCTGCTTCATCCCCCCTCCTTGAGCAACTTCACACACATGATGCCTTGTCCACTCTCACCTGTGACCTGAAGCCCCCCAGTGAGTTCAATACTTGGAGGTGGCTTTGTGCCACTTATAGATCTAAGGTTGACTTTGTGTCACCTTTGATTGCACTCCATTGACTTCAGGTCACTGAAGTTGCCCCAGCACCACCTCGTATTGAGTGCCAGTAGGGTTAAAGACCTCAAGGAGTACCTGTCATGTCACTCAGGCTAGTTCTCTTGCACCAGCTCCTTTTATCATCACCTCTTCATCCATCCTCAATTTGCCTATACACACATGTCTTGTCCACTCTCACCTGTGTTCTCAAACTTCCTCATGAACTCACAATCTGGTAGGCAGACTTGGACTTGGCTTTGTGCCACTCAAACTTTTGAGGTTGATTTTGTGCTACCTTAGATCACACACTCTCAACTTCATGTCATGGAGGCCTCCCTAGAAATCTTCAAGCCCTTGTTTATCTTGTGTGTCGTTAGGTGTGTAATTCTGTTTCCTTTCTCACTTCCATAAATTAACTGCTATCTTGTGATCATTTACACCACTGTATTATACCTAGCAGTCCCACCATGGCCTCTGCCATATCTTGCTTCAAACCATATACTTGGCCCCACAATGGTACATTTTTCCCCTTCCATTGGATCCATGAGCTAATATACATCTACAGCAAAAATCACTTCTCTCAACGCATGAGCAGTCGCCTGCAAGGATGACTGGGTGATAACATCACCCAATGTAGATTTTGTCCCAGAACCCATATTTTCAAGGATGAAAACCTTCAACCCTGCGCTGATGGTTGTTTTGGGCTAGTTGATTGCTCTCAATAGCCACAGCTTTACAGAGTATACCAGCACTCTGTTGCATTCCTTGAAAGGCCTCTGTCCCCTCACTTGCCATTGCATGGTACAATCTGACTCAGGACAATTTCGTCATTCCAACTGGCTCCAAGTCTGCAGTGGGCACACTTGGAGATAGAAGTGTCAAGGACTTCGAGCATCTACTTCAGCTGTTATGTGGCCACCACCTCCTCCATTGCAATGCAACTTGGAGATCATCATGGCACAGCAAGCTGTCAAAGCTACTATATGATGTGCCCACTTACTCGGCACAAGGGCACTGCCTGTGGGGCACCATCACAGCTACAATTTCTGAGGATTCAAATGACATTGACATGCCAGTTGTGATGCCAGTGGTGCAGGTGGGTCTGAATTGTAATCACACTTGATCAGCTGAAATGAGCACACTGGAAAGTTCCAAAGGAACAGAATGCCATAGAGTGAGTATATATGAGAGTGAATTCAATGAGTAGTAAATCACTGACATGGATGACAATGACATTCCTCTGATCTCTGCAGAAACGTAGCTCATGCTCCTGAAACAACAGTTGCCACTCACATCATGGTAAGCTCTGAAACTCTGGCTACTAACTTCCATTTACACTGAACTACAGCAGCGACTTATAATGAACTAGCAAAGACATTACAGCGCAGTGGCTTTCACTGGCACCAAGGCTCCAATTGGACCTGTGGTCCAATAGATGCTGCTGATGCCTATTGGATGATGCTCTCCTTATTAAGAATCCAACCTCCTGGAAAATTTCAAAGCACAGTGAAAGGTGTAAAACTTCATCATATCCCTGATTGGGCATAAAGATTTAAAGAGGTGAGACAACCCTAAGGGACAAGCCCAAAGAACTATCATGCAGGCTCTGAGGAGGAATAGGAGTCAAGTCTTAGAGCATAAACCAAAAGAGAGCTTGAATGGAGAGCCCCAGGGTGCTGGATTGACCAGTACATATACTACAGAGCATGCACCAGGCATGAGGTATACATGAGACTACAGCATGTATGTAGGTAGTGGTATGACATCAAGGGTGTAGATATGGCTACCACAAGACATACATGAGGCAAGGGTGTTACGCTGAGACGAAGTCTCGGCGTGTTCTAACCCAGAGGGTCGTTCGTTCGTCCTTTACAAGGTTGTTCCTTGTATCATGCCCACAGACGATGCTTGGGACTTAGTTCTAGGGACAGCGGTTCCCTAACCAGCAAGGGTTACTGGATTTGGTCGAGAGTTCAGAGTATCTCTTGATAGAGATATGAGAGCATTCAGAGAGTTAAGACAAGCTAGATTGGGTAGCTCGAGAATGGGGAATACAGGAGCTGTCCCTAGGGTTTATATACTACAGTCCGTATAGCCTCATGGAGGCAGCGCGGTATACATGAGGCAAGAGAAACTAAGGCTATTGGGTGTCACAGGCTCAGCCGGACACAGGAACGTAGAGATAAGCACAGGTTGGCACAGCCAACACGGACAGCAGGGAAAGGCATGCTGTACAGCAACAAGGCTGTACCGAGAAGGGTCTAGTCCAAGAAGGGAAGAAAGAAAAGAGCGGGGCGACCGTAACAAAGGGACTAGGCTACATACAGTGTTTCAGGTTGTATACAGGCTGCTTACAGGCTGTAAACAGGTTGCATACAGGTCCGATAAGTTAGGATGTCATCTAATCACAGATTAGATAAGATAAAAAGTCATGGTCCATTACACTACTCCCCCCTCAGCTGCAGGATTCCAGACTGCAGAACTGAGCATCACAAACCACAGGTTTTCAGGGATACAACTAAATAATGAATCAAAGTCCAATTGTGCCATCTGGAGCTTCCAAGGAGCAAAGGGGTTCTCTTTATAAAAGCGCTCAACTATCAAAGGAGCATCCTTCAAGTTTGAAGAGGGTTCCCATGTATGCTCGTGCTCTTCATAGCCCTTCCAGTGTACCAGATACTGGAGCTGCCTTCTATAAATACGAGAAGCTACTATATAGTCCACTTCATACTCTTCATCATGCTCTTCAGAGACATGCACTGGACCAGGCCAGGACATAGGCTGCCCAGGGAGAGGACCTAAATAAGGTTTGACATGTGATACATTCACAACTGGGTGAATGCAAAGGGTTTTTGGGAGCTTAAGCTCTACTGCATTAGGGGTTACATGTGTGACCTCATAGGGTCCAATCCATTTCTCTGTAAGCTTCTTAGAAGCACAATTAAGCATACATAAATTGTCAGTGGAAAGCCAGACTTGCTGGCCTACAGTATAGTCTGGGGCAGGGTTTCTATGCTTCTCTGCCTGTAGCTTCATAGAGTGTTTGGCCTTCTCAGAGGCTTCAACAACTTTATTGAATATGGCTGCAAAGTTCTTAGCCACTGGGGCTGTTGTTGCAGCTGGCTCTACACCCATGTGAGGGGAATAACTCTGTGTAATTCCAAATGGGGAATCAGTAGTAACCTCCAAGACTGTGTTGTTCCAGATGAACTGAGCAATTTTGATCCATTTAGCCCATTTGTTCTGATGATCACTGACAGATATGGAGATACTGATTGATTTCATGGTTCAACCATTCGGTTTGTCCATCCATTTGTGGGTGGAAGGCAGTGGACATCCATCTTGCACTTCACACTTAAAAGTCTATACAACTCCCCCAGGAAGTTGCTTGTGAAGACTGATCCACGGTCAGAGACTATGGTACTAGGCAGTCCATGTTGACACCAGACATGGTCTCTAAACAACTCTGCAGTTGACAATGTGGTTTCCTCTTTAGTGCATGGCACAAAGACTACCTCCTTTGAGAACCAATCAACAGCCACTAATATATAGTTGTAACCAAGGGATTCTGGCATCTTAGTAAAGTCCATTGTGACATCAAGCCATGGGCCACTAGGCATAGGAAGTGGGAGTAGACTTCCAGAAGTCTTTTGATTCGACACCTTTGACTGTTGGCACTTCTGGCAGTGCTTCACATATGTCTGAATCTGCTCCTTCATCCCTTGCCACATATAGTGCTTCCTGAGTGCATTATAAGTAGCTTTGACACCCTTGTGACCAGCAATAGGTGTGTCATGAAAGTCCATAATAAGCAACTGGCACTCTTCATAGGTCTGATCAGTAACATCAACCAACTTAATAGATACAGGGTTCAACAGGACCTGATCCTTGTTGTCATTGGAACTAAAGATGTAGTGGTCTGAGCACCTACTAAGTGGATCTGCAACATGCATCTGGGTTCCTTTCTTATAGATAAGCAAGTAGTTAGACCGTGTCATCCACATCTGCCAGCATGCTTGGTGCTTAGACAGGTTCTGTGATCTTGTAAAGTAGGTTAAGTTATGATGGTCTGTATAAATCTCAAAGGCATAAGGAGTGGCCTCAAGATAATGGCACCAAACCTCAGTTGCCTTAATAATGGCCAGCATTTCCTTATCATGAATAGGGTAATTGTATGGTCTGAATTTGCTGTCTTCACACTTCACAGATATCACTCCCCCAACGGCGAACTCAGACACATCAGTTTTGAGGCGGAATTCACGGTCCTGGTCAGGGTACTGTAACACTGGAGCATGGGTAAAGGCAGCCTTCAAGGCTTCAAACGCAGCACATTCCTTTTCTCCAAAGCTAAACACAACATCCTTACATGTCAAGTCCGTCAATGGCCTAGCCATGATCACATAATCCTTAATAAAGTGTCTATAGAAGTTGCCAAGACCTAGGAATGCACAGACCCGCTTTACATTTGTTGGTTCTGGCCACTTCAAAATAGCACTAACTTTTTCAGGATCCATTTTAATACCATCACATGAAACAATCATACCAAGGAAGTCAACTTCAGTAACATGGAAGTGACACTTCTCAGGTTTGACATAAAGATCATTATCATGCAGGCATTTTAAGACTTCAAGCACAATCCTGTCATGCTCATCCTGATTGTCTGTACTCATAGATATCATTAGGTCATCAATGTACACCACACAGACACCCAACGTATCATGGTGTTGAAGTCACATGTGCACCTGGTGTAAACCGTTGACAAAGTGCATACAAGACTGCAACCCATATTAGTGTAGACTTAGTAATAGTCCTCTTTAAAGTAGATGTTACATGTCACAGTCACGCATCACACTATTTGTTGTATATAAACAGCAGAGATCCCTTATATAATAGAACAGCTCTTGACCAGCTACTGCTATCATCTCAGGTTGTGCACTCCACCCAACAGGTGAGTTGGAGTAGCAGTTCCTCTATGTATATAGGTATTGCTTCAACACATGGAAGATCTCATTCATCATTTTTTGGAATGTTGCAGGTGAATTGCACAGACCAAAATACATAACTACAGGCTCAAAAGCCCCTTTGTGCATTACAAACACAGCCTTCCACTCATCACCTTCCTTAATCCAGACATTGTTATACCCCCAGTGAAGATCCATCTTTGTGAAAAGTTTACATCCTTCAGCTTGTCAACAAGCTGACTGATCAAGGGTAGTGGGTAGTTATTTTTTATGGTCCACTCATTTAAATATTGATAGTCCTGGACCATGTGCTTACCCTTCTTGGGGACAAAGAACACAGGAGATGTCTGAGGTGAGACAGAAGGGCGAATATAGCCTTTCACCAGCTGATCATCAAGAAAAGCTTCAACCTCTTTCTGCTCATCCACCGACAGGGGTATCAAATGCCCTTTCCTAGGTGGGAATTCTCCTTTAGGTCAATGCTATGGTTCCATGGCTTCCTAAGTGGCATGCTGTCAAGACCATGTCCAACTCCAGACTCTTATCCAGTTACTCCAGTTGCATCGCAGCTCTACAGCTCAACTCTGGACCTCTGCACACCACTCCGGTCCCGGACGCGCACATAACCTTCCGCTAAGTGTGATCCTTTGCATTAGTCTCAATCCAGTCGCTACCATACTTCCCCATCTACCCTGTTGTACCGTGAGTTCCCCATGCTCCGTTTATACCTTCTACCTTGTAGTATTTTCTCTGGACCTTACTTATTTTCATCGGACCTGACCTAGTCCCAACTCCGGTTGTTCCTTGT
>Ga0307516_10002462_pt1 | contig 24745 bp, 29 predicted proteins | sample 19_EM_MG_FD_203310 | JGI IMG/M metagenome (GOLD analysis project Ga0307516, IMG submission 203310) | Populus trichocarpa ectomycorrhiza microbial communities from riparian zone in the Pacific Northwest, United States - 19_EM | ecosystem: Host-associated > Plants > Roots > Unclassified | place...
TATCTTGACTAATATGACTATCTTGACTAATATGACTATCTTGACTAATATGACTATCTTGACTAATATGACTTCTATGCCAGTGCTCACTCCTGAGAGTTGGAGTTATATTTCTTGCTCTTTTCCTAACTCCTTGGGAAAAACTCGACCCTAAGGAATTTGTTTTTGGACTCGGCTGATGTTTTTCTTCTTCCGGCGCAGTTTCTTTTTTCTTTCCTTTTGCTTTGCTTTCTAAAACTTTTACTTTTTCAATAAGACTATTAAGGTTTGCTTCAAGATTATCTTCATCTTTTTCCCAAATTTCACCTTGAGGATGTCTATAATTTTCTTTAGATTCAAAACATTTTTTATAACTTTGAAGTTTTTTGGCAATAAATTTTAATTCTTCTAAGGTGTTCTCTTCTTTATACTCGCTAAGCAAAACTTCTAGCGTTTCTTGATAATAATTTTTAAAAAATTCATTTTTTTCTCTTTCCTCTCAGTTAGGAAATGACTCTTTTACTACTTTTTCTTTTCAGTTTCTTAATAAAATAAAAGATTTTTTCTCTGATAAGAAATTTTCTTTAAAATCTGCTAAATCTTTTTCAAATAAGAAAAATTTTCTAGCACCACCATATTTTTTATTTTTATAGACAAAAAAAATTTTGTCATCCCTAAATTCTACAATTCGAAACTCTTCCGTTTCTAGTTCCTTTGTCGAAATTGCTAAATTTTTTCAACCTAAACTGATAATTTTAACTATTTCATCATCTGTTAAAATATTTTTTAAACGACTATCGAGGATTAATGTTTCTTTACTTTCGCTTTTATGACAAAAAGGGCATCGACTAATTTCTGTTTCTGAGTTATGCCAACTACCACAACATTTTAAATAATAATGATTTTTGCTTTCGGCTCGTTTTGTTAAGGTTAGATTGGTTATCTCTTCGCTACTAAATCGATGACTAAGATCATGGTTAATTGGGTTTACATCTTTACAACCTTTACAATCAATTTCTATTTCATCATCTACTTTGTAAGTAAAAAAGGGAATTGCTTCACATTGGATAAAACGAGTTATTGATTTATCATGACAATATTCACTTAACTCTAAATCGAAGCCAGTAACAATTCCCTTGTAAGATTGTTTGGTGATACTTTTTATAGTTCTTATTTTCTTGGTCATATAGGTATAAGATGTTAATAATAGTGGTTTTTTCTGTAGATTTTTTCAAATAATTTTTTTATTATCAAATGTTGTTTTTGAAACCGTTAGTGTCTGAAAATAATCCATATATATATATATATAGAAAAATAGCTAAACTACAATTAAACTCCTATATATAAATAAGTTATAAGCATTTTTTTAAAATCAGGATTTGAAAATTTTCTTTTATAAGGATTATATTGGACTTATTTCAGAAAAAATCTTAAACTTGTTGATATGGATAAGGAGTTAAGTAAAGCTTTATTTGCTGGTAAGGTTAAAATAGAGAATTTGGAATTATTTACGTGAAAAGGTGAAAGAATTGGTATTTATTACTTAGAGGCTTTTATTGTTTATTATCTTTTTAAAAAATAGTAAAACTATAATATTATGACTGAACTAAGAGAAATAAATAATCAACAATTACTTAATGAGTTAAGCGAAAGAGCCAAAAAGCACCAAATAGGCCTTAAGCAATTAGAAGAAATATTCGAAGAAATTAAATGACGAGAAGGTTGTCGTTTAGCCAGCAAAGATCAAGAAAGAGACCAAGAAATAGCCGAGTGAGATAAAGTAGAAAGTAAACTAGCTGATGAATAACGAAAACCAACCCCAACGAGGAGACATTTATTGAACTGTCTTTGAGCCATCTATTGGCACAGAAGTTAATGGTAAAAAAAGATTAGCCTTGGTTATTTCCAACGATTGATACAATGAAGAATATAAAAGAGTAGCTATTTTACCTATTTCTAGTAAAACTCATCACGTTTATCCTTTTGAATTATATGTCGGAAAATTAATTGATGATCAAGAAAGCAAAATAATGTGCGATCAAATTAAATCGTTTGATAAATGAAGATTAAAATCCTTGGTTGGTAAATTACCTAAAAATTTACTAAAAGAAGTTGAGACTAAGTTAAAAAGATTTTTGCTTTTACCAAATAAAACAGATTAATTAAAAATTTTTACTGAATTTTGCTTAGGTTTTTAATAAGTTAGTAGAAAGCATTAGTAAGTTGCTTAATTTTTCTGCTAATTATTTAGGTAAATTAATTATTATTTAGCAAGTTGTTCCGTCCTAGTTTGTAATTCGGCTCGTAATTGCTGATTTGCTTTAAACTCTTCTGGCATTACCAGCTGATCTAGTTGGTTAATAGTTGACTGCTTTAATGTTTCATTTTGAGCATGCCGTTCTAAATCTTTAATTTTAACTTGCTGGGCTAACAAGGTTTTAACAGTAAAGAAAGCGGAAAGTATAAATGTGCTAAAAGTCAAGGAAATGAATAAAGATTTATTTGCTGGTATGGTTAAAATATCTGAATTAGAGTATTTACCAGGGCGAGGTAAAGGTTAAATATTTGATAAAAAAAGAGTTAGCATTCATTAAGTTTAGAGACTTATTCAGTTTATTATCTTTTTAAAAAATAGTAAAACTATAATATTATGACTGAGTTAATAATCATCAGAACCAATAATAGTCAACCTATTAAAAAGTTATTAAAAGAAAAGCAAATTAATTACGAATTCTACCAAACACCAGGTCAAAATTTGCCTATCGATTGAGAAACTAAGGCTTTAAAGGAATGAAAAGAATTAAGTGATGAACAATTAAATAAAGAATTAGATAGTTTAAATTACTAACCGGGGAGATATTTATTGACTTAATTTTAGTCCAACCATTGGCACAGAGATTTACAAAATTAGACCATCTTTAATTCTTTTTATTTCTGATCAAAGAGTTATTGCTTTACCTATTACCTCTAATATTCGAGAAGTAAAAGAATGGCAATTAATAGTGAAAAAACTGATTAAAAATAAAGATGGTAAGATATTATTAGATCAGATTAGAGCTTTTGACAAACAAAGGTTATTAAAAAAGCTTGGTGAAATACCTCAAGCAGAAATGATTAGAGTTAATCAATTATTAAAAAAGATGCTTTTGTTATAAAGGTCAAATAAAAGCAATAAATTTATTTTTGCTCTTTATTTTCCTTGGTGAGAACTCTGTTCTTATTCTTCATAAATAATCAAACAACTATCCCTATTATTAATAAAATTATTGCTCCAATTAACAAAGGTTTCCAGTCAAAATTATTGGAATTGTCATTGTCTAATTGGTTAGGGTTATTTGAGTTTCTTCTATTTAATTTATGAGAGGATTATTACAATATTCGTCGTTTTTTTTCTTTTTGAGAAATAATTATTAAAATAGTAAAAAATATGAATTTTATTTTGATTTTTGTTATTTTTGTTATTTTTGTTATTTTTGCTGGTTTGTTTCTAATTAGTTTGTCACGCAATTTAGTCTTTCGCATAATTAAAAAAAAATTAAAATGGTGGATATTGACTCAGTGAGGAGCAAGCATTTTAGTATTATTAGCAAAAACATTTTTATTAGTAACTGGGTTAAAAGTTTTTCACGGTTTGAAGCTCGGTGGAAGTTTTGCTGATAATTTGGAAATCATTAAAGGTAAAAAGTTTGATTTTCCTTTGCCATGAAAGAATTACCAACTCGGATTTAATAGTTTTGTAATTGCTTACCTACTGGCTGTTTTGGTTTATGTTCACTTAGCTTATCTCCATATGTATATAGGATATGTACTAGAAGACAAAATTCGGGAACATTTAGTCCAAGTTTCACTTAATCATTATGTCCATCTTCCTTATTTACAAACCCAGGTAATAAAAAGTAAATTACGAAACATTCTTTACTTAGATATTCCCATATTAAGTCTCTATTTTACAGGTGGTAACAAAGGACAAAATTTTAACCAAATTTTCTACCAAACTGCTGATACTTTTTTGACTGGATGATTAATTTTTACCTCTTTGCAGAATAAAATAGATTTTCTAATAATAATTGGCGCAATTATTTTTACTTTACTTCTCGTTGCTCTTTTAAAATACCTAATAATAAAAAAGGAAAAGAAATTCAAACAATCTCTAGATCAAGAAAATCAAAAAATAGATAACTTGCTAGATAATATTGAATTATTGAAAAAGAAAGAACTGAGTCCGATTTTTTTTCAAGAAATTAAACAAAAAATTCAAAAAAATATCAAACAGAGAGTTAAAGATAAATTTTTAATTGTGGCTAACGGAGTTTATCCTAACCACCTTCTACCACGAGCAACTGGGATGATTTTGTTCTTTTTTACTTTAAATATTGAAGCGTGTTTGTTAACTGATAATATTCTCCGGCAACTAAAGAGTGTACTGGTAGCTACTTGGGATTTACCTAGTTTCCTCACTTCTAGCCGACGCTTTACTAATTTTTATCAAATGACTAAATTGCCAAAACAAGAGAAAACTCCTAAAATTTTTCTTCGAGAACCAATTAAAAAAATTGAATTACGCAATATTTGCTACCAATATCCAAAACAAAAAGAATATCTTTTAAAAAATTTCAATAAAGAGTTTAGAGCAGGAGAAATCAGCAAGCTTGAAGGACGAAACGGCACTGGTAAATCTACCTCTATTTTGTTGATCCTTGGGCTATTAAAACCACAAAAAGGTCAAATTATCATTAATAATCAATTTAACTTACAAGAGATTAATCTAGAACATTGACGGAAACAAATTTCCTATTGTGCTAATCAAACACTGTTAAAAAAAGGTTCCGAGGGAGAAAAACAAATCCAAGAACTCGAAGACGCTTTGCTAAAAGATAACTATTCCTTTTACGACAAAGAAAGAAAAAGCCAAGTATTGATTTTGGATGAGGCTTGAAATTCAATGGATAAGAATAATCGCGAAGAGTGAAGAGAAAAAGTTAGAAATCTCACTAAAAGTAATAAAACCGTTACCATTATCATTGAACATTAGCCATCATAATTAACTTTTCACAATATAATTCCAAAGCAAAGCGATATTTTTATATTTGTAATTTTTTTCATCAAATTCGCGTAGTTTTTCTTTTACTTGCTAAAAAAGAATTTTATTTCTCTTTCGGCTGCTTGCGGACTATCTGAACCATGAATAGCATTATTATCAATATTTTTACCAAAAAGTTGGCGAATAGTTCCTTTTTTAGCCTCCTGAGGATTAGTAGCACCAATTAATTCTCTTTGCAAAGAAATAGCATTTTTGCCTTCTCAACAAATAACCAACACTGATGAATTGCACATAAATCTAGTCATTGCGGAAAAAAAAGGTTTGCCTTTGTGCTCTTGATAAAATTCTTCAACTTGTGGTAATGTCAAAATTACCTTTTTACTAGCAAGCATTTTTAGGTTGGCGTTTTTTAAAATGTCAATAATTTGAATACTAACATTAGCTCGCATGGCATCGGGTTTGATAATGGTAAGAGTTTTTTCCATAATATTATTTTTTTAATATTAAACTAATTGAGCAAAAAAACTGATCAAAAAATTTTAAATTTCTATCTTTGCAATAATTTTCGCAAGCGTCCAAGGTCAGTATTATCTAATAATGAATTTTTATTGTGTAAGCGCTTTTTTTGACTATTAGTTTTATTATAAGCTAAATGTGAAGTGTGAGCATGCTTAATTTTTACTTTGCCTTTAGCAGTCACTTTAAAAAAACGTTTTTTTAGAGAACTTTTGGTTTTGAATTTGACACTAACCATATTATTTTTTTTTATAGATCACAATCGAATAAACATTTTTGTTAAGTTTGATTTCTCCTTTTGTTTGAACATTAGAAGCATTAATTTGTAAGGTATGAATTATTTTTTGACATTTTTCCAAAGCAATATCTTTGTGTCCTTGTTCTCTTCCACGCATTACTAAGTCAATTCTTACTCCGGCATAGCCCTCTTCTAACCAGTCAATAACTTTTTTGATTTTTACTTGTAAGTCTCCTTCACCGATATGAAAAGAAAATTTAGCTTCTTTGATAACATTTTTATTAGTTTGTGGATTGCTTTTTTTTTTTAACTGGTAAAGATATTTTTGGTAATCTAATATTTTACAAACTGGTGGATTAGCTTGCGGAGAAAGACAAAAAAGATCTAATCCTAATTTTTTAGCTTCCAGCAAAGCTTGGTGTTTGGAAAGAATGCTTTTGCTACCATCTTCATTAATTAGTAAAACTTCTTGAGCGCTGATATTTTCATTTAAAAGTTTGATGAGATTATTTATCGCGTTGCTATTTTTCTGAACCATGTAGCGTTTCTTTAATTAATACATTATATTTTTTACTTTGGCGAACTTTTTTCTCACCTTGCTTTACTCAACCAATTTTAGTAATCTTTTTTTTTTCAACTAATCAATAGGCGACATTAGAAAGAGGAATAGCAACCGCAACCTCTTTTAATTCACTTTTTTTTTTATTTTCGGGATTTTTATCATATTGTTTACGGGTCGCTTTTTTTAAATAGATTTGCTGTTTTTTTGGTTCGATTTGGGAAATTTTATCAATTAAGCCATAAAAATCACCCGTAATAACTTTTACTGGATCACCAACTTTTAATTTAATTTTGTTCATATTTAGATAATTTCGGGTGCTAAGGAAAGAATTTTTTGGTAGCCTCATTCAGCAAATTCACGTAAAATGGGCACGAATATACGTGTGCCGATTGGTTGCTTATCTTCTTTCTTAATTAAAACAGCATAGTTTTTACTAAATTTGATATGAGAACCATCGGGACGAGCAAAACCTTTTTTATCATTAACAATAATAGCTAATACAACTTGTTTTTTTTTCGTATTGGCATGAGGAATTGCTTTTTTAACGCTAGCAATTACTAAGTCACCAATTCCACTAAATTTTCTATTTGACCCTCCTAAGCAACGGATCACTAATAATTCTTTAGCACCAGAATTATCAGCAACTAATAAGCGAGATTCATTTTGGATATTCATATAATAATTTAATAACTTTGCGAAATCGAAAAAGAAATTTTAACCAATTTCATTAAACTTTTAGACAAGCAAACGACTTTTTTCTAAAAAAATTCTTTGTAACATATAATATTAAATATAATATAGTATGTAAAATTAAACTTATGAAAAACTTAAAAAGAATGCTCTATCTCTGAGCTCACCCAGTCACGCCCTAGTGGCAAAAAATTATATCAGTAATTCCTAGGCTAAACCTAGTAATTAAAAAATTAAAAAACTAAAACAGTAGGTTAATGCTGTTAAAAAATATATTACTATTAGCCAAAATTTACATTAAAAACCATTTTAAAAAATTAAACAAAAAATTAAAATAAATATCATGACAAATAATACAAATACATACATAAATAATATTGAAAACATAAAAAAACCAACTGAAGAGATTAAATTTATAGATTTACCAACAGTAAAGGAAATTAGCGAAAAAGGTTTACCAGCAGAATTTAAAAAGGCTTTACTAGACCCTAATGCACGGTTTAATAGTGATTGTGAAGTCCGCTGTTCTTATGAAAATTGTCCCTGAAATACTGATTTTAGAATTGAAATATTTTTAGAAGGAAATCGGAGAAAGTGAGCTCGCAGACCCAATCAAGCTACTTGGTTGCCAGGCAGTTGAGATTATGGAGCTTTTACTTCTCATTATTTATCCCGTTGAGATTTATGATTGAGAGATATTGACCATGCTTGCCGAGTAATTCCTTTACTAAAAGATGATACCGTTTATACCGTTAATTTGTGAGGTAGTCACTGTGCCGAAGATAGTGATTTTTGTAATAATGCTTTAACATTAATTCGCAGAGCAATCAGTCACCATGAAAAAGGTGGTGAAGTCAAAGTGCGAGAAACGCTTAGTTCTGATATTTCAGCAGGAAGCAGATTTGTTTTTAAAACCGGAGCTACTATTGGGGCAGGTTTTATAAACCCAGCAGCAGCAATGGCTATCGGAGCATCTGCGTGAGGAGCAGGACAAGTTGGCCAGGAACTATGTGATAGTGAGCGTGGTAAATCTTTTTGAAATACTGTAGGTGGTATGGGCGAAAATGCTTTTTTAGGAGGAGCTGAAGGAGGCATTCTTGGAAGTCTTTCTGGTGGTTTAGACGCTTATGCAGGCGGTGTACTTAAGGAAAATGCATTTAAAAAGATAACTGGTCCAATAGTAGAAAATTTTGTGCAGCATAATGCTCATAAAATAGCTGGAAGAAATTATGATTCTGATTGTCCAGTATGCAAGCCTTAAGTATTTTTTAGCATTTATAATACTATTATGTATAATATATATAGGAATTATTGCAACATTACTTACTTTAAAAGGTATTTTGCTACCTACATGGTTGATGAGAAGAGGAAAAAGAAACTGAAAATTTAATTGGCGAAATGACTGAAAAAAACTTTTAGTAACTATAATTTTTTATTCTTGTATTATGCCTTTTCTTGCTTTTTTTGTTTTTCTTTTAAGATAATTTGACAAAAAGGATAATTACGCTATTCAGTAAAAAAGTTATTGGCGACAGTAGGAATTTCTGTCGTCAATTTTGTAAATTAATAAAAAAATGATTTGACCAGATTCGCCTTTCCATTGTTGTAATAAATGCGGTAAAGAAAAATTTATGTTAGCGCTAATTTGAAGTTCTTATCACGGAAAATATTTTTGCTGAAAGTGTGCGGGAAAAATTCCTCTTTTGAAAAGGTTGTTTTTTCTTGGAATAACTTTACTTTTTATTACTATCTTTTTCGTCATTTATAAATGCTTATAAAGTTGTTAAATTATTAAAAATATGTCTAATTCATCAGTAATTATTGTTTTTATTGTCACAATTGTGGCTAGTTTTGGCATAATCTATACTTACTATAATATCTATAAGATTATGATTAGCAAGTGTCGTTTTTGTGGCAAAAAAATAGAAAATAAATTTAAAAAAGTATAAAATTTGGTTATACTTTGCAAAAACCTAGTTTTGTTTGCCAAAGTTGCAAAGCAAAAAGATAAAATATTCAAGGTTTAACTTGATATAAATATTATTAAAAACAGGAAAAGAAAAAATATAATAAATATAATATATGGCACGAAAAGCATTAATTATTAAAGCTAATAAAGAACCTAAATTTGCGGTACGAAAAGTTAATCGTTGTTTTAATTGTGGTCGTGTTCGGGCAGTTTTTCGCCAATTTTCGCTTTGTCGTTTATGCTTATGTTTATTTATTAGTCAAGGATATTTGCCTGGTTGAAAAAAGTCTTCATGATAAGCACCAATAGCAAAAACTTTTTTTTTATTGGAAAGTTATTTATAAAATAATATTATGTTTACTGATCCTATTGCTGATTTGTTAACCCGTTTACGGAATGCCAACCAAAACCAAAAAACGGTAATTATCCCCGCTTCTCGATTCAAATTAGAGATTTGCAAAATATTAAAAGAAAATAATTTTTTAAGTCAATATTACTGAGACCAAGAAAAAAGAGTAATTAAAGTTGACATCAAATATAATAATAAAGATAGTTTATTGAATGAATTAAAAAGAATATCAAAACCTTCTTGTCGTATTTATTTAACTGCCCAAGAATTAAAAAAAAAATGTGTTGGGTATCGTCTTTATTTAGTTTCAACTTCTCAAGGTTTATTGAGTCATCGCGAAGCTTTAAAAAGAAATATTGGTGGAGAGTTAGTTTGTTCAATTAGTTAAGTCAAACCAATTTTTAATAGAATATCCTCTTTCTTGGCATTCTCTTTATAAAAAAATCATTCACCAAAAAGATTTTCTTTTCCCTAAATTTTTTTGTATAATATAATAGAATTATATATAGAGTAAAATTTATATAGATAATAAAGTTAAAAAAATGATAATAATATAATTAAGGGTTGTTATTTAAGCCAATCGGTTAGGAAAGTCAAAGTTTTCTCCCCTTTAAACTATTCCAAGAGAGTTTAAGAAAAAATAACTTAGTTCCTTTTCAGTAAGAGTTTACTCTCTTCTCCCTAAGTAAAAAAAGAGAAAAGTATATTGCGAATGGATTTCTTACTAATTCCACCGTTTCCAATATTATTTTAAAAGAATTAGTAAACAGTGCTAACTGTTTTAAAAAAACTAGCAAAAAAAGGAAAAAATAAGGTGAAAGTTCCTCCTTAACTTCGCAATCTCATGAAAGAACTCTCCGCTCTCTCCAAGAGGAATTGGCTCGTTTACGTAGTTTGTCTAGACCAAACAATTGACAAACAAGTAGAGTACAGGAATTAGAAAGACAAATCGCTCATAGGCAACAACGAGAGCAGGATTTTACTCAACGCCAAGTAATTCTTCCCAAAAAATAATAATTGGGATACTGGGGTTGTTTGGCGTCCTATTAATAGGCATTTGCTTAATAGTCAGATATCATAAGAAAACCAAACGTTAACCTTTTGTAAAAAAATACAAAATTAAAGTCTGTCATATTTGTTTTCTTCCTTTTAAAATCAGGTCTTTGGTTAGCCTATAATTAGCCAAGTGCTGGTTCTCGGACAGCAAAAACTAGGGAGTGGCAAAACGCTCCCTAATAATTGAGACTAGAAGTTTGAATTATTAGCATATTGTCGAAGAAACAAAATTAGTTATTTGGGTATTGCAAAAATTTTTTCAGCAAAAAATGCAATAACCATAAAATAGGAATTGTTAGATTTTTCCTAAAATAATTTAATGACTTCTCATATTCCGGTAATGTTAACCGAAACTTTACATTATTTAAAATTAAAAAAAGATGGTGTTTATATCGATGGAACATTTGGCGGTGGCGGACATTCCCGACCCATTTTAGAAAAATTAGCAAACGGTAAATTAATTGCTTTTGATTGTGATGAAAAAGCTCTTAATAGCAATGTAATTAATCATTCATCTTTGATTTTAATTAATGATAATTTTGCCAATTTAGAAGCACACTTACAAAAACTTAATTTTTGCTTGGTGGATGGTTTTTTGTTTGACTTAGGGTTATCTTCATTTCAATTAATTGATGACCAATGCGGTTTTAGTTATCGCCAAGATGCTCCCTTAGACATGCGAATGGATAACCGAAATAAAATAAAAGCAGAAGACATTATTAATGATTATTCTTGTGAAGAATTAGCAGACATTTTTTATTATTATGGCGAAGAAAGAAAAGCACGAGTTATTGCTCGGAAAATTTGCGAACGAAGACAAAAAGAAAAAATCACTTCTACTCAACAATTAGTAAGCATTATCGCTAGTTGTTTCATTAAAAGTAAAAAAAAACATCCAGCCCGCAAAGCATTTCAAGCATTGCGTATCGCTGTGAATGATGAGTTAGAAAATTTAAAAGTAGGTTTAAAATCTGCTTTAAAATCTTTAGCACCAGGTGGCAGAATTGTGGTTATTAGTTATCATTCATTAGAAGACCGAATAGTAAAACAAACTTTTAAAGAATATAGTGGTGATAAAGAAAAATTTTGCCTTATTATTAAAAAACCTTTAATGCCAACATTGGAAGAAATAATAATTAACAATCGTGCTCGAAGTGCTAAAATGCGTATTATTGAAAAAAAAATTATAATTAATTCTTCTTAAATATATGTTATACATATATTTATTTTATTACTTTTTTCTTAATTGTAAAATAGGCTCAAAAAAAAGACTTATGGTTCCGCTGATTGAAATTAACAAAATAACCACAACTTTTTAATAAAAATATAAAATATAAATATGTCAAAAATTGCCAAGCGTGTTTTAGCAATATCGGAAGAAACAAAAATAATACTTAATGCCGAAGAAATTAAAGTTCAAGGTCCTAAAGTTAGTTTAACACAAAAAATTCCTTTCCAAGTAGAAGTTATACAACAAGGTAATGTTCTTTTAACCCAAACTAAAAATTCGGGAACTTCCGCCTTGACAGGAACTATTAATTCGCTAATTTTCAATATGTTGAAAGGAGTGAAATCTGACGGTGGCTATGAAAAAAAACTAGAAGTAAAAGGCGTCGGTTATAAGGTTTTATTACAAGAAAAAGAGAAAAAACGTTATTTAGAACTTTCCTTGGGATTTTCCCATTTAGTAAAATTAGATATTCCCACTAATTTAGAAGTAAATTGCTCTAATAACAAAATCGTTATCTGAGGTGCTGATAAACAGCAAGTTGGTTGATTTGCTGCTAAAATTCGTGACTTTCGTCCGCCCAGCATTTACAAAAAAGATAGGGGAATTTATTCTGAAGAAGATAAAGACATAAAACTTAAAGCAGTTAAAACTGCTAATAAATAAATAATATGATTAAAAGCAGAAGTCAAAAGCGTCTAGTAAGAAAAAGAAGAAGTAATTTAATTAAAGGAACTAAAAGTAGATTGCGAGTAGTAATCTCTAAAACTAACCTTTATTTAATTGCCCAAGCTATTAATGATGAACAAGGTCACACTGAACTTTACCTTTCTACTGCTAACCTAGGAGAGAAAAGCAAATCAGTCAAACCAATTTCTCTTAAAAATAAAGATTGTGCTGGCAAATTAGGAGAAAAGATGGCTGAAAAATTAAACAAACTGGGGATGAAAAATATTATTTTTGATCGTAACGGTTATCCTTATCACGGAAAAATTGCCAGTTTTTGTCAAAATTTACGGCAAAAGGGAATTAATTTTTAAAAATGGTAAACTTAACAAAGACGAAAACAAGGACGCCGCGAGATAATAATTTACGGCAAGAAATTTTACAAATTAAAAGAGTATCAAAAGCTACGACAGGCGGAAGAAGTTTTCGTTTTGGTGCTTTGGTATTAGTAAAGGATGAAAAGCGTAATGCAATAGCGTTTATTTATAGTAAAGCACGCGAAGTTGGTGGAGCAATAAAAAAAGCAAGTAAAAAAGCTACTAAAAAAATGAAAATTTATTTTGCGAAAACACCACGCACTATTAATCGTGATATTATAGTAAAATTTAAGGCTACTAAAATCTTGCTTAAACCAGCTCAGACAGGAAGTGGAATTAGTGCTGGTAACGTTGTCAACCGACTTTTTAAATTTTTGGGCATTAAAGATGTTAGTGCTAAAATTATTGGTTCGCGCAATAAAATAAATGTTATTAATGGTATTTTTCAAGCGCTTGAAAAATTATCGGACTCAGAAAAAATCTAAAAAAACTTATGAATTATTTACAAAATTTTTTACAAAAAATTACTAAAAAAAGCAAAGTTGTTGGTCGCGGTTTAGGAGGTCGAGGAAAGACTTGTGGACGAGGGACAAAAGGACAAAAAGCCCGCAAAAGCGGTCATACCCGCCCAGGTTTTGAAGGAGGACAAACGCCAATTTATCGTCGTCTTCCCAAAGTAGGTTTTAACCATCGAAAAATAGACTTTCAATTAATTAACTTAGGAGAGTTAGAAAAAAATCAAACCATAAAAAGTGGACAAGTTCTAGATTTTTCCCAAAATAAGAAACCAGTTAAAATTTTAGCAGGAAAAAATTTTACCAAAAAGTTAATCATTAAAGCACAAGCTTTTTCCCAAAGCGCTCAAAAAAAAATTGGCAAAGTCGGTGGAGAAATTCATAAAGTTGTCTAATATGGTTAAAACACGAAAAAATATTAAATTTTGGCAACGTCATTCTAGATTTTTCTTTGCTTGCTTATGTAGTTTAATCGGACTAACATTTTACTTATTAGGCAAATATGTTGTTCCTTTTCCTGACCAATGATTTGTTTCTGACCAAACTTTTGGCACTAAAAAACTTTTTTTTTTAGGAATTGGCATTCACATGACTGTCAGTTGAATTTTAGGATTTTTTTTTACTTTTACTGAGTTTGGTAAATTCAATCGTGAAAAATTACAAAAATGGAAGTTTTGAATTACTAAAATTTTAGTTATTATTGCTTCGATGATTGTGGGATTGTTACGATATGATAATCCCATGAGTAATGAAACAATATTTTCTAAAAATTTGCTAAATATTTGTCTTTTAGCTTTAACTTTTGCAATTGTTAGTTGTATTATTGATCTTATTGTTCAATTTATGAATCGTTATGGAATTTGTAATGGTTTTAATTTGCTACTTTTTAGCGAATTTTTGCCGGTAACTTGATTTCGAACACTTTGGCAAGAAGAGCAATGAACATTAATATTGCTTTTATTTCTACTTACTACGTTGTTTGTTTGATTTACCAGTTTAAAATGGGAAGTTCCAGTAGAAAGTAATAGTTTGCACTTCGCTGATAATCCAGTAATCAAAAAAAGTCCTTCAAAGTTTGGTATAAAAATGAATTTTAGTTTTATGCCGTTTTTTCAATTAAACAGTCTTTTATCTTTTTTCTTTATTTTTCGCACAATGATAAAAAATAATACTAGATGAACCAATTATAAAAGTTTATCAATTAATAATCAAGTTGCTCAAACAAATTGAATGGAGATAAAAAACAGTCCACCTTCTAATAATAGCTTTGGTAAAGCATTTCTTTCTTTAAACGAAAAACCAGGAGTTTTTGCTGAAGCAATCAGTTGATTTAAAGAAAAAAAATGAATTATTCTTGGCGCCTTATTATTTTTAATTCTAGTCCGCTATCTAATTAGTTGAATTTTTATTCGTAAATCTCAATTGAAGACCAAGGAAATAGCCAAAAGTTTTCGTCAACAAGGAATTTATATTAATAATATCCCTCCTAACCGTTATACACGACAACTATTAAAACGAGCAATTAACAAATTAATATTTTATTGAAATATGATGGTTTTAATTTTCAATATTATCTTTGACCAAATATTCAATAAAAATTACGTTGGGAGTTTTTTTAATTGATTTGGTAGCGTAAACATTGCTGTTGGTTTAATTCAACAAATCCAAACTAAGTTTAAATATATTCAAATTAATAATTAATTATAAAAAATAATAATAATGAGCGACAATTTATCAAAAAAAAATCACAAGGTAATTTTAATCTTTTTTCCACCGATTTTTAATAGTTTTAATTTCATTTCTGACGAAAATAATCGTTTTTTAGACTTACCTAACGTGCTCAATAATTTTGATTGACAAAACAGAAAAGATATTATTTCTTGAGCACAAAAAAACTATAGTAACAATTACAGTGAACAACTGATTACACAATTTTCATCAGAAAACCTTAAGGATAATTCGCGCTCAATAATTCTTAATTGTCCACGTAATAAAGAACAAATGCAATTGTTCAATAACTTTTTACAAGAAAAAGTTAAAAAAATAACGGTAATTATTTTAAAAGAGAATTCTCTTAATTTACTTGAATTGTTAGACAAAAAATTTATTATTTGCCCAATTTGCGAAGCAATATATAAAAAAACCGAAAATGATAGCTTCACTTGTCCAAAGGATAAACTAAATTTTTCACAAAAAGAAATAGAAGAATTTACTAGGTTTTATATGGACTATTACCTAGAAAATATTGTTCCGCTGATTAAATTTTTTTCAGAAAATTTTGTTAACAATAACTCACGAGCAACTCCGTTTTTCGAAATTATTCCTCTTACTGTAACAAGCAAAGAGGAACTTTTTGAAAGAACCCCTGCGCAGATACTAAAAATGATTAATGAAATTTCTTCTTCATAAAAATGAAAAATTTAAAGTATCATAAAATAGCTGCTAAAGCAGTTGCGCTAATTTTGCAAACCCTTAAGTCAGAAATTCGTCTTGGAATTTGTGGTAAAGAGTTAGCAAAAAAAGCTTTAGAAATAATGACCGAGAAAAAAGTTAAGTCTTCTATTCTTGGGTATCAAGGGTTTCCGGAAGCTATTTGTGTATCTTTAAATAATGAACTAACCCACGGAATACCTGACCAAAGATTATTTGTCCGTGGTGATTTAGTATCAATTGATGTCGCTTGCAATTACCGAGGTTTTCATGCTGATGCGGCTTTGACTACCATTGTCGCTGAAAATGAAACTGACCGAGAAAAAAGAAAGTTATTAGAAACGGGATGGAAAAATCTAGATAATGTTATCCAAAACATTAAACCTAATATTACAACGGTTCAGGATATTGGCGGAATGATTGAAAAATATGCTAAAAAAGCCGGTTTTTTCGTCATAAAAGAATACGGTGGTCATGGTATTGGACAAAGGATGCATGAAAAGCCATTTATTCCTAATTATTGTAATGATGACAAGACGATTCTTCGGGAAAATATGCTAATTTGTGTTGAACCGTTAATTCAATTGAAGGATTCGCCGATTAGAATTGCTGATAACAAATGAACAGTGTTAACCAAATCCTTAAATGCTCATTTTGAACATACCTTGCTAATTACTAAAGAAGGAGTGAAAAATTTAACTGCTTATGAATAAAAAAAAAAAGGATACTATTGAATGAGAAGGAAAAGTATTAGCTTCCTTAGGAAATAACATTTTTCAAGTTCAATTAGTAAAAAACAGTAGAATAGTTAATGTTACTGTAACAGGAGCTTTACGAGCTAAAATAGTGCAAGGAGATAAAGTTTTATTGGCAATGTCGATCTATGATCCAATGAAAGGGTGAATAATTCAGCGTTTAAAATAAAAGCAAAGAATACTTAAATAAAAATCCATTGAATTTAGTCAAATTGAACAAATTACAAGTTGAAAAAAATTAAGGTCAGATAAAGATATTGATATTTGTAAAAAATATTCTTTACTTTTTTGATAAATTAAGATAAAATTGACTGGTGATTGTTTTTACAATTTCTTCTATTTCTTTGTTTGTTAAAGTTCTTTCTTGACTTTGAAAAATTAAGCGAAAACTAATGGATTTCTTTCTTTCTTTTAATAAAATATTACTTTCATAAACATTTATAATTTTTACTTCTTGCAAAAATCTTCCACCATTTTTTTTAATTTTGTCAATTGTTTTAATCAAATCAACATTTTCTTCTAATAAAAGGGTTAAATCTTGTCAAACTATGGGAAAGTTAGAAATGGGATTATAAACAGGTTTTGGTCTATTTTTTATTAAGGTAAAAAGTTTTGTTAAAGAAAATTGTGCCAAAAAACTTTTTTCCTCGCCATAATAAAATTGTCCTAAAAAACCAATTTTTTCTTTGTTAAAAAACATTTCGGCTTGTTGAAAAGGGTGAAAATGGTTTATTTGCGAAAAAATAAAGTCGACTTCTTTTTCTAGGTTAAGCGAAGTAAAAAGTTTTTCTAAAATTCCTTTTAATCAGTAAAAATCAACTTCTTGCTTTAAGTTGTGGATAGAGCTATCAAAAATATTTCCTTTACTACTTAGAATTAAATATTCTTCCTTGGATGGCTCTTGTTCAGTTTGTTTATAAATTGAACTAATTTCAAAGAAAAAAAGATTTTGATTGCCGTGATTTAAGTTATATTGAATAGTTTGTAGGTGACTGGCAATTAAACTTTGTCGATAATAAAGATAATAATCATTTTTAGGATTTAATAATCGAAAAACTTCTCCTTTTTTGTAATTATCAGAAAAAATTCTTTTTTGTTTTTCACTGATTAAAGAATAAGTAATAATCTCTTGATAACCAGTATTAATTAATTGTGAGCGAATTAAATTTCTTAGTTGATAAATTTGACTATTAACTGAAAAAGTTGTTTTCAAAAAAGGAAGTTTAGAAGGTATTTTATTATAATCATAAATCCTAGCTATTTCTTCTACTAAATCTTCGGGTATAGTAATATCAATTCGGTAATTAGGAATGGAAACCACATACTTTTCGTTTAACTTTTGATAAACAAAAAACAAACGCTTTCAAATCTTTTCTACTTCTTCATTAGTTAACTTCAAGCCTATTTTTTTTTCAATAAACTCTTTTTCAATAATTACTACTTGCGATTTTTTTTTTCGTTCACTTTGCTGCGGTCAAGCTATTGAATAATTCAATAAAACAGTTATTTCGCGAAGCAAACCTTGTTCAGAAGATAAGTCAGTTCGATTGGGCAAAGGAACAAATTTAAATATTTCTTCATTAATTAATTCAGTTTCTAATCCTTTAGCAGTTAGTTTTTCGGCTAATTCTTGTGGAGAAATGACTAGTAAATTAATATACTTTTTTATTTTTTTATAAGTTAGTGTTAAGTTCATGTTTGTTTTTAATTTCTTCTTTTATAAATCAAATCGAAAACTTTAATGTATTTGTGTTTTCATAGTTTTTTGTTTATGGGATTATTTTTACATATCAATCCTAGTTAAACAAGCAAGAAATATGGAAGCAAAAAGAAAAATCACAAACCCTATCATTCCTCAAAGACTATCTTCTTTAAAGAATTTATATAGGCAAGCTAAAGCAATAACTATAAAGGCAATGGCATCTCACATCATTATGCACCTATCCGTAGAAATATAGCTTGGTATTGCTTATTTTGCTTTAATTTCTAGTTTCATAGTCTTGCTATCTGTTTTTTTGGCAAAGTCAGGTTTACCGTTGCGTAATTCAATTAAGATTACTCATTTTTCAAAAAACTAACATTAAAATTACTAATATTAAAACTAACTTCAATAAATTTATAATTTTATCATCCTTGCTCTTGCCTCCCTTTCCCCCATCCATTACATTATTCTACAATTTTATCATTCTTACCTCTCTTACCTCTCTTACCACCAAACTTAAATGCTATTCAAAATATAAAAGCAAAAAGAGCAATAACGAAAATTAAAAGCATAACACCATTTATCGGATTACTTAAATCTCAAATACTGGTATTTTCCCCATCCATTACATTATTCTACAATTTTCCTCATACCGAGGAAGAGACTGTTCTACTCGTGCTTCCAATTCCCTAGTCTCACTGTCTGATACTTTTCCTAATCTATCCTTAGTGTTGCTAATCTCATTTCTTAAGTTTATGGAAGTTTTTCCATTATTAAGTTCAAGGTCGCCATTTTGGTGTCTTTGAATAGTATCTGTGGCTAACCCAGCAGCTAACCCAGCTCCAAGGGGTAAACCTAATAATGATAAACCACCAGTCAAGGGAACAAATAAAACAGAAGCACCAGTACCTAAAATACTTCCGCCTATTAATCCTCCTCTAACTGCAACTTCTGTATTTTGTAGAACATTCCTTTTTTCATGCATTTGTTGAGAAAAATTAATTCCATAGACCAGCATATTTCCAAAATGCTCACAATTCCTATTTTTTAGTTCATAATTTCCTCCTCGATAATTATTATCTTTGGCTCAAACTAAATTAGCAATGATATCTTTATAATGTTTGAAAGGAATAATAGGTCGGAACCTAAAAGGCTGACCAAAAAGTTCTCCAAATCGGTTAAATTCCTCTAAGGTTCTTTTTTGGACACCGATTTTGCTAAAATCACAGACCTCATTATTTCCGAGATAAACACCAACATGATAATAACTTATTCCAAGATTTCCATTAAATTCTTTCGTTCAAATAACGTCTAACGGTTTTAGGTTAGAAGTAGAGCGACTATTATCATATCAATCAGTGGATATATGTGTTCCCGAAGGTCAAAATGGAAATGAAACATACGGACTAGTAATTATGTTTTCAATAGAAGTATAACTATTCGCTTGTGGATGTAAAACTAGTATTGGATTTTCACCATTTAGCATTCCCCTCAGCCAACTAGCCTCCGATTGCGCCTCAGCCAAAGAATAGTGCCTGGCTCTTTTCCGTTCATAAATGCCATAGCTTCCTTGGTAATCAGCCTTTACTGGAAATACCCTCACTTCCCTATTTTCATCCAACACTAATAAAAAGACCCAATAACTAGTAAGAGTTCCACAAATATCTGCGTAGCTTGCTTCATTAATCACTGTTGCTAAATTCTTATTTCAGTCAGTGCTAAAGCGTTCTACTTCTTTAATTTCCCCAGAAATATTAGTATTAGCTTTTACCAAAGATTTAAGTTGGTTTTGTTTTCTTTGCTGTTGCTGACAAGCAGAACAATAGCTTTGATAACCGGCTATTCTCCGATAACAAGAACCACCTGAACAAATACTACTGTGTTGTGGGCAATACCCACTAATAGCACTAATTCGACTATAACAACTAGCTTCTGAGCAACCGTATTGATGATTAGCACAATAACTTTCTGAACTAGCTATTCTAGTAGAACAATTAGCACATTTATTAGTATGGCGAAAGCAATAATAATCAGAAAAAAGCGACCTGCTGGAACAAGTTAAACAAGTTTTATTATGGAAAGAACAATAGCTCTCGCCAAGAGCAACTTCAATATGACACGCTGAACAAACAGGCTTATGCCGCTCACAATATAAATTTCCTTGATAAGAAACAATTTTATTAGAACAGTTATCAATTAGGCAAACTTCTTCTTCATTTTTTCCTGGACTAAATTCGTAAGCGACAATTACCTTATTTTTTAGCATCTCTAAGTCTTCCTTAATAATTTCTTCATCTTTGATTTTTCAACTAGTTAAAGGAAAATTTGCATCACTTGCCCTTTCTGCCTTTTTTCCTGGACAACTGCCACAAGACTGAGCAATTATTCCTAATTTAGAGTTGCTTTCATTTGGCTCTAGTAAAATTTCATAGTTTAACTTATGAGCTATTATTATTTCATGCCATTTCTCGGATTTTCTAAAAAAACCAACGCTGCTCTTTTCATTATCGGTTAATTGAATAAAAGTTTTTTCTGCTGACCTTGAAGTTAATCGAAATTTATCATAAAGCAGAGAAATTACTTCTGGTTGACTTTCACTTTCTAAGCTAAAACCTAACGGTGAATTTTCATCTGCAATTAGAAAAAGGTCAGGGGGAAGAGGCGATTGTCAAGCAGCTTTTAAAGAAAGACGAGGACGAGAATAATTAGAAGGTAAAAGAAAAATAGACTTCGCTAACTTTTTTAAAACAACCTCTTCCGTTTCTTTTTCAGTTAAATAATCTAAAAAAAAGTGAATAATTCTGCGTGAAGCGTTAAGCGTGAACTTGCTGTTACAAGAATTTTCAATTTTTTCTTTTAAACTTCAAAGATTCTGATAAATTTCATCACAGATAAGTCAATTCTTGCCCCCAAAATATGAACTATTATGAATTACCCAAACGAAACACTCCCAAAACTTATCATTTCTTTCTTGAAGAAATTGTTTATTAATAATAACTTTTGGCATAATTTTATTATATAATATATTTTAGTCAAAATATTCTTAGTTGCGCGAAGCTTCAGATTAATTGTGTTAATTTAGAAATATAGGTAATGAAAAAAAATAAAACCAAACTTCCTTTTTTACCTAATAAAAAATTAGGTCAAAATTTTCTTTCCAAGAAGAAATATTTACAAAAAATAGTTAACTGTCTTGCTATTGATTCTAACACGATATTAATCGAAATAGGAAGTGGCTATGGTCATTTAACTAAATTTTTGGCCAATACTGACTGCCAACAAATCATTAGTTTGGAAAAAGATAAGCAACTTTTTAACTGACTGCAAACTAACTGAGTAAGTAATAATAAACAAAAAGTACTTTTTTTAAATAAAGACGCTTTAAATATTGACTGGGAAGAATTTTGCCAAGAATACGTCGAAGATAAAAACGCTTCCTTAACAATAGTAGGAAACTTGCCTTATAACATTGCTAATTCTCTTATTTGTGAATTGCTAATTAAGCATAAATTATTTACAAATTTTCTTTTCTTGGTACAAAAGGAAGTGGCACAACGATGAGTAGCTAATTCTAAAAGTTATAAAAAAGAATATTCGGCTCTTTCGGTTTATGTTAATTTACTGGCCACTACTGAAATTAAACTAGAAATTCCAGCCGAGGCTTTTAATCCATCGCCTTTAGTAAATGGAGCCTTAGTGCTTTTAAAAATAAAAACCGAACTAGCCATTGAACAAGAAAGATTAGCAAAATTTTTTCTTTTTGTAAAAAAATGTTTTCACTATCGCCGTAAAACTCTCTATAATAACTTAATTAGTTTCGTTAGCAAAAAAGAATACTGCCTTGAAAATATTACTAATTTAGGATATGAAAAAAATATTCGTCCACAAGAATTAGCAGTTGATGATTATCTTCAGTTATATAAAGGATTAACTAACTAATTTTATCTATTTTCCTTTTAATAGCTGGTTTAGAAATAAAATAGAAAAAGGAATTAATTCTTTCTTCTTATCCATGATAAAAGGCTTTTAAGTAGGTAAAATAGAATTAGTTAGTAAACTCTCTTTATAAATCAAATCGAGAACTTTATTAATGTATTTGTATTTGTTTTCTTCTAAATATTTTTTGCTAAAATTAATTATTTGATTGATTAATAAAACTTGGTGATTATTAGTATTATCAAAAATTATTTTATAAGCAGCATAAGTCAAAGTGGCTTTTTCTAAAGGTGGTAGGCGATAAAATTTTCAAGTTATTTTCATTTTTCTTTCTATTTTCTCAATCAAAATTTTTTCTTTTTCTCAAAAATCTTTTATTCAAACATCTTCTTTGCAAAAAGAATTGTCAAACAACAAATAATACTGATAAAGCAAAAAAATTTTTTTTTTATCTAATTTGAATTTTAAAGACATTGATTAACTAATAAGTTTTTAAGTTTCTTTTAATTTAATGAAGAAATTCCCAGTATTTTAAGAGGAGACTATTGCTTCAAGTATTTTAACAAAAGTTCTTTTTCCTTTGCCTCGATAATATTTTACTATTCCGTTTTTAGTGGCAAAAAGGGTGTAATCTTTGCCAATTAGTACGTTTAGACCAGCTTTGATTTCACTACCTCTTTGCCGATAAAGAATGGTTCCGGCTTGGACTGTTTGACCATCGTGCTCTTTAATTCCTAATCTTCGACCGGCAGAATCGCGACCATTTTTGGTAGAACCACCGCCTTTTTTTTGTGCAAAAAACTGTAAATCTAATTTAAATATTGTCATAATAAATTATTTTACTACTCAGAAATTTTTTTAGGTTAAGGAGTATTTACCAAATATCCTTAGAAGTATACAAAATATGCTTCTTAATTTTATCTAAATCAAAAACAAAAAAAGCAAAAAGAAACAACCAATCAAGGAATAATAATTTTGACTAAACTCCCTGAATAATTGGTGAAAAAATAGTATTATGCTTGTCAGTTTTAAAAGATGTTGAACGGTTCCTTTGGTTAATTGTTTTACTTGGTTTCAATATTCTTGCGTTTTAGTAAAATATCAGTAATATTTTGGCAAAATAACTTCTTTATTTAAGTTAATCCTTATTAAATAAGAAGCAAAAATAGATTTTTCTTGACCAGTAAAAATTCCAGTTTCTCCAACTGAACCAATCCGAGCCATGATTATATCTCCCTCTTTTAGTAAATATTTTTTTTCAGCTGTTTCATTTAATAAGTCAACGTATTTTTTATCTTTATCTGAAATATTTCCATATTCATCTATATCTGTAATTCTAATATACCTAAATTTCCCTTGTTCCCTAGCTGTAGCAGTATACCCATATTCAAAGGTAGCAACCTCTCCCAACTTTTTAATTTTGGTTTCCTCCCCATAAGAGAGATTTTTTGTGTTCTCCTCGCTATTTTTAATCATTTTCCGGATAGTGTTTAACTCCTCAATGGCTTTTTTTGCTCTTCTAATGGAGGAACTGGAATAGGAAATTTTCCAATATCTCCTATTTTTATGTGTTGAACTCCTGTCCCTGTTGCTTCTCTCTGAACGTTTTCAGTCATTTGGGGAGTTTGGCAAATAGCTAATAAATATTCTAACAAAACCTTTTCTTTTCATTCTTCTCTAATTCTAATAACTGTTAAAGCAGTGGAAATTATTCCTTTTTCAGCATTTTCAGGGAAGATAGCCACTTTGCCTAATGTTCCTGTAAAACTCATAACAATATCATTAGGTTCAAGTGTATATTTTTTTAGATGCTGATATTTTTCTTCGGTGATATAGCGTCCACCGCGAGAAAAATCGTTATTAATAGCGTGTTCTTGTTGATAAACTTTTCACGAACCATTAATCACATATTCTTCTTTTTTTAAGTTCGACCCAAAAGGACCACGAAAAATATAAGCAATTTCTGATAAAGGAAAATAATTCTTTTCTTTATCTTTTGGTAAAGGAAAATTATAGGGTCTAGTTAGTAAATTATAACCATCTTTTTCTACATCTTTATAATAAATCTTTGTAAATAAAGGAGAATTAGTTTTTTCCTCTATCACTACTTCTTTTCAGACTGAAATCAAAATATCTCAATCATTTATTCCTTCCATTCTATCTCGGTGATTATTTAAGGTAAAACCGTCATTTTTAATTTGGTAATAGTAAGAATAGTCTTTGGTTTTCCTCTTTTTTTCAATGATAATAACTGAACTTTTGCTCCCTGTATAAGGTAAAAATATGCCTTTGGGTAAAGAAACAATGGCTTGAATAGAAAAATTTTCAATTATTCATTTTTTAGTATCTTGGTATTTTTTTATTTTTTGAGTAAAAAAACCCTCAGGCATAATTAAAGTTACTCGACCATTTTCCTTACAAGCCTTCAAACAATGCTGAATAGCCAAACAATCACCATATTTACTATTGAGAGGATATAAATGACCTCAATCTATATCATCAAAACCAAAGGGAATATTAGTAATTACTAAGTCATATTCTTCGTTGACTGGAAATTGAAAGGCGTCTCTTCGTTGAATATTATTATGTCCGTCTCCAAACAAAATCATATTCATTTTGGTAATGCGAGCCACATTAGTTATTTCATTGCCATAAAAACTTTTGCGGAGTATTTTTAGATTTTCTAAATCAAGTTTTATTCTCTCGCTAACATACTTAAAACATTCAATCAACATT
>Ga0307516_10002463_pt1 | contig 24737 bp, 24 predicted proteins | sample 19_EM_MG_FD_203310 | JGI IMG/M metagenome (GOLD analysis project Ga0307516, IMG submission 203310) | Populus trichocarpa ectomycorrhiza microbial communities from riparian zone in the Pacific Northwest, United States - 19_EM | ecosystem: Host-associated > Plants > Roots > Unclassified | place...
GATTTTAACCTCAGAACACAATATGCCGATACGGGTTACCTGAATACCTTCCGCATCGGTCTGGTGGCCGGCCGGCCGGCTTATGCCTCCGATACCATCCGGGAACTGCTCGTCAATGAGACGGCCGTCAGGAGACTGGGCTTTAAAGATCCCAAAGAGATCCTCGGTAAAACGATCACTTTTGGCTTCAACAGGAATATGAAATACCCGATCGTAGGGGTCATGCATGACTTCAATTCGAAATCCCTCCGGGAAGCCATCAGGCCCCTCGCCCTGACTCCCAATGCCAACGCTTACAACTATATCTCGCTGAGGATCGATCCCACCCGGATCAGGAGCACCCTGGAGCAGGTGCATACCACCTTCACTCATATTTACCCCTATTATATCTTCGATCTTAATTTCCTGGATCAACGGATCGAGCAGTTCTATCATTCGGAGGCCATCACTTCGCAGTTGTTCACCGTCTTTGCCTTTCTCGCGATCTTTATTTCCTGCCTGGGCCTCTATGGGCTGGTGTCCTTTATGGCGGTGCAGAAGACGAAGGAAGTCGGGATCCGGAAAGTACTGGGGGCTTCCGTGCAGAACATCGTCTACCTGTTCTCGAGAGAATTCACGCTGCTGATCGGGATCGCCTTCGTCATAGCCGCACCGCTGGGATATTATCTTATGCAGGGCTGGCTGTCGGGCTTCTATTATCATATCCGGATCGGGTGGGGGGTCTTTGCGCTGGCGATGGTCCTTTCCCTGGTGATCGCCTGGATCACGGTGGGATATAAGGCCGTAAAGGCGGGGATCGCCAATCCGGTGAAGAACTTAAGAAGTGAGTAGTGAGTGGTCCGGTAGTGCTGATAATACTCACGACATTACTCACTTTAAACTTAGGGCGCCTTTCCTGGCGATCCTATCCCCATCTCCCTTAATTTTAGCGGATCCAATCAAACTAAAATCAGACAGCATGGAATACAGGGAATTGGGAGGATCGGGCTTAGCCGTTTCTTCCATTACATTTGGCGCATGGGCCATCGGGGGATGGATGTGGGGTGGGGCGGAACGTAAGGATGCACTGGAGGCGATCCGGGCCTCTTATGACCACGGGGTCACTTCGATCGATACGGCGCCTGTCTATGGGCAGGGCCTGAGCGAGGAGATCGTTGGAGAAGCCCTGCAGGGACTTCCGCGGGACAAGGTGCAGATCCTGACCAAGTACGGGATGCGCTGGGACGAACAAAAGGGAGAATTTGCCATGAAAAGCCAGGACAATGCCGGCAATCCCCTGGAGATCTACAAATATGCGGGGAAGGAAAGTATCGTGCTGGAATGTGAGAACAGTCTCCGTCGTCTCCGCACCGATTATATCGACCTCTACCAGATCCATTGGCCCGACCCTACCACGCCGATCGATGAGACCATGGAGGCGGTGGCGGCCCTTATGTCCCAGGGTAAGATCAGGGCGGCCGGCGTCTGCAATTACAATGCGGACCAAATGCAAACGGCGGAAGGTACGATCAGCCTGGCTTCCGACCAGGTGCCTTTCAGTATGCTGCACCGGGCCATCGAAAAAGAACTCCTTCCTTACTGCATCGAACATCATAAAGCTATTCTGGCCTATAGCCCCCTGCAAAGAGGCCTACTCACAGGCAAGATCCGGCCGGGGCATTCTTTCGGGGAAGGTGATACGCGGGAGGGGAACAGGTACTATAAGGCGGAGAATATCGCCCTCGTCAACGGGTTTCTGGACAGTCTGCGTCCCCTGGCCGGGGACAAAAAAGCCACGCTAAGCCAGTTGGTCATCCGCTGGACCCTGGAAAGGCCCGGGATCACGATCGCGCTGGTGGGAGCCCGGAATGCGGAACAGGCCATCCAGAATGCCGGAGCGGCGCAGGTGAGCCTGTCCACGGAAGAGATGGACTTTATCGACCAGCGGCTGGCGGAATTGAAGCTGGTGGGCTAGGGGGGCATCATTTTTGCAGATTTTCCATGTGCGAAAGGACTAAGTTTTGTATATTCGGAAATAACAAAAAACGATTGCCGTATGATCAAGTTTCATGAACTAAAAGCAGGAGATCTGGTGCTGGCAGAATACGATGGCCGGCGTTCCGAAGGAGAGGTCATTGAATTGAACAGGGAAGATAAAGAAGTTTGTGTACGGACCTCCGTGCAGGATTTCTGGTTTACCCCCGACCAATTGTACCCGATCCCGCTGGACGAAGAACAAATGGAAAAGCTCCATTTCGAAAGGCAGGAAGTAGCGGGCGGCGGCGTCAAGTACCTGAAAGGTCCCTTCCGCATTCTTCTGTCCGGGAAAGGTAATTTCTCGGCTTTTGAGATGTGGTACCGGGAAGACAGGCGGCATATCACCCGGCCGCTCAACGTTCATGAGCTGCAAAACCATTACCACGACATGACGAAGGTGGACCTGGTCCGGGAGCCGATGCTGAAGGCTAACTGAGCCCGGAAAAGCAGGTGGATGGGGCTGTCCGATCAGGCCGACGGGGCCTGGCAAAGCGGTTAATAGGTTGAAAACCTGTTAAAAAGGCGTATATTTGCCGAATCTGTCATTTTTTCATATATAAAACCTATTTTTTTCCACGGAATTTTCATATTTCGGGATTATAATCCTATCTTTGCGCTCCCAAAAACTGTATGGCTAAACAAGCACTCATTAAACAAGATGGTACGATCATAGAAGCTTTATCTAATGCTATGTTCAAAGTCAAACTGGAAAACGGGCACGAGATACTGGCGACTATCTCGGGGAAAATGAGGATGAATTACATAAGGATCCTGCCGGGTGATAAAGTGGGAGTGGAGATGAGTCCTTATGATTTGACAAGGGGTAGAATTATATTCAGATACAAATAATAACATCATGAATTGAGCCTCGGGCGAAATCCATGATACAATTGAAAAGACAAAATATATCATCATGAAAGTTCGTGCATCCATTAAGAAGCGCAGTGCGGATTGCAAGATTGTGAGGAGAAAAGGCAAGCTGTACGTTATCAACAAGAAGAATCCCCGTTTTAAACAACGCCAGGGTTAATTTTGCAGATAGCCCACAGTAAGATCGCAAATCGTCAAATCAGTTAAACAGAAATTTAGTATATGGCTCGTATCGCCGGAGTAGACTTACCAAAAAACAAAAGAGGGGAGATAGGACTTACCTACATATATGGTATTGGCCAATCCACCGCTAAGTATATCCTGACCAACGCTGGTATCAGCCTGGACAAGAAAGTGAATGAGTGGAACGATGAGGAATTGAACCTTATCCGTAACGCCATCACCAATGAATTCAAGGTAGAAGGCGCCCTTCGTTCTGAAGTGCAGATGAATATCAAGCGTTTGCTGGATATCGCCTGTTACCGTGGCCTGCGTCACCGTAAAGGCCTGCCCGTTCGCGGACAGCGCACCCGTACCAATAGCCGTACGAGGAAAGGTAAACGTAAGACCGTTGCCGGTAAGAAGAAAATAGCGAAGAAGTAAGTAGCCGCAAGCTGTTAGCTGCAAGCCTCAAGCCGGACTTATCCATAGTTTTGCTTGCAGCATGAGGCTAAGAGCTTGAAGCTTTTTATATGCACCTTTTTTGAATCAACTACGGATACCCGGTGCAGGAGGAGGGTTGGTTCAGCCCCGGTAGAACGGGGTCGTATTTTTAAATCAAAAGACTACCTCATTTAAAAGATCATGGCAAAAGCACAACAGGCAACCAGCGCAAAAGCCGCTGCGAAAAAAAGGATCGTTAAAGTTGATTCATACGGGGATGCACATATCACCGCCAGTTTCAACAACATTATCATCAGTCTTACCAACAAGACCGGCCAGGTCATCTCCTGGAGCAGTGCAGGTAAAATGGGTTTCAAGGGTTCTAAGAAGAATACCCCTTATGCCGCACAGATGGCTTCTTCCGATGCAGCCAAGACGGCCCTGGATGCAGGTCTGAAGAAAGTAGATGTTTTTGTAAAAGGACCTGGATCAGGACGTGAAAGCGCCATCCGTGCCCTGTCTAACAACGGCATCGAAGTGGTGATGATCAAGGATGTGACTCCGCTGCCCCACAATGGCTGCCGTCCTCCCAAGAAACGTAGGGTATAACCTCCCGGCCTCCAATGGGAGGAACAGGGAAACACCATATATATTCAAAAGCCGGGTAAGATTCAATTTTAAGATTTTTGTATAATCTTACTCCGGGAACTCAAAAATCTAAAACTAAATTATGGCACGTTACACAGGTCCCAAGACCAGAATTTGTCGAATTTTCGGCGAGCCTATCTTAGGCAACGGAAAGTATCTCACCAAGAACAGCAATCCTCCCGGTCAGCATGGCGGCACCAAAAAGCGTAAAGCTCCGGGCGAATATGCCTTGCAGTTGAAAGAAAAGCAAAAAGCCAAGTATACCTATGGTATCCTCGAGCGCCAGTTCCGCAAGATCTTTGAAGAAGCCGTACGTAAAAAAGGCGTTACCGGTGAGAACCTGATCAAATTGCTGGAAGGCCGCCTGGATAACACGATCTATCGCCTGGGTATTTCTCCTTCCCGTCCCGGAGCCCGTCAGTTGGTGACGCATAAGCACGTTACCGTGAACGGTGAGGTTGTCAATATCCCTTCTTACCAGTTAAAGGCGGGTGATGTCATCAGCCTCAAGGAAAGCACCCGGACAAACGCCGGCATCACGAGCCTTATGCGCCCGAAGAACCCTAAATTCAACTGGCTGGATTGGTCGGAAGCTGAATTCACGGGTACTTTTATCGCTTACCCTGAACGTGAGAGCGTTCCTGAGAACATTAAGGAGCAGTTGATTGTTGAGTTGTATTCGAAGTAATACACCACCCTCTGAAGGGTAGGTAGACAGGATCTAAAAATCGTTAAATAGTAAATTTAAATATGGCCATTTTAAATTTCCAGAAACCAGACAAAATCATCCTTCAAAAAGCGAGTGATTTTGAAGCTCAATTCGAATTCCGTCCTTTGGAGCCGGGTTACGGTGTGACCATCGGTAATGCCCTGCGCAGGGTGTTGCTGAGCTCTCTCGAAGGGTACGCGATCATCGGAGTTAAGATCGAAGGAGCCGATCACGAATTCGCTACGCTTAAGGGTGTAACGGAGGATGTGGTGGAAATTATCCTTAACCTGAAACAAGTCCGGTTCAAGAAAAAAGTTGAACACGAAGTTGGACAGGAAAAGATCACCCTGAGCCTGAAGAACAAAACTGAATTCACCGCTGGTACGTTAGGAGAAGCTACTCCCAGCTTCGATGTGATGAACCCGGGGCTGCTCATCTGTACCCTGGACCCTTCTGCAAAGCTTGATATCGAGATCACCATCGGCAAGGGCCGTGGTTATGTTCCCGCAGAAGACAACAAACCCAAGGACGCACCCTTCGGATATATTCCGACCGATGCGATCTTTACCCCCATCAAGAACGTGAAGTATTCCATCGAGAACACTCGTGTGGAACAACGCACCGACTTTGAAAAACTGATCATGGAAGTGGCTACCGATGGTACCATCCACCCGGAAGAAGCTGTTAAACAGGCTTCCCGTATCCTGATCCAGCACCTGATGATCATCACGGACGAGAACATCACTTTCGATAATAAAGAAGAAAAGAAAGAAGACCTGGTCGATGAACAGACCCTGCAACTGCGTAAGATCCTGAAAACACCGCTGGAAGACCTCGATCTTTCCGTACGTGCCTTCAACTGTCTGAAAGCAGCTAAGATCAACAGTCTCAGCGAGCTGGTGACCTACGAGCAGGAAGACCTCATGAAATTCCGCAATTTCGGTCAGAAATCCCTGGCTGAGATCGAGCAGGTGCTGGGCGAAAGAGGCCTGCACTTCGGAATGGACCTTGGTAAACTGAAAGTGGACGACGAATAAATTTTTACGGCGGCTCCAAAGCTTGGAGCCGCTATTTTTTTCTAATATGGTCTTGTAATTCCTGACACGGTACAAGGTCTTTAAATCTAAATGTCATGCGTCACGGAGACAAAATTAACAACCTGGGCAGAACAGCCTCACACCGCAGAGCGCTGCTGAGCAACCTGGCTATCCAACTGATCACTCACAAAAGGATCGTCACTACCCTCGCTAAAGCGAAGTCTTTACGGACTTATGTAGAGCCCCTGATCACCAAAGCAAAAGAGAACACTACCCACCAGCGTCGCGTCGTATTCAGCTATCTGCAGGATAAAGATGCTATCGTCGAATTGTTCGGACCGATCGCAGAAAAGATCGCAGGCCGTCCCGGTGGTTATACCCGCGTCATCAAGTTAGGCGCCCGTGTAGGGGATAATGCAGAGACTGCGATGATCGAACTCGTCGATTACAACGAGATCTACGGTAAAGGCAAGGGAGAGGTTAAGGAAGCTACCGGCAAGAAAACACGTCGTGCAGGAGGCAGCCGTAAGAAGGCAGCACCCGATGCCGCCGATGCAACCGCAGAAGCTACCCCGGCTGAAGAAACGAAGAAGGAAACAAAAAAAGAAAAGAAAGCCGCCGAATAAGTTAGATGTTCCAACTTTTAAATACTAAGGCAAGGCTTTTTACAAGTCTTGCCTTTTTTCTTTAAATTCGCAAAATTTTCCGCAAACCATGTCGACCCCCACGTCTCCGAAATCAGCGATCCTCTTACTCCAGGACGGCTCTGTTCATTATGGTAAAGCATATGGCAAGATAGGTACCACTTCCGGCGAGATCTGTTTCAATACAGGCATGACGGGCTACCAGGAAGTCTTTACGGACCCGAGCTATTATGGCCAGGTCCTGATCATGAACAGCGTGCATATCGGTAATTATGGGGTAAAGGACAGCGATATCGAATCCGACAGCGTGAAGATCCGGGGACTGATCGGGCGTAACCTGGAAGAGCAATTCTCCCGCAAACAGGCAAAGGGCTCCCTGGACGAGTACCTGAAAGCCAATAACATCGTTTGTATCGAAGGAGTGGACACCCGGGCCCTCGTAGCTCATGTCCGCATGCAGGGAGCCATGAATTGCATCATTTCTTCGGAGATAACGGATCTGAACGAACTGAAGGCAGCCCTGGCAAAAACACCTTCGATGGATGGCCTGGAACTGGCTTCTGTAGTCAGCACGAACAAAGAATATGAACTGGGAGACCCCCAGTCCCCTATCCGGGTCGCCGTCCTCGACTTTGGCGTCAAACAGCATATCCTGCAATGCATGGTAGATCGCGGCGCCTATGTCCGGGTCTACCCGGCGAAAACGCCCGTAGCCAAACTGAGGGAATTCAAGCCCAGCGGTTATTTCCTTTCCAATGGCCCCGGAGACCCTGCTCCGATGGATTATGCCATCACTACCGTGAAGGAGATCCTGCAGGAGAAAAAGCCTTTATTCGGCATCTGCCTGGGTCACCAGCTACTGGCCCTCGCCAACGATATCCCTACTTTTAAAATGCACCATGGTCATCGGGGTCTGAACCACCCTGTAAAGAACCTCATTACCGGCAAGTGCGAGATCACCACACAGAATCATGGATTCGGCGTGGACCCGGTAGCCGTGAAAAAGGCCACCCATATCGAGATCACGCACCAGAACCTGAATGATGATTCCATCGAAGGGATCCGCCTGAAGGATCGTCCCGCATTTTCCGTGCAATATCATCCGGAATCGACCCCGGGTCCGCATGATAGCCGGTATTTGTTCGATGATTTTATGGAGTTGATCAGGAAGCATAATTAAGCTTCTGCTATGTACTCTACGGCTTCTCAATGCTTGCGGGTACGATGTGCCTAACGCCTTCTCAATATTTGCTTTCTCCCTGTTTGCGGGTACGATATCCCGACGTCACGTTTACTGCTTTTGCGGATGCTATGTCGTCACCGCTGCTGTATTTCTTCATCAGCCATCGCAAAGCCAGACATTATAACCTTTTCAGCCAACGAACGCTCAACTTTTGGAACAGCTCAGAAATAAGGCAGCTTGTGCCGCATAGCACCGCCAAAGGCTGCTGAGAGTGCAAGTGCTATAATATTAATATGCTGCTTTATTCATCCTCTTACCTCTTCACGCTGTTACCGTCTGTCCAACCTCCTCAAAAGCCGCCTTATTTTCGAGATGTTCCTACAGATGAGTAAAGGGACTCATTCAAAAATGAACAGATGCATGGCTTTATAATTGCTTATGAGAAAATACAGCGGTGTTGAGGAGTATGGCAGTAAGGAAGCAATAAAATTCTATATTTGTATCCCCTGACGACATCTCCTGTCCCTTCCGGATCATCGCTCCGCACCCCACTTATTTATTATTCACCTTCAAATCATTCATCTTATGACGAAGTCATTTCTATTTGCCTGTCCCATGGCGGCCTTGCTCCTTTTTTCCTGTAACAGCACAAAGATCCTTTCCTCCTGGAAAGCGGAAGATGCCAATGCGCACAAATTCGACAAAGTATTAGTGATCGGTATGATGGGAGCCAGGGACCGGGATATCCGGGAAAGCGTGGAAAATTCTATGGTGCAGCAGTTGGAGGCGAACGGCATCAAAGGGGTCGCAGCTTCCAAACAATACGGGCCCCGGACCTTTCGCAATATGAAGGAAGAAGAGGCCGTGAAAATGGTGAACGACGATCGGTTTGACGGGGTGGTCGTGATCGAAATGATCGATAAGAACAAGGAGAAAAGCTATACCCCCGGGTCCGTTACCTATTCACCCTATGGGGTCATCCGGGGGCGCTGGTACCCTCATTACTCCGTGCTTTATGACCGGATCTATACACCGGGTTACTATAGCGTGTCCACTAATTATTCCCTGGAATTGAATTTATACGATACGAAAAATGACAGGCTGGAATATTCCGCGCAGGCCAGGACCTTTGACCCTGGCTCTGCACAAGCCCTTGCCAGTGATTTCAGTAAGACGGTAGTGGCCGATATGATGAAGAAAGGAGTAATTGTGAAATGACCGGGATCGGCGTATATTCGTCCCTATGAAAATTGCCATTATCAACGGGCCCAACCTGAATCTTCTCGGCACGAGGGAGCCGGAAGTATATGGGAGCAAGACCTTTGAACAGTATTTTGAGGAATTGCAGAAAAAATATCCCTCCGTGGAGTTCAGCTATTTCCAAAGCAACCTCGAAGGATCGCTGATCGATGAGTTGCAACGGGCGGGTTTCTCCTGCGACGGGATCATCCTGAACCCGGGAGGCTATACGCATACCTCCGTAGCCATCGGAGACGCCATTGCCGCGATCAAAGCGCCGGTGGTGGAAGTGCATATCAGTAATGTACAGGCAAGAGAGGATTTTCGCAAACTGTCCCATGTATCGGCCAAGGCAAGGGGAACGATCGCAGGCCTGGGATTGAAGGGCTATGAGTTGGCGCTGCTTTTTTTTCTATAGCCTCTATAGAAACACCCGCATCATCAGGGCAAACCCCGTATCCTGCCGGGGGTCTTCCGTCTTCTTGATGATGTGCAGCCCGTTCGGGCTCCAGATCTTAAATATTTCCCCTTTCTTTCTTTTGGCCACTTCATGCTCTATCTGGGGCATAAGCACTCCCCTGGCGATCCATCCCAGGTCCCCTTTCGTAAGGCCCTCTCCGCCCATGGAATAGGTCTGCGCCATCTGTTCGAAGCTGGCCGAGCCCGTGCGGATCCTTTCCAGGATCTTATTGCCGAGAGAATCTGCGATCCGGTAGCGGAAAACGGAGGTATCGATAAAGATCTGGCTGATCCGGTAGAACTGGTTGGGGGCCTTGGTCAGGATCTGGACGAGGAACTGGCTGCCTTTTGGTCCGAAGGGGCCATATACTTTTTTTTCTTTACCCGTATAGGCCAGGCTGTCCGCCAGACTGCTGAAATGGTTGGTGCGGGTGACCACGATCGTGTCGATCTTAAACCTCTTTTTAAGCACCTGTTTGGTATAAAGTAAGGGGTTGGGGGATTTTTCCAGCTCGGTCTTCATTTGGGCAGGGGTCAATTGCTGGGCGCTGGCAGAAACGCTTAAGAGCAGCAACCCTGCCAGTACTTTGTATATTTGCATGGTGATCAGTTGAGTATGCAAATATAGGGGGTATACCCCTGGAATTGGTGCCTACATTCCATCATAAATTGGAATGATTTTCGTTACATATAGGTATGCGCAACCTCCTCTTCTTTTTCCTTTTATCGATCTCCATCCCGGGAACTTCCCAGTTGAAGAGCTTTACCATCGGGCCTAAGGGCGATACCCTCAACGGTATAGATCAGAATGGCAAAAAGCAGGGAAAATGGGTGAACCGTGTCGATGAGGTACGCGGAGAACCCGGTTATGAGGAAGAAGGGGAATATAGGAACAACCGGAAGGAGGGCGGCTGGCGCGTATACACCCTGTCGGGAGACCTCGCGGGAATGGAATTTTACAGATGGGGGAATAAGAACGGGACCTGCCAGTATTTTGTCAATGGCAACCTGGTGAGAGAAGAGAACTGGAGGGCCCTCAATCCCGATAAACAATATGATACGCTACAAGTCGAGGATATCGATCGTCTCAACGTATACAAGACCGTGATCGTAAAAAATGAAGGAGTCGCCATCCGGGATGGGGTCTGGAAATTTTATGATTCGGAGACCGGCCGGCTTACGCATACGCAGACCTATACGCTCGGCAAAAAGGAAATTCCCAAAAACCCTGTTGCAACCGAGAACTCCACCGATGACAAAAAAACGGTCGCCAAACCCAAAGAAGTGCTCGACTTCGAAAAGAAAACGGGTAAGAAAAAAGTCAAAGTACAGAACGGAAGCGTTTATTAAAAAAGTTTGCTGAATCCCAAAAGAAAGACGAATTATCTTTGTAGATAATTAAACTTTATTTTATGGGAACAGTACATGCTGAGATAGAATTGACCAATAGTGTGGATCTTGGTTTGGCCCGCCGTCATCTTATCGGGGAAGAAGAGGTCCGTCGAATCCGCGTGAGCCTTGAAATTGCCGACCAGAAAGCCATCCTGATCAGGCATAAAAGAAAAAAACAAGCCGGTAGACAAGGTCTACCGGCTTTGTTATACTTACTAAATCCCTTTCACTAGAACGCCTTTTTCTCTCCCGCCTGTTGCATCGGATTGTTCGTTTGCGGTATACTGCGAAGGGTCTGCTGCTTGGCCTTGAAGACCTGGAATTTACTTTCCGTCTTGACTACCGGCCAGCTATTATTGCTCTCGTCGATATCGGCGGTCTCACGATTGGGGTCGAGCCGGATACTTTTCACTTCTTTTTCCTTTATAAATAATTTTGTCAGGTGGCCTTCATTCTTACGCCATACCTGCGCAGGGATGCGTTCGACTTCCTTGCTGCCATCCGTATAGGTCCATTCGATGATGATCGGCATCACGAGTCCGCCTTTATTGCTGAATTGTAATTCATAGAATTGTTTGGAACTGACCTTTTGTTTGGTGGCCTCGTCCATCGGCTCATCGTACTGCACGATATGCTGCGCGTATTTGGAAGTGTCATAAGGCACCTGGCCGCGGGAATATTTCCAGTAGAAATCCCGGAGAGCCGTATCCGCGTCCGTAGCGAACACGATACTCTTATCGTCCCTGTTCCGCTCCTTGCTGACATCCTCCGGATATTTGCCGGTGGGGAGGGGCTTGTCGATACTTTTCATGATCGTCGTATCTAATTTGGGGACGGGATTGTTCAGATCGGCGGTGAAATGCTTCACGCTGTCCAGGGAGATGTCCACGGGCTCGATACCGTAGAACCAGCCGCGCCAGAACCAGTCGAGGTTTTCTGCGCTGGCATCGTTCATGGTACGGAACAGGTCGGCGGGCGTAGGATGTTTAAAGGCCCAGCGGCGTGCATATTCCTTGAACGCATAGTCGAAGAGTTCGCGGCCCATGATCGTCTCGCGCAGCATATTGAGACCCGTGGCGGGCTTGGTATAGGCGTTGGGGCCGAAGCCTATGATATTCTCCGAATTGGTCATGATGGGCTCCAACTGGTCTTTCGGGAGCTTCATATAGTCGATGATCGCCCAGGCTGGTCCTTTACCGCGAACGGGGAACTTGTTATCCCAAAGCTCTTCCGTAAGGTATTCTACAAAGGAGTTCAGCCCTTCGTCCATCCAGGACCACTGGCGTTCATCACTGTTGATGATCATCGGGAAGAAATTATGTCCTACTTCATGGATGACGACGCCCAGCATGCTGTACTTGGTAGCTTCGCTATAAGTGCCATCCTTTTCCGTCCTGCCGGGGTTGAAGCAGATCATCGGGTACTCCATACCGTTGGAGGCTTCCACGCTCTGGGCTACGGGATAGGGGAAAGGAATAGTGAAATGAGAATAGGTCTTGATGGTGTGGGCGACGGCCTTGGTGGAGAACTTACGGTATAGGTTATAGGCTTCCTTGCCGTAATAGCTCATACACATTACTTTCTTTCCTTCCACATAGGCGGGCATGGCGTCCATCACGAATTTGCGGGAAGAGCCCCAGGCAAAATCACGTACATTATCCGCTTTGAAGATCCAGGTCTTCTTTGTTTTGTTCTTTTTAACTTCGGAGGCTTTTGCTTCGGCGAGGTTGACGATCTCTACCGGCTCTTTGGAGGCCTGGGCCTGTTGCCAGCGGGCGAACTGGGCGGCCGTCAGCATCTGCTGGTAGTTCTGGCATTCACCGGTAGCGCCAATGACATGGTCGGCAGGCACCGTCATCTGTACCTTGAAATTACCAAAGGTGAGCGCAAATTCTCCGCGACCGGTGAACTGGTTGTTCTGCCAGCCCTGGAAATCGCTGTATACGCAGAGGCGGGGATACCATTGGGTCATGGTGAACAGGTAGTTCCCGTCTTCCGCAAAATATTCATAACCCCCACGACCGCCGAATTTCATGCGATCGGAGATATGGTAGTTCCAATCGATCTTGAAAATGAATTTTTGGCCGGGTTTTAGAACGGCGGGCAATTCGACGCGCATCATGGTCTTGTTGACGGTGTACTTTAGCGCTTTGCCGAGGGCATCCGTAATTTTTACGATGTTGACGCCATAGTCATTGTCTTTCGTCATCCTGTCAGCCTGGTCTACGACCTGGTCACTGATGACCTTGCGCATGGTGCTGCCATCCTGATAGTTGGCGTTCCTGTTCGCGCTATGCTCATTCTCGTCGAGCTGGAGCCAGAGGTAGGTGAGCTCGTCGGGGGAATTGTTGGAATAGGTGATCGTCTCGCTGCCTGTAAGACGCAATTTGTCTTCGTCCAGGTCGCATTTGATGTCATAATCGGCCTTTTGCTGCCAGTATTTAGGTCCGGGGGCGCCACTGGCCGTGCGATATTCGTTCGGCGTAGGCAGGATGGTGCCCAGCGCCTCGAATCGGTTGGCGTGGTTGGAAGTGGCGTTGTTCTGCGTATTCTGGGCCAGCAGGGCGCCTGCGGAACAGAAACTCAGTAAAATAAGCAGTTGTTTCTTCATGTGTGTGTGTTTTATGATGTGCTGGTTCGTTGCTTTTTTAATGGGGCCATCGTTGGAAAGCCATTCGCAGGGACAGGATCAGGATGAGCGCCGAAGCGCCCCGTACCCACCATAACCGCCGCAACTGTACTAACTGTACGAATATAAAAGAAATTAGCAGGATAAGGGCTACCACTAATAACTGAGCGGCTTCGATCCCCAGGTTAAAGGCCAGCAGTGGCAGTAACAGGCCCTCCCTGCCTACCAGGCTCAGTAAAGTACTGGCGAAAGCCATTCCATGGATCAACCCGAAGAAGAGGGCAAAGAAATAGATCAGGGGTAGTTTTGAGGGATGCTCGATCCTGCCCGTCTTTTGTCCCAGGTTGTTAACGGCCGTAAAGACGATGGTCAGCGGGATCAGGAATTCGATCCAGCGGCCAGGGAATTGGAGAATACCAGTGGCGCTAAGGGCCAGCGTGATGGAATGGCCGATCGTGAAGGCGGTGACCAGAACCACTACTTTTCTCCAGTCTTTCAGCAGGTAGCGCAGACATAGGGCCGCGATGAAGAGGATATGGTCCAGTGCATCCAAGGATAGGATATGCTCCGTACCGATCTTAAAATATAGGTTGAATTCCTGCATACTGCGAAAGTTGTCAAAATTATCCAGACTTTTGTACCGTAAAAATTTACTATTTAAATGGCATTATCACTGGTTAAATGGTTCTTGGCGGTAATTGCGGGTTTCAACATAGCAGGCGCCCCGGGTCCCGTAGACAGTCACCCCTCCGGCGGTGCGCCGCACCCCCTGTATATCAGCGTTACGGAGATCAATCACAATGCGAAGGATAAAACGCTGGAAATCAGTTGTAAGATCTTCACCAACGATTTTGAAACGGCCCTGGCGAAAACGACCCATTCCAAAGTGGACCTTTCGGATCCCAAAGACAAAAAGACCATGGATAAGCTGGTGAGCGAATATATTCTTAAACATTTACAATTGAAGGTGGACGGCAGGCCCGTGACCCTGGTGTTTGCAGGCAGTGAAAAAGAGACGGATGCTACCTGGAGCTATTTTCAGGTGAATAATATAGCGACGGTGAAACGGATCGAACTAATGAATAATTTATTATATGACAGTTTCGAACAGGAGATCAATATCGTTCATGTCACTGTGGGGGGCGACCGTAAAAGTACCCGGTTGAATTACCCGGTGACGGGAGCTGTTATAGAGTTTTAATGGACAGCCGGAGCATGTAGAGCCAACAACTATAACCAGCGATGCGGGGACGAATGAATCGTCCACGTATCGAATCTAATGATGGCCCTTCGGGCGAACGCCTCCGGCGTTCCTAGTCGGCCTTCCACTCCTTCTTGATCTCTGCGGAAAGGGTCACCAGCAACTTATCGATACGTTGAGCGTCCATATCGATGATCTCGAACGTGAACCCCCTCCATTCCAGTTTCTCACCGGTATCCGGAATATGTTCCAATTCATTCAGGATAAATCCGGCCAGGGTATCGAATTCATGATCTCCCTCATTCATCCATTCCGTTTTGTGAAAATGCGATAAGAAATCGTAGAAAGGCACCTGGGCGTCTACCAAAAAGCTGCCATCCTCTCTTTCCGTTATCTCATAATCGGGTACATCGGGCTGGGCGATATCGCCTACGATGGCTTCCAGGATGTCGTTGAGCGTGATCAGGCCCTGAAGGCTGCCGTATTCATCCACGATAAAACAACAGTGGATCCGCGATTGCTTGAACTTCTCCAGCACTACATAGGCCGAATTATTCTCGGGGATGAAAATGGCGGGTGTCATGATATCCTTGAAAAAGGTTTTATCATCGGTGACATAGAGATCCTTGATGGAAACGACGCCTTTGATATTATCGATCTCCCCGTTGCAGATCGGGTATACGGAATGGGGTTCTTTTATTATTTTTTCCTTGATCGCTTCTTCGTTCTCATTGAGGTCAAACCATATGATGTCGCTGCGATGGGTCATGAGAGAGGTGATATTACGGTCGCCCAGGTGAAAGACACGCTCGATGATCTCCTGTTCCGCCTCTTCGATCGTACCTTGTTCAGTGCCTTCATTGATGATGGCCTTGATCTCATCCTCCGTGACATTGCTTTCGACGGTGGAACCGATGGGGAAGATACGGAAGAACAGGTTACTGGTTGTGTTCAGGAACCATACGATGGGGTGGGTAACGATGGACAGGATCCTCACAGGCCTGGCCACGAGACGTGCGATCCATTCGGCACGCAGCAACCCGATGCGTTTGGGTATCAGTTCACCGAAGATGATGGACAGGAGTGTGACGATGATCAGGACCAGGGCCGTGGAAATATTGGAGGCATACGGACGGAGAAAGGAGATCTTCTGGATATAGGGCGTGAGGTCGGCGCTGAACTTTTCACCGGAATAGAAACCCACCAGGACAGCCACGAGGGTGATCCCGATCTGGGCCGTGGAAAGGAATAATTCGGGGTTTTCGGCCAGTTTGAGTGCAGCCCGGGCTTTATCGTCCCCGTTATCGGCCAGGTTCTCCAGCCGGCTCTTACGGGCCGAGACGAGCGCGATCTCTGCCATGACGAACAATCCGTTGATAATGATCAATAATAATAAAATAAAGATCTCAAGCATGGGACTGTTTATAAGGTGGTAAAGGTAGCGGGCCGAATTGGAGGTAGAACAAGCGGCTCGTACAATAGCCGATCAGGCATCCCACCAGGGCGCCCGCGGTCACATCCAGGGGATAATGCACTCCTACATATACCTGCGCATAGGAAATCAGGAAGGCCCAACCAAAGAATAATCTCCACCAGCGGCTGGTATGGCGCAGGGTATAAAAAATAAAGGTGGCCAGGGCAAAATGATTGGTGGCATGCGATGAGGTGAAACTGGAACTTACCGGGCAATAACTGGCAAGAACGCGTATGGAATCGGCCAATTGAGGGTCCTGGCAGGGACGGAGCCGGAAAATGAATTCTTTGATGAGATGGCTGCTGACGAGATCGCCGACGATGGCTGTCATGATCAGGCCGATAGCCCACAACCAGCCTTTTTTACCGAAATTGAGCGTGATAAAGACCCATAGGAATAAATACAGGGGCACCCAGATCTCGGCTTCCCGCAACCAGGGAAAAAGGGTATCGAAAGCCGCATTCGTCCAGACCTGATTGACCCTTGCAAACAGCCAATGATCAGCTTCTAAAATCTTCTGTAAAAGGCCTGAATGTCCGACACTATCGAGTAAAATCATAGTTTCATTAATATTGCTCTAATTTTATGCCCATTTAAAAAAGGCGCTATGCTAAGAAGATCAGGGATAAAGATACCAAAATTGATTCGTTCGGTTTTTGCAACAGGCATTATTTTTTTACTGATAATGAGCTTACTGCGTGTCGTAATGTACCTTTCTTTCAGTAAGCAGGGGAATTCTTTCGGGGATATTTTCCCTTCTTTTATCCTGGGGGTCCGCTTTGACCTCCGATATGTCTCCATTTTAACGCTGCTGCTCCTTATCGTAGGCAGCTTTTCTGCCCTGCATCCTACAAAAAGCAGGACGGGAAAAAGGGTAGCGCTATTCCTTACCGGGCTGGCAGGCTTCCTGGTGCTCTTCTTTTATTCCGTGGATTTTGCCCACTACAGTTACCTGTCCCAGCGTTTGAATGCCAGCGTGCTGAATTACCTGGTGGACGCGGGGATCTCGGCGAGGATGGTCTGGCAGAGTTATCCCGTCCTTCGTATCCTTTTTCTTTTGGCAGCGGGCACCTGGCTCTTGCGCAGACTTTTCCGGTGGGTGAACAAAAAGATCGGACAGGCGGAAGAGCCCGTCCTTACCCGGAAGAGCCGGATCCTCTGGTGGATACCTGCCTTTTTATTGCTGGGTCTTGGCATATTCGGGAAGATCGGCCAGTTCCCCCTGCGCTGGAGCGATGCCTTTGGCCTGGGCAGCGATTATAAAGCGAATCTTTCTCTCAACCCTTTCCAGTCTTTTTTCAGCAGTCTTAAATTCCGGCATAGTACCTACGAACTGAGTAAGGTCAATGAGGCGATCCCCGTACTCACTCCTTTTTTCGGATTGAACGCACCGGCAGGAAATGAGGCCGCCACCGGCGGGGACAACCTGGAAACTGTTCTTGTAAGGAATGTGCTGCCGCGGAAAGGCGCGCTTACTACCCGGCCAAATGTAGTGGTCGTCATCTGCGAATCGTTCAGCGGGTATAAAAGCTCCATGTGGGGGAACCCGTTGAATACGACGCCCTTCTTTAACGGGCTCTGCCAGAACGGCATTTTTTTCGATCATTGTTTCACTCCCACCTATGGGACGGCCAGGGGCGTATGGGCCCTCATCACCGGTGTCCCGGACGTCGAAATAGCAACGACCACGTCCAGCCGAAACCCTGCTGCTGTCGACCAACACACGATCATCAATAGTTTCGAAGGGTATGAAAAATTCTATTTCCTGGGCGGCAGCACCAGTTGGGCGAATATCAGGGGCTTGCTGACCGATAATATCAAGGGACTGCATTTGTATGAACAGCAGAATTATGACGCCCCCAAGATAGATGTCTGGGGGATCAGTGATAAGAACCTCTTCCTCGAAGCCAATAAGGTTTTGAAACAGCAGCAGGGCGCGCCTTTTTTTTCCGTTATCCAGACGGCGGATAATCATCGTCCTTATACGATCCCTAAGGAGGACCAGCAGGACTTCCATTCCATCCGGGTGCCAAGGGATTCGCTGCGTGCATACGGATTCGAGAGCAACGAGGAAATGAATGCGTTCCGGTATACGGATTACGGCTATCGCCGTTTTATCGAAGCGGCTTCTAAAGAAAAATATTTCGACAACACCGTTTTCCTGTTCATCGGCGACCACGGCATTGATGGGGATGCCGGCGCGATGTTCCCAAGGGCCTGGACGGACCAGCGGCTCAGTTCCGAGCATGTACCTTTGCTGATCTATGCGCCCCGCCTGATAACGCCTCAACGCATCCCGGGAGTTTGTTCCCAACTGGACGTCCTGCCGACCCTGGCCGGCATCTGTAATATTCCCTACCGGAACTCTACGCTTGGCCGCGACCTGCTGGATAGCGCAGCTATTCGTGGTAAAGAATTGTCTTTTATCTATGATCCCGATGGCGGGAATATAGGCGTAGTGCGGGGAGGCTGGTTCTATAGACGACAACTGAAGACAGGAGCGGAGGAAATGGTATCGGTGGTGAATAATGACCCGGTCCCGGACACTATCGTACATGGACAGGTGAAGAAGGAAATGCGGCAATTGACGGAAGGGATCTACGAGACGGCCAAGTATATGTTGCTGAAGAATAAAAAAAAGTAAAAAAATCAGTACAGATCGATAAAACGGCTTTTCTCCCAGGCAGATCTTCCGGGATGTGCATATTTAATAAATTATTATTTGTTTTTTGGCATTTTAATTGCTCCACTATTTAATCCACCCGTGTACTGCCTCTTTTGTTAATAATTTCGTCCTTTTTTTGATAAAATTCAATTCTTAGGAATACCCGCAAAGTGGTAATCTGTCCCGCCTGTCAAACCCTTATTTTTGTAAGCATAAAACTACTCATCAGTGGCATTGATCAAGAGTATCTCCGGTATTAGAGGCACGATTGGAGGAAGACCTGGGGATAACCTGTCTCCTTTGGATATTGTCAAGTTCAGTGCTGCTTTTGGCAGCCGTATCCTCGCATCGAACAAGGGGAAAAAGGTCGTGATCGGCCGTGACGGCCGCATCAGTGGTGAAATGGTGAGCAACCTCGTTGTGAACACCCTGCTGGGACTTGGATTGGATGTGATCGACCTGGGCTTGTCCACCACTCCTACGGTGGAACTGGCCGTGACGGGAGAAAAGGCAGCCGGTGGTATCATTATTACCGCCAGTCACAACCCGCAGGAATGGAATGCGCTGAAATTATTAAACAGCGAAGGAGAATTCATCAGCGCCCAGGAGGGTGCGGCCATTCTCGAAAAAGCGGCAAAAGAAGACTTTGTCTTCACGCAGGTGGATAAACTGGGTTCTTATTCTAAAAATCAGAGCTGGCTCCAGAAGCATATCGATCTCATCGTTAAGCATCCCCTTGTGGACATCAAGTCCATCCAGCAAAAAAAATATAAGATCGTCGTGGATACGATCAATTCCACCGGCGCCCTCTTCCTGCCTCCCTTGCTCAAGGCATTAGGGGTGGAAGAAGTGATCCTGCTGAACGGAGAGGTCAATGGCAGGTTTGCCCATAATCCCGAGCCTCTGCCGGAGAACCTGTCGGGTCTGAGCGGGGCCGTACAGAAATCGAAGGCGGATCTGGGGATCGCCGTGGATCCCGATGTGGACCGGCTATGTTTTGTCTGCGAGGACGGCAGTATGTTCGGGGAGGAGTATACCCTGGTAGCCGTAGCGGATTATGTGCTGGGGAAAACACCGGGTAATACGGTGAGTAATATGAGCAGTACCAAGGCTTTGAAAGAGATTACCCTTAAACATGGCGGACAATACTATCCTTCGGCCGTAGGAGAGGTGAATGTCGTAAATACGATGAAGGCCGTGGGAGCGGTGATCGGGGGGGAGGGCAATGGAGGTATTATCGTGCCTGACCTGCATTATGGCCGCGATGCCCTGATCGGGATCGGGTTCTTCCTGAGCGCCTTATCCCATCATAAGAACGGGATCCGGTCCTTCCGGGCCAGGTACCCGGATTACTTCATATCCAAGAATAAGATCGAACTGGGGAAAGGCATTGATGTACCCGCGATCCTGGACAAGATCAAAAAGAAATACAAGAATCACCCCGTCAATACCGAAGATGGCCTGAAGATCGAATTCGACAACGATTGGGTGCATCTCCGCACTTCCAATACCGAGCCGATCATACGGATCTATGCAGAGAGCAATTTCGAGACGACGGCCAATAATATCGCCCTGCGTCTCATGCAGGATATCAAGGAGTTCATCTAGCTTATTCAAGGGTCTGCCAGGCGACATTTCATTGTAAAAAGGAAATCTTATCTTGCGGCCTTTACTCCGCAGCTATGACCAGAATTTACTTAGACAACGCCGCCACCACCGCCCTTGACCCGCGGGTATTAGAAACGATGATGCCCTACCTGACTGAAAAGTTCGGAAACCCTTCCTCTATCTATTCCTATGGGCGTGAATCCAGGCTGGCCATCGAAAGCGCCCGCAAAACGGTGGGAAAGATCCTGAACGCCCATCCTTCCGAATTGTTCTTCACTTCCGGGGGTACGGAGAGCTCGAATACGGCCATTACCGCTGCGGTGAGAAACCTTGGCTGTACCCATATCATTACTTCCCCCCTCGAACATCATGCTACCCTTCATACGGTGGAGCATCTGTATAAGAAAGGAGAAGCCGCCCTCAGCTATGTGGGATTGCTGCCGAACGGTCATATCGACCAGGAAGACCTGGAACGGCTCCTGGCAGGAAGCGCGGAAAAATGCCTGGTCACCCTTATGCATGCCAACAACGAGATCGGGAATATGATGGACCTCCAGTCGGTAGGGGAATTGTGCAAATTATATGGCGCTATTTTCCATTCCGATACGGTGCAGACCGTAGGCCATTTCCCTTTCGACCTCCGCAATACGCCCGTGCATTTTATTACCGGCGCCAGTCATAAATTCCATGGTCCCAAAGGAGTGGGGATCTTATATATTAATGAGAATGTAAAGATCGATCCTTATATACACGGCGGCTCCCAGGAACGGAACATGCGGGCGGGTACGGAAAACCTCTACGGCATCGTAGGGTTTGCCAAAGCCCTGGAACTGGCTACGGCGGCTCATGAAGAAGACAGCGCCTATATAAAAGGCATTAAAGTGTATATGATGGAGCAGTTGAAAAAGCACGTAAAAGGAATATCCTTCAATGGTGATCCGTTGGGAAGAAGCCTCTACACCGTACTCAGCGTATCCTTTCCCAAAACGGAAAAATCCGAGATGCTCCTGTTCAACCTTGATATCAATAATATCTGCGCTTCCGGCGGCAGCGCCTGTACCAGCGGGGCTGAACAGGGTTCCCATGTGATCCGGGCGATCAACAACAACCCCAACCAGGTAACCGTTCGCTTTTCATTTAGCAAGCATAATACCAAGGAAGAAGTGGAATCCGTGGCGGTGAAATTGAAAGAGCTCATTTGAAATTTCTGATTTCTGATTTTGAGATTTAGGGATTTCATACTTATAAGGTTTCAATCTCAAAATCTCGCAATCTCAAAATCGCTAAATGCATATTATAGGTGTTGATATTGGGACGACCAATACAAAGGCAGTGGCTTTTACCCTGGATGGAAAGGTGTTGGGCAGCGCCGGTGTTGCGAATACTCCTTTACCGGGAGAACCCGGCGGCCATGAACTGGACCCTGAAAGTCTCTTTCGCGGAGTGCTGGACTGTCTGAACGAGCTCTTGCGGCAAACGGCAGGGCAGGAGGGGCTGTCCGGGATCAGTTTTAGTTGCGCCATGCATAGCCTGATAGCGGTGGATGGGCAAGGCAGACCCCTTACAGCGGCGATCACCTGGGCGGACCTGCGGAGTAAGGACTTTGCCGCCGCTTTAAAAAAGACTCCACTGGGGAAAAGGATTTATCGCCAAACGGGAACCCCGGTCCATGCCATGTCTCCCCTGACTAAATTATTGTGGCTGAAAGATTCGAGCCCCGCTATTTTCCGGGAGGCCGCCCGTTTTATTTCCATCAAAGAATATATCTGGTGGCGGTTGTTCGGAAAATACCAGGTGGACCATTCCCTGGCATCGGCCACGGGTCTTTTTGACCTCTATTCCTTTGACTGGAACGCAGAGGCGTTGGAGACCGCGGGGATTACGGCCGCCCGATTGTCGGAGCCCGTACCCTGTACGCATATCGAAAGGGAACGGAAGGGGGATAGTCCGTCCCTGCCATTACCGGCCGACCTGCCTTTTATTATCGGGGGCGGTGACGGGGCCATGGCCAACCTGGGCACCCGTGCGGTACGGCCCGGTGAGACAGCTCTTACCATCGGCACCAGCGGCGCCGTGCGAATGATCGCCGCCGCACCCAGGTATGATCCGAAAGAAAGGATCTTCAACTATATCATTACGGAAAAACTATACCTCTGCGGGGGCGCTACCAACAATGGCGGGGGAGCCGTGGAATGGACGATTGAAAACTTCCTGAACAAGTCACTTGATGGGTCCGGGGGCCTGGATTCCTTTGTGCAGGAGGCTGTTACGATCGCCCCGGGATGCGAGGGCCTTATCTTTCTGCCTTATCTCCAGGGGGAGCGGGCGCCCGTTTGGAACGCGGATGCAAAAGGCGTTTTTTTCGGGATACGATCGCAACATACGCAAAGGCATTTCATGCGTTCCGTCATAGAAGGCATCAGTTATTCCTTATTCCAGGTCGGGACCTCCCTGGAAGAAACGATCGGCCCGATCGATTGTATTTACGCCAGTGGCGGATTCACCCGGTCGAAGGCCTGGCTGCAACTGATCGCCGATGTATTTAACCGGAAGGTCTATGTGACGAATACGGCGGATGCCTCGGCCATCGGGGCCGCTATTATGGGTTATTATGCATTGGGGTCGATCGGAGGGCTGGAAGGATCGGCTGACCTGATCAGGGTGCAGGCGATTTATGAGCCGGACCAGGAAAGGCATGAGGTCTATCAAAAGAACTTCAAAGTATTTGCGGCCCTTTATGAGCGATTGCAGGACCTCATGTAAACCTGCGGGGACCTCCTGTAAATAAGGCGGTCCGCCTGGGGCGGACCGGAATTTTTCAGCATTGAATTCTATAAGAAATAATCGGATGTTGGACCAAAAACGGGCTGTGCGACCTCACTTTACAAAGTTATTCTATATAGGGTTTACGGCATGCCTCTGCAGGCTATGATTATACTCCCACCGGCAAACAGGGGTGGGATTTTATCTACAGGTTCTTAACAATATCCCTGGGCAGTACACCAAACTCTCTTTTGAATGCTTTGGCAAAATGGCTGAGATTGGAAAACCCGATCTCGCTGCCCGCCTGCTTGATACTGCATTGTCCCGTGATCAGCATTTCTTTTGCACGTTGCAGCCTGCTCTTATTGTAATAGTCATACAAGGTGTATCCGTATAACTGCTTGAAAAGATTTTTCAATTTGCTGGTGCTCATGAACACTGCATGAGCCAGCGACTCCAGTGAAGGGAATCCTTCCAGCCTGCTGCTCAGGATCTGTTCGATCTGCTGCATGCTTTCCAGGTCGTTCTTTTTTAAATGCCTGGGTGCTGCTACACGACCCCGTGTCACAAAGGAGCGCAGGAATTTCTCCGTCAGGCGGATGATATGCGACAATGTTTTTACCTGGCCCAGGGGATCGCTCTTCTCCATTTCGAAGATCTCTTTCAGGATTTCCCTATGAGGGAGCCCGATAAAATATTCATTGGCCGAAATATTATTGTCCTTTGCAAAGGACCCGAGTTGTGCGAGCAGATCGGCAGGCACGTATTTTGCCGCCAGTTCATCGGAATAAAAAATGATCAGTCTCTTGACGGTACTGCCCGCCGGAATTTTTGTATGCAGGCTGTTCCGGGTATCGGAAAGAAAAATATCGTTACGCAGGATCTTTTTGTCCTCCCCCGTTTGCACCTGGTTGAAGGATAGGGAAAATCCTTCCAGACCTCCGGTCTCCCGTTGGAATTCCAGGTCTTTCTCCAGCTCCAGGTTCATAATAATATAGGAGAAATGAGGGCTGATGTTATAAGCCTGGATCGTCCCCTCGCCCAGTTCAGGGGGCGTCTTGAGGAGATTGTCTTTAACGGTCAGATTCAGCTTCGCTGCGAAGCCATGTAACCATTTTTCATAATTTTCCTGACGGAATGCATACATTACCATATCCACAAATTTTAAAGGGAGCATTACAATTATTCTAACAAACAGCAAGAGTCGTGGTTCGCGGGCTATCGGAAGAGTAGGGTGAAGGCTAAAACAAAGGCGCAAAATTAATGCATGGAAGGCGGAGATGCTGCCCGATCTGTTCTTTTAAATAGCTGCAAAGGGCATTTAACAAATTTTTGGGGCTATTCGCTTATTTCTTAAGCACGTCCTTGGGAAGGAGGCCGAATTCTTTTTTAAATGCTTTGGCGAAATTGCTGAGATTGGAAAATCCGATGTCATAGCCTACCTGTTTCACCGAAAAGTTGCCGGTCTGTAACATATCCCTTGCTTTTTCAAGACGGTTGCGGTTATAAAATTCATACAGTTTCATACCATAGATCTGTTTGAACTTTGTTTTGAGCTTGGTGGTGCTCATCATGGCAGTCTTCGAGAGTAGTTCGA
>Ga0307516_10002464_pt1 | contig 24733 bp, 21 predicted proteins | sample 19_EM_MG_FD_203310 | JGI IMG/M metagenome (GOLD analysis project Ga0307516, IMG submission 203310) | Populus trichocarpa ectomycorrhiza microbial communities from riparian zone in the Pacific Northwest, United States - 19_EM | ecosystem: Host-associated > Plants > Roots > Unclassified | place...
GTCGCGGCGATGTCGAGGCCCGCTTCCGTCGCCGTCAGCGGCGCCCAGCCCAGGCTGTCGAGATCGATCAGCGTGTCGACGGCCACCTGTGGCTCGGAGAACAGCCAGGTACCGCCGGCCAGCCACGTATAACCTTCACGCCAGCCATCGATGTCGTCAACGGAGGCCGGGCGCTTGACTTCAGCTATCGTGGTCAAATTCATGATCGTCCCCGCTCAGGACTTGTAGACTTCAACCGTCTGCATCATGCCCATTTCCTCATGGTTCATCATGTGGCAATGGACCATGTAGACACCGGTAAAATCGAGAAAGCGTGAGCGGAACACGACCCGGCCACCCTTGCGCTCCACGATCACGGAATCGCGCCATTCCGGCACGGCCAGCGCCTTGCCGTTGACCGACACGACCTGGAACGGATTGGTATGGATATGAAAGACGTGGTCGTCGTGCTCATGCGTGTTGACGATCGTCCACTCCTCGACCGCACCGAGCTTGACCCGTTGATCGATGCGGCTGGGATTGAACTTCTTGCCATCGATGAAGAAGCTGAATTCCTGCCAATGGCCGGCGGCATCTGCCTCCGGCGCGGTTGCCGAAAAGGTCACCGTACGACGGTTGGTGATTTCGGAGTCCTTGATGGTTTGCAGTGGCGGGGGCGGCAATTCGCGCGGCAGCTTCATGTCCATCGGCGCGCCTGACACCACGACCCGCGCCAGTGGGCCGACCGGCGAGGGGTGCCCCTGATCGTAAGGTGCCGCGTTCAAGGCATAGGTGCCGGCGGAGCCCGCCTGCACCAGCAGATCAGCGCGCTGGCCCGGAGCGATCAGAAGCTGCTTGAGAGGCTGCATGGCCCCGAGTTGAATGCCGTCATAGGCGACGGCATGCAGGTCATGCTTCTCCAGGTCGAGCAGCATGTCGTCCTGATAGGCCGCATTGAGGATACGCCAGCGCTGCAGCTCGCCCGGACGCATTTCGATCATCGGCCGGCGCTGTCCGTTGATCGCCAGGAAGCGTGTCGACGTTTCCGGAAACAGCGTCTCGAAATCCTCGACCATGCCATGCGCGTCGTGGACCACCTGGGTCAGCACCAGCAGGCGCTCGCGTGCGGATGCTATCTGCGGCACATCAGCGAAATCGCCTTCGATGACGACGGCGCCCACCATGCCGCTCGACATCTGGATATCGGCGCTGCCGTGGTGGTGGGGGTGATACCAGTAGGTCCCCTTGGTGTGGTCCTCCGGCAGCTTGATCTCGATGTCGTAGGTATGGCCAGGGGCCATCGTGCGCATGACGTTGTCGGCAATGCCGCTTGGGCTCGCATGCGATCCATGGAAGTGGAAATTGGTGTTGTTGAACTGATGCGGCTGACTGATGTCAGCGGGAATCCAGTCCCGGTTCGGCGGCAGATCATTGATCAGCTTGATGCGTAACGTGTCGCCGGGCTTCATGCGCAAGGTAGGCCCTGGGCTGCCTCCTTCATAAGACCGAACATAGAGCCTGACACCGCCGATCTGCCGGTAGGCGTAGCCTACCCGCAAGGTCATGCTAAGCGTACCATTGACGGACCGCCGCACCTCTGGCTCGACAAGCGGCTGATCCATGGCTGGCGCCGGCTTGTCTGGTACGATGCCCATGGTGGGAGACATGTCCATGGGGGAGGACATGTCCATAGTGCTATGCACGGGGTCTTCTGCCCTGACAGCCCCCGCGGTCAGCAAGAACGCACCGATCCCGATGCTGCCATCAAGCAGTTGGCGTCGCGACAATTTCTTCATGCTCGTCGCGATGGCGACGGTACCATTCTCTTCTGGTCCTGCTGCATTTAGATACCACGCTGCCCACAGTTGAATCGTCTCCAATATACACCCTTAGTAATTCGACATGAAGGAATCTCGTGGAAAAACCTCGTTGCAAAGATAATTGGTGGTTTTCAAACTGCATTGCGCCACCGCTAGGCCACGACAGCTCGCGGGACGGATTCCCCGCGTCCGCTTTTGACGGCGCACTCGTTCTTCAAGATTAGCGGTGATAGGCGCGAGGCGGCCATTCAAATCAGGTGGTTGGAGCTTCTGGCTGATGCTTGGCAAGCATCTACGCATCCAGGTCCCCTCCCCCGAACCTGCGCGGCGGCTAACTCAATCGCCGGATTCTCTCGGTGTGCCCCTAACCACCGGGCCTTGATGCTCGACCGGAACGTGCTTCAACAGCAGCCGTCATTGGCCGATATGGATATCGATTCGGAATCCGTGCTACAATCGCCTGCTACTACCGGGTCAGCACCGCCGCCAGAGCAGGTCCGGGCTTGGCCTTGGTGCCAAACGGGGGCAGTCGCCACCCCACCTATCTCAACGGCGGTGACTGGAACAATCCAACATTGCCGCCGCATCTCGCTACATCATGCTGCCGGGCATGAAGCAGCGGATCGAGGTCCCAAGCGGACTCTTCATCGGCCAAACCATCGTCCTGCCCGCCCGGTTCGGCTCGGTGATAACAGCATCATCGGGGACGTCGATCCATTCGTTATCGAGACGGACGCGATAATGGCCTTCGCGGGATTCCCAATCGACGTCGGATAATGCCATGCCGTCCGCAAACGAGCAGCATAAGCCCTTGCGCGATGCGAGATGATCGAACCAGCTATTAAGCTCTGGACGACTGGCGTCGTGTGCGAGTGCGGGAGTGCAGAGCAGCTGGACGATCAGTGCTAGTCGCTTCATCCGCCGTGTTTTCCTTGCGCTACCACCCCACCTACCGTTCGCACCGCGTCACGCAGCCCCAGGTGAAATATAAGGACACGCTTGGCGTCCTCAACAGCCCGAATAACGGTATCTTGATCGGGATCGGCCGGCGACCTGCCGGCCTTCAGGAACGCCGCATTGATGATCGTGCCAAACAGAAAACGGCGCCGTTACCAGCGCCACTTCTGGTGCACCTACGCGTGGAACCGGCCCACTTCGACTGGCGCTGGCGGGAGCGACCCGCTCAGCTACGCCGCATTCAAGTGGAGTCAATCGGAACGGCAATTAATTTTAGGCCGGCGAGCTATCACCAATCGCGACATTGAAACAGCGCTAAACTAGCCATCCCACTGCCGATTAGGCATATCCGATCCGATGTTCCTGACGCTCAACGAGGTTATTGGACGCTACCGCGGCCAGATCAGCAAAGGTACGCTGCGCATCTTGCGCTCTATGAGAATCGGACCATCGTTTCTAAAAATCGGCAAAGCCGTTCTCTACCCTCTTGAGGAATTCGATCGCTGGGATTGCCGGAACATCATAGTCTGTCGGCCATTCAGGTCACTCCCTGATGGAATAAGTGAGTGAGCAGCGAGCGCTCTCACGAAGCTGCCGCGGGCGGTGCTGCGCGCAGCACATCGTCATGCCCGGGCTTCCAATCCCCGGAAGCTTCAGAGCCGGTCGGTTGGGTGGAAGGGTTCGAGATCAACTTTTTTGGTGCTGTGCTTGGCTTTGACATTCGACGGGCGTGAGACCGAGATAACCACCGAGCAAAGCCTAAAGGCCGGTTCGGGAAGGCGTCAATCGAACCAGTCACCTCCATAGAGTAGTCCTTGCCGATGGCCGAGGGTGGTAGAACTGCTTGGAGCTCGGGACTGCACGAGCAGCCTGAACGAACGTACTCCCTTCCCCATCTTAACCCGCGGCGCGCGGTTGCGCAGAAAATCCGCTGCCGCATCCTCTAGCGGTCGCACTTTGGGGCCTGTAATAATTAGGCTTCTAGCGCAGGAAAGCCTCGTATGATTGGCGGCCTCCACCATGTCCTCTAAGTCCAGCTCCAATATTGCTAGTAAGGCTTACTCCAAGGCCGAAGCGGATTTCTCGACTTGGCTGATGATGGCCAAGCTTGGGAGTTTCGATGACCTTCCGTCAAACGCACAGAATTTCCTGACCAACTATCGAAATCGACTCGAAACGATGAGCGAAGCCGAGTCCACGGTGCTGGCCGTCCGCGACGTCTACAGCGCTTATTACAGCGAGATGGGAGGCGTCGGCGCCGCGCCAGAACCGCAAGCTCGTAAACCAACCAAAAAGAACCGACCGCCTAAACATCAGCCCGCTCGATCTGCTGCGCGCCCTTCGATCACGCCAATGATCCGAAACTCCCTCCCGGCCCTGCTGATTTTCGCAAGCCTGGTGGCCCTGGTTGTGATGTATAAATTTCTGACTCAGTAAGCTGCGGCGATGCTTGCGTCCTTTGCGACAAATGATCTTGGATCCTGGAAACGTTGCGGCAACGCTTCGGCCGCTGCCCTCCGAAGGCAAAGGTCAAACGTTCGAATCGTGTCGGCGCCCCAGCTTTTTCTTCATTTTACAACGCGATATGCGCGCCCGAACCAGAACTCCCAGTTCTGTCTTGTTCAAGCGAGTAAGCAATCTGGAGAAAATCGTCGGCGAGTCTTGGCAACTGACGACGTCGGTCAGAAGCTCGAACAAGATTGCTCATAAGTGGCAGGATTGGCACTCCCAGTGCCGCCGCGAGTCGAGCTGGGTACGCGGCGGCACAAAACGACTCGCATGCGTTGGCCGACGCCAGATGCGCGGCGGGTTTCTCTGGGAGCTGACCTTAGCCAGCAGTCAGCTAGTGTTGCTCGATCGGCACACAGCTAGGCGCAAGCGATGTCCGCACGCGGCTCGGTTCGTCTCAGCGTCGTGGGCTCGAGTCACTGGTCCGCTACAGCGCGAAACCCTTGTTTGATTGGCTGAGAGCCCAAAGGGAGGTCACTCCGGTAGCCCTGCCATTCGCAGGCCGGTTGTGAATCGGGCGAGATGCTCCGGCCGCCGGATCGGAATCCAGCGTTCGAGACTGGAGGCACGAAACGTGGGATCCAGCTTCCGCAGATGTTCGATCGCCGTCCGCGCTTGCTCCGTTCGACTAGCGAGCGCGTGACTTGCCGCGATGATGGCAACGACAGCCAGGAAAGTCGGCGCTTCCCTGAACGATTGCTCTGCCCAGGAGGATGCCATATCAAAGCGCCCCGCAAACAAATGTGACAGCGCCATCCCTGCCTGCATCCGGAACATCTCAGGATCGAGCGGGCTGAAACGCATCGCGCGCGTAAGAAATTCGATGGCAGCGTCGGGGTCACCGCGCACCGTTCTAAGAAAGCCACCCAGGAACCAGGCTGCCGCCAGGTTCGGGTTGAGCACCAGCGCCTTGTCGATCAGCGCGATGCCGCTATCCAGCTCGCCGGCGAGATGGGCCAGCGCATGTCCGCCCCGCGTCAGCGCGACGGCGTCGTCCTTGCCCAATTCCACCGCGCGGCGCGCCAATCGAACGCCTTCTGCGATTTCCTGCGGCCGATCGGTCATCCAGCCATTTATCTTCCGCCAGAAATGACACCAGGCCGCCATTGCATGGGCGGAAGCAAACTCCGGATCAAGCTGCATGGCCGTGTAGAACAGCGGCAGCGCCTCGTTGATCGCCTCCCGGGTTCCCCGATGAAGGCGAGGCATGGCGCGCAAATAGTTATCGTAGGCACTGAGGTTGCCGGTCGGCTTCCGCCTGGCACGCTCGATCTCCGCCCGCTCAAGCTGGGAGGCGATCGCTCCGACGATGCTGGTCGCGATCTGATCCTGAAGCTCGAAGATATCGTCGAGCGTCCCTTCGAATCGATCGGCCCAAAGGTGGGTGCCGGACGACGCATCGACGAGTTGTCCCGTAATGCGAATCCGGCTTTCGGACTGGCGGACACTGCCTTCGACGACATAGCGCACGCCAAGCTCGTGCCCCACCTGCTTCTCGTCGACCGTCCTGCCCTTGTAGGTGAAACTCGAGTTGTACGCGATCACGAACAGCCAGCGAATGCGCGACAAGGCCGTAATGATGTCCTCTACAATCCCGTCGGCAAAATAATCTTGCGCGACGTTGCCACTGAGATTCCGGAACGGCAGGACCGCTATCGACGGAGAATCCGGGAGGGCGAGAGCAGGTGTGAGCTTCTCACCCGCGATGTCCGGGGCCGCGACCGGGATATTGGCGGGCAATTCCTGTTCTTCGATCTTGCCGACAAAGCGAAGGCCTCGGCGCGAGACCGTCCGGATCAGGCGCTGCTCCTTGCCGGTGTCTCCGATCGCCTTGCGCACCGCGTTGATGTGGCTGGTCAGTGTCGACTCGGAGACGATCCGCCCGCCCCACACGGAGCGCAGGAGGTCGTCTCTCGTCACCACCTGTTCCCGGTTCTGGACCAGAAAGAGCAGGAGATCGAACACCTTCGGTCCGGTCGCGATCAGTTCCGAGCCTCGCTTGAGCTCTCGCCGGTCGACGTCCAGGCAATAATTCTCGAATAAGAACGGCACGTCCCACGCTCCGCTTGGACAGGAATCCAAGGAAGATTCAACCAGAATTCAGCGTGGCTGCAAGGCTTTCCGGCCCGCACGGGCCCATTCTCGTGCTGCTCTCAAGAGCAAGGCCATCGGTGATCAGGAAATCGAGGGAGAGTCATGAAGATTGTCATAATTGGCGGAACCGGCCTCATCGGAACCAAGCTTGCGGGTAAACTCCGTCAGAAGGGCCACGAAGTGGTTCCAGCGGCTCGCAGCAGGGGCGTCAACGCGATCACGGGCGAAGGCCTCGACAAGGTTCTTTCGGGTGCCGAAATTGTCGTCGATGTCGCGAATTCGCCGTCCTTCGAGGACCGCGCGGTTCTAACATTCTTCGAAACGTCGGGCCGCAATCTTCTCGCCGCCGAGGCCGCCGCCAAAGTGCAGCATCATGTCGCGCTGTCCGTCATCGGGGCCGATCGCGTTCCGGAAAACGGATACTTCCTTGCCAAGCTGGCTCAGGAGAACCTGATCAGGGCCTCGAGGATTCCCTACACGATACTGCGCGCCACCCAGTTCTTCGAGTTCGTCGGCGGGATCGTCGATTCATCTTCCGACGGACAAATCGTCCGACTGTCGCCCGCCTTGTTTCAGCCCGTGGCTTCGGACGATGTCGCCGCAGCGCTCGCCGACGTCACGCTCGGTGCTCCGGTTAACGGCATCGTCGAGCTGGCCGGCCCGGAAAAATTCAGCCTCGATGAATTCGCCCGGAAATATCTGATCGCGATGAAGGACCCGCGCAGGGTCGCCGCCGACATCCATGCCCGCTATTTCGGAACAGAGCTGGACGATCAGTCTCTCACGCCGGGCAAGAATCCCCGGCTCGGCTCGGTGCGTTTCGAGGACTGGCTGGCCGGGCTCGACCATTCCGAATCATAAGCACTGACGAGGAGCTTGCTCCTCATCGCGTACAGAGTCCCCTAACGCGAGGACAGGTCCTTGAGCAAGCAGATATTGCGCGGTCTTTCGCAGGAGAATCAGCCGGACACTTCCGAGGTGCACCCGGACGACTTGCCGGTTGCCGATCGACGTCCTGCCGATGAAGAGATGGCGCGCGTCCTCAAGACCGCGCCGCTCCGCATGGCTTCAGACTCGTCCAGCGGCTCGATCGCCCATTGGAAACATGGCGCCCTGCACGACGTCGTCCAGCCGATGGCTGATCACGTCGTCATGACCTACCCCTCGGGCGTGCAGCAGCTGGAGCGGCGCGACGGGAAATCGGTTGCGATTGGAACGGCGCGTTCCGGCGTGGTAACGATCATTCCCGCCGGCTCAAGCGCCCGATGGGATATTCCCGGACTTGTCAACGTCGTCCAACTCTATCTTCCACATACAACGCTCGAACGGGTGGCACGGGAAGCCGATCAGGCCTCAACGGGCATTCTACTCGAGCGAACGGGACATCCCGACACCATTACGTCCCGGCTGCTCATGAGTGCAGCGGATGCCCTCGAGGGTAACGAGACTCTGGATACCTTGTTCAGGCACCAACTGACAGATCTCCTGGCCACGCGCTTGCTGGCTGCGCATGCCGGCGCGCCAACCACGTTCCAGCCGATCACAGGCGGGCTGTCGCCGATGACGCTGCGTCGCGCCATCGAGCGCCTGCGCTCGGACAGCGATGCAGACGTCTCTCTCGCTGCGCTCGCTTCGGATGCCGGTCTGTCGCGCTTCCACTTCTGCCGCGCCTTTAAGGAAAGCGCGGGGCTTTCGCCTCATGCCTGGTTGCGTCAGTACCGGCTCGATCGGGCCATGAACATGCTGTGCCACACTGACGCATCGATCGTGTCGGTGGCGGCGGAGCTTGGCTATGCCTCCCAGACGGCCTTCGCCGCAGCGTTCAGGAAACTGACCGGCGAAACCCCGAGCGATTGGCGGCGACGCGTGCGTTGCCAGCAATAGCTCTGCAACTACGGCAATCGCTCTGGGGCAGTCGCCGGCCCGGTTCGCTAAATCATTACGGTAGCCACGCCAACAACAGAGGAGACCAACGATGCTCTGGAACTTCGTCAGCTCCCTCGCAATTGCGCAACGACGGAGAACCGTCGCGACCGCAATCGTGTACGGACTTTCATTGGCTGTTCGCTTCACTTCGGCAACAGGAGACGAAATGGAAATTCCGCCACAAGCAGTCCAAAGCGCCAATCCCATGAGTTCCATCATGATCAACGATGGCGCCCAACTCTTCCGCGACTGGCCCCTAAGGCCCGCTCAGCCGATTGGCTTTCCCCGCTGGTTGCTGAGTTCGAGAGGCTGCCGCGCAGCATGTGAGAACCCCATGACAATGCGGAGTTGCGCCGCTCCCCCATAGAGCGCCCGGCACTTTCGTTTCAGGCCTTCGCGTCATCGTCGATCGCAAGACCCTTACCGCAATGGAAAGCGGCGACGGTGACGCGCGCACGTCCAACAACTCAAACCACAGGAGTAGATCGCATGCGAATAGTCATCATCGGCGCCGGCTTCGCCGGCATGTACGCTGCACTTTCCGCTGCCCGCCTGCGCGACATCCAGGGTGTTTCGCCCGAAGAACTCGAGATATCGCTGGTCGCACCGGAGCCAACGCTGGTAGTCCGCCCGCGGCTCTACGAAGCAAAGCCCGAGACCGTGACGGCGCCTCTGCAGGATGTCCTCAAGGCTATCGATGTCGTCTACGTGAAAGGCAGCGCCGAGACGATCGACACCCAATCGCGGGTAGTGCAAATCGTCGCCGCCAAGGGTGCGAAGAGGAGCCTCTCCTACGATCGGTTGGTCGTGGCTGCCGGCAGCCGGCTGTTCCGTCCGAATATTCCTGGCCTCGCCGAACACGGCTTCAGCGTCGACCAGCTCGGCGATGCGATTGCCCTCGACCGGCATCTGCACAGTCTGGCCGATCGGCCGGCAAAGAACGGGCGCGACACGGTCGTCGTTGCCGGCGGCGGTTTCACCGGCATCGAAGCGGCGACGGAGATGCCTGCGCGGCTTCGTGCGATCCTCGGCAAGGATGCCAAGCCGCGCGTCGTCATCGTCGATCGGAACGGTACGATCGCTCCCGATATGGGCGCAGGTCCTCGCCCCGTCATTGAGGACGCATTGCGTAAGCTCGGTGTCGAGACCCGGCTCGGTGCCGGCGTCGCGTCGCTGGACAAATCCGGCGTCACGCTTTCCAATGGCGAACACATCGAGAGCGAGACCGTGATCTGGGCCGCCGGCTTTCGCGCCGCTCCGCTGACCGCGCAGATCCCCGCCGAACGCGACAATTTCGGCCGGCTGCTTGTCGACCGGGATTTGCGTGTGCCGTCGGTGGCTGGAGTCTTTGCCACCGGAGATGCTGCAAGGGCAGCAAGCGACGATGTCGGCAATTACGCACTGATGTCGTGCCAGCACGCCACGCGGATGGGCGCCTTTGCCGGCAACAATGCCGCCGCCGAGCTGCTGGGAGTCCCGACCAAGGCATATCACCAGGAGGGTTACGTCACCTGCCTCGACCTTGGAGAGGCCGGCGCGCTGTTCACGCGCGGTTGGGAGCGCGAGGTGGCGATGGTCGGCGACGTCGCCAAGAAGACCAAGCAGGAGATCAACACCGTCTGGATTTATCCGCCGCGCCCCGAGCGTGCCGCCGCGCTGGCGTCGGCCGATCCGGAGCGTGTGAGCGATGTGACTGGCTTCTTCTAGGCCCTTCACGCGAAACGGGCCGCGTTCCGCGCTGGCCGCGCGGCCTGCTCAACCGAGACCAGCCAGGAGCCTTAACCATGAAACAGGAGACAAACATGCTAGACAACACCTCACACCCCGGCAGACGGGGGCCCGACGAATTGGTTCCGTCGCGCTACGCGGTGCGGGTCGGCGACATTGACGTGCTGGTGGTCAGCGATGGGGTGCTAACGCTGCCAGGCGCGATGTTGGCCCACAACGCCGAACCGGCCGTCCGCGCGGCCTGGCTGAACGACAATTTCCTGCCACCGGACGCTTTCGATTGGGCGCTGAACGTGGTCGTGGTGCGTAGCGGCGGCCGGACCATACTCATCGACGCTGGGATGGGGGCGGAGTTCCCCTTGCCGCGGGCCGGGCAGTTGATCCATCGACTGGAGGCCGCCGGCATCGATCTCGCATCCGTGACCGACGTGGTGCTTACCCACATGCACATGGACCACGTTGGCGGGCTGCTCGTCGACGGGGTGAAGGATCAACTGCGTCCGGACCTGCGGATCCACGTGGCGGCCGCCGAGGTCAGGTTCTGGGATTCGCCCGATTTCTCCCGCGTCTCCATGCCGCCGGGCTTCCCGGACGCGCTTCGGAAGACGGCCAAACGGTTCGCGAAAGAGTACCGCAGCCAGCTGCGGCTCTTCGAGGAGGAGTACGAGGTGGCGCCGGGGGTGGTCGTCCATCGCACCGGCGGCCACACGCCGGGGCACAGCGTGGTCCGCCTGGCGTCCGGCGGCGACCGGCTGACGTTCGCCGGTGACCTCGTGTTCCAGGTCGGGTTCGAACACCCCGACTGGTACAACGGCTTCGAACACGACCCCGAGGAGGCGGCCCGCGTCCGTATCAGTCTTTTGCGGGAGCTGGCGGCGACCGGCGAGCTGCTGGTGGCCACTCACATGCCGTTCCCGTCCGTCGGCCATGTGGCGGTCGCCGGCGACGTCTTTCGTTGGATACCGGCCATCTGGGACTACTGACCGCTTGTTGCGTTAGGGCCGAACCCGCCGCGCACCGAGCGTGCCGCTGCCCTGGCGTCCGCAGACCCGGAGCATGTGACTGAAGTCTAGATACATCGCGCGATATGGACCTCGCTCCGCACAGGAGCGCGGCCCGCTCACCACCGATCAACCTGGAGCTCACCACGATGAAACACGAGACCGTGCGCACGACAGCGTTCGCCATGCGGCTGACGAACCCGGCCTTTCCCGCCGGCCCCTACCGCTTCATCAACCGTGAGTACTTCATCATCCAGTACCGGACGGATCCCAAGGCATTGCGCCGGGTCGTGCCGGAACCGCTCGAGCTCACCGAACCGGTGGTGAATTACGAATTCATCCGCATGCCTGATTCGACCGGCTGAGAGCGGTCAGGTCATCCCGGTGTCGTATCAGGGCCAGACCGGCAGCTTCACCCATCAGATGTTCCTCAATGATCATCCGCCGATTGCAGGCGGGCGTGAGCTGTGGGGCTTTCCCAAGAAGCTGGCGCAGCAGAAGCTCGCGGTCGAGATCGACACGCTGGTCGGTACCTTGAATTATGGCTCGGTCCGCATCGATCGCAAGCAGGCCGCTGCGGCTTGGCCGGAAAAGCGCGAGAAGGAGCTGATCAGATCGTGCGCTTCCAACAGGGGCAATTTCGGATGCCCATTTGCCGCGCGATTTAATTGAGCTTGGCTTTGGTCCGCAGCAACAAAGCGCAGGAATGCGAACGTCAGCAGCCAGCAGGATCGGAACCATCCGCTCCTTCCGACCCCTGCCGCGTAGAAGCACCTGGGATCGCGGCCGAGCGAACTGAAAACTTCATGCCCCGAAGCGGGGCTCTGTGACGGGGTCTGGGATGGCGAATAAGGCTGCTCTGAAAGGACCGCAGCGAAACGAGGCGACCATTGTCTACGGCGGACGGCACGGCAGGAAGCCGCTTGCTTCGGGGTGATGAATTTCAGAGCTCGGACTCCAATCGGGTCGGCGGCGCGAGGTCGAAGACGGGAACGCGGCGTCCCTGCGCTCGGAATAGTTCTTCCAGATCGGAAACAGCGACAGATGCCGGTGGAGATGCAAGAGCCTCCTCCGCCGCGGGTCCATTCGGAAGCGCCATGGCTGCAGTGATCAGCATGGTTTCGCCGGCAGCAATGTGCCCGCGCAGTTGCGGCAACAATGTCTTGGCGTGGATCAGGTTGGTGTTGGGGTTGGGGCTCAAGGCATGCCCATCGCGGCCGGAATGGGGTGCCAGCTCGAGGATGACACTGACGTCGTCCCGCCCGCGCCACAGTGCGCGCCCCTTGCCAACCTCCGCAACATCGGCGTTGAAGTCGGCGCGCTCGATGGCAAAGCCGCCCTCCGTGGTCTGAAGCGGGCGTGGCGTGCTGATAAGGTGCACCCGAATATGCCAAGGCGCGGCGGGAATGAGCCAAGTGTGCACGACGACATCCGGATAGGGGCGCCAGCGCGAATAGAGCCTGTCACCGGCAATGAGCGCCTCCTCCAGCTGTTCGCGCGCGCGAAAATGCACGCCATCGTCCGAAAACCCGATCATGCCGTCGAAGCCAGCGGCGACGAAATGCTGGTCATTCGTCTCGATCCCGAAGGCGTAGCGCGTCGAGTAGACGAACTTGGCGTATTTCTCGCTCGCCCCGCGCATCTTGTCATGCTGCTGACCAGAGGAAAGCAACACGACGTTTCCGGGCGTGTGCATGGCCACCATGCCGGGCTCGGCAAGCAGGACGGCAGCAGGAAACGCCGGTGGTTCAGCCTCTTCGGCCATCCAGAAAGGATGCTCCGCGCCGAGGGCCAGAGGCAGGAAAAACTTCAGGGCCCAATATGGCGAGCCCGGCGAGTTGTAGCCCTCGCTCATCAACAGGTTGGGATAGCCATAGCCAATGGAAAGAATGCCATCACCATCCGAGATGGGCCTCTCGGCCCACCAGCGGATATGGCGCATGTAATAGCCTTTGATCTGCTCCCATGGGAGCGCGTCGACCCCGGCAAAAGCCAGCGCCCCCCAGAAGCCACCGGCGGCGAAACGATAGGTTTGGCTGCGGCCGAACGCGAGTGCCGCACCGTCCGGTCCAAACCAGTGGCGGATGTCGCCGGCAAACAAGCGCGCTCGATCTTGATAGGCTTTCGCCCGCTCGCCATCGTCGGGCTTGAGGGTGGCATAGATCAGCGAATAGAAATGCATGGCGAATGGAATGTAGTGGTCCGCCCGCCGGACCGGCCCGTCACGGTACCAGGCTTCGCCCAGGCGAAATCCTTCCACCTCCTCGAGATAACGTTCGGTCTTTCCCGAATCGAAAGTAATCCCGACCCGCGAAAGCCCGAGATCGATCAGAACGCGGAAAAACTTCCAATTGTTGTCGATGAAATCCCTGTCGCGCGCCGACAGGAGATAGGCCGCCACCCTCGTCTTCTCCAGGCGGTCCAACGGCTCCCAGAGTTGGTGTGGCACCATGGCCAACGCGAATCCGACCGCGGCGAGTTCAACCTGCCGCTGGTCGCGATCAGCAACCACGCCCCAATATTCCGGATGATCAGGATCTGTCCCATTGGCGAGGCCGCGGCGATAGAGATCCCAATGCGGAAAATCATAGCCGCCGACGGTCAGTGGCACGATACCCCAGAGCGGCCGTGCAAACCCTTCCAGGTCGGCGGCCGCACGATCGAAATGCGCCGAGGTCGCGCCCAGCCGAACCCGGGCGCCGCCCGGGGAGAAATAAGGCAGCAGCGGCGCAACCAGATCCAGCACGGCCTTTGCGAGGTCATCGCGCGTCTTCAGCGGGTTGCCGTGAAGCGGATTGGCGCATACGGGATTAAAGGTCATCGGTCATGCCTTGAGCGGGCGCCACGCATCCTGCGGCGAGGTGCGCTTCGAAATTGTCGAAAGTGGCCTGGCTGGCCGGCGCCGCAACAGACATGCGACGCCGGTCGTCTCACTTGATGGCCTTGACGCCTTCCGTCATTTCCTTGAGGCCATCTTCGATCGATACGTTATCGGTCATGATCGAGTCGTGGGCACGGTTGAGAACGACTTCGATGCGAGCGGCATTCGGGCTGACCGTCATTTCCAAAAACGACTTTCCGGCTTCAAGAGCATCCCTGCTTGCGGCATCCTGGGGGAAGCCCGGCAGCGCTGCAATCTTGGCAACGACCTCCGGCGTGCGCACGGTCGGGATTGTGCCAGTCGAGGCAATGATAGAGGCGCCCTCCGGACCCGTTGCGAATTTGATGAATTCCAGAACTTCGTCCTTGTGAACAGAATTCGTATTGACTGCCAGGCCCGAAATCTGCGCAGCGGTTGTACCGGCGGCGACGCTTTCGGGATGCGGAAACTTCACGATGCCCCAGTTCTTGCTCTTCGACTCCCCGGACCTCACTTTTCCGATCTGCGTACCGATAAACCAGGTGCCCATCGGAAGCATGCCGATCGTGCCATTGAAGAACAGTGCCGAATAATGCGTGTTGGAGGTCTTCAGCGACGCATAGGAGGGAACAATACCGTCTTTCTGGAGCGACATCGCCCTCTCGTACCACGGCTTCAGGAACGCATAATCCGGGCCCGTCAACGTGTGCTTGCCGTCGAGAATTCCCGGCAGTTCCACCGTGGAACGCCACACATGGAAAAGCGCACCATAAGTCTTGTTCGCGCCCATGCCGCTGGTCAGCTTGCGCGCAATCGCGTCGAACTGCTCGAAGGTCATGTCGTTGGTCGGATAGGCAACGCCCGCCTTGTCGAAGATGTCCTTGTTGTAATAGACGACCCAGAAATCCGATCGGACGGGCAAGGCATAGACCTTGCCGCCAATCTTCAATTCCTCCACGAGGCCGCCGAAGCCAGCCGGATCAATCTTTTCCCGCGCCATGAAGCCGGAGAGATCCTCGATCGAGCCGAGGCGGACCAGGTTCGCATAGTTCGGAATATCCTTGACCGAAACGATGTCGATGTCCTTCGAACCGCCCGTGAGCTGCGTGGCGACCATCTGATTATAGTCTTGCGAGCCCAGATCGATCGCCTCGAATTTCACGTTGGGATGCTTGGCCTGATACGCGTCGATGACCGGCTTGAAATAAGCGATCTTGTCCAAATCCCACAGCGCCCACTTCAACGTGACAGCGTCGCCCGGTTGGCCAAAAGCCGCGGCCGCACTGGCTGTCGTCAGGGCGAGCGCGGTAACGACTCGCTTGAATATCCTGGCGATTGAATCCGAATACATCGCAAACTTCCTCCGTTGGCATTCATGGATCTCCGCGCGACGGCGCCCGCGCCGCTCTCCCGGCTCGTCCGCATACTGGTGACCTTGGAGAGACTCTCGACTGCAGCTCGATGGACACCGAAGGTAACGGCGAACATTCCGAGCGAGAAATTCAGGGTCGCGGGCATGAAAACCGAGATCGGGTAGAGCAGGATGTGGACGAGCCATAACGCAGCGCCGAAGCCGATCGCGCCGATCGCAGGCAGGGGGTGAGCGAGGCTCGCAAGGGCCGCGAGACGGACGCGTTGTCCGAACGGAAGATCGCGCATGACCATCAGGACGAGGTCGTGACAAGCCAAGACGCAAATAAACACCGTAACGGCGAGACTGATCGCGAGTGGCACAGCGAAGACGAGTTCTCCCGTGGCAAGCGACGCGTAGGTTACCGTGGCATAGATGCCGAGCGCGATGGCGCTGCTCATGATGAAACCGGCCATTGTCGCCTGCCACAAATACTTGCGGAACGCCGCGCAGAAATCGCGACCGAGATAGACGTTGCGATCTTCGACCAAGGCAACGCTGACGCTCGCCATTGCCGCAAGCGCCCCGGGGATCGTGACGATCGGCAGGGAGGCGAGGATGAACAGGAGGTTCAGCTTCACCATCTCCCACCATTCGCGACAGATGATATCGGCAAACAGCGCGAGACCATGCTTCTTCGCCGCATCCTTGGGAATGCCGGGCCCCTCCTTCGTCCACATGTCCCGTAACCACCGCATGGTCTTTCTCCGCTTCGACGCCTCAATGGAGGATCGAGCGTTCGGTATCCTTGTCAAACAGTTGCACTTGGCCGGTGTCGGCGATCAACCTGACTTCGCTGCCGATCGTCACCTTAAACCGCGGAGACAAACGGGCGATCAGGTTGCGCCCCCCCGCCGTGATATTGAGATGGACCTCAGACCCCATCGGTTCCGCGAGATCCGCAATCGCGGTAAAAGGTGCAAGATGCTGTTGCGGAATGTCCGCCGGCGGCAACTCGTGGAAGTTTTCCGGGCGGATGCCGAGCACGACTTCCCGGCCTTCATAGGCCGCGATTCGCGCCTTGTCGTAATGCGACGGGAGCGGCAGCTCCTGCGCGTCGAAAATGGCAACGAACTGCTCGCCGCGGCGAGCGATCGTGGCGGGCAGCAGGTTGATCGGCGGAGCGCCGATGAAGCCCGCGACGAAGATATTGACGGGCCGGTCATAAAGTTGCTGCGGCGTGTCGACCTGCTGGATACGACCGTCTTTCATGACCACGATCCTGTCGGCCATCGTCATGGCCTCGACCTGGTCATGCGTCACATAGACAAAGGTCGCGCTGAGCCGCTTGTGAAGCTTCGCGATTTCCGACCGCATGGTGCCGCGCAATTTGGCGTCGAGATTGGACAGCGGCTCGTCGAGAAGGAACACGGCCGGGTTGCGCACCATCGCGCGTCCAAGCGCCACGCGCTGCCGCTGACCGCCGGAAAGAGCCTTGGGTTTGCGGTTGAGAAGATGGCTGATGTCGAGAGTATCCGCGGCGGCCGTGACCTGGGCGTCGATGAGGTCGCGGGGCGCCCGTCGCAACTCCAGCCCAAAAGCCATGTTCTTGTAGACGGTCATGTGCGGATAGAGCGCATAGTTCTGGAACACCATCGCGATGTCCCGGTCCTTGGAGGGAACATCGTTGACGAGATCGCCACCGATCCGCAGTTCTCCGCCGGAGATCTCGTCCAATCCCGCGATCATCCGCAACGTGGTTGACTTGCCGCAGCCCGACGGCCCGACCAGAATGATGAACTCCTTGTCGGCGATCTCGAGATCAATGTCGTGGACGACGGTGAGCGGACCGTATGTCTTGTTCAGTCTCTTTAGCGAAATACTTGCCATTGAGGATCCGGTTGTCACCAGTAGGATGACCAGTTGCGGAAAAGCCGCGTCAAGGCTTCCATGTAGTAATAGTCGCCCCACGCGACGCATTCGTCGACGCCTTCGCCGCGGCACGTGTTGTAGGGCGATTTCTTCGAATATGTGCCGTGCAGCACGAGCCCGTTGGAAACTCGCGGATCCTTCACGGCGTAATTGTCGGCGAGGCTCTTGACCATGCGGCGGGCAAGATCACGATACCGGGCCGCAACCGGTGCCTCGACCTGGTCCGCCATTTCGAGCAGGCCACAGGCAACGATGGAGGCCGCCGAGCTATCGCGCGGCTCGCTGTCGCCATCGGAGAAGACCAAGTCCCAATATGGCACCAGATCCGCAGGCAGGCGCTTGAGATAAAAACCGAGAAGCCGGTCGAAGGTCTGGCGATAGTCGTCAAGGCGCTCATAGCGGTAGGAAAGCGCCATGCCGGCAATGCCCCAGGCCTGCCCCCGCGCCCAGGCGCTGTCATCGCGATATCCCTGCTTGGTGGCGCCGCGCGCGGCAGCGCCCGTCACCGGATCCATATAGAAGGTGTGATAGGTGGAATCGTCCGACCGGATCGAATTGGCAAGCGTCGTGCGCGCGTGGGCGAGCGCGATGTGGCGAAACTTCTCATCGCCTGTTTCCCGGCTCGCCCAATAGAGCAGCGGCAGGTTCAACAGACAGTCGATGATGTAGCGATACTCGTCGGCCACGCCCTTTCGGCCCCAGGCCTGGATGAACTGCCCGACCGGCTGGAAGCGTTCGATCAGCTGATCGGCAGCCAGCAGGGCAGCCTTGCGGCCGTCGGGATCGCCGACGAGCTTCCAGGCCGCGATGCAGGACGGAGAAAATAAGAAGCCCATGTCGTGGTGATCGGTCGCGACCCGGTTCTCGATGCGGTGCAGGAAACTCTGGACCTGGATCTGCGCGGCGTAGCGAAAGGTCCGCTCGCCGGTATGCTCGAAAGCGAGCCAGATCTCGCCTGGCCAGAAGCCGGCCGTCCACTGCTCGTTGGCGACGGCTGGATAGAAATTGCCGATGCTCGAATGGTTTTGGGCGGCGTAGGTGAATTGCGACAGGTTGCGCCGAACCTGGGCGACCGCATGATCCAGCGCGGCAGCGACCTCGGTCGCGGTGATCGGCTCGGGAGCGGCAGACGCCGGAGCATTCATGGCATTACCCCTTCAGTCCGGAGGAGGCAACGCCCTCCACGAAGAAGCGCTGCAGCGACAGGAAGACGATCAGCACAGGGATCAGCGCGACAACCGAGGCAGCCATGATCAACCCGTACTCGGCCGAATATTGCGAGATGAACATGCGCAGGCCGATCTGGATGGTCTTCAGCTCCGTCCTGGTGAGATAGATCATCGGGCCGAGAAAGTCGTTCCAGGTGGTGACGAAGGTGAAAATGACGAGCGTGGACAGCGCCGGCTTTGATAGCGGCAGCATGATCCGCGCCCAGATCTGATATTCGTTCATGCCGTCGATGCGCGCTGCCTCGCAAAGCTCGGTCGGGATCGACATGTAGAACTGTCGCATCAGGAACACACCGAAGGCGGTGAAGGCCTGGAGGCAGATCAGCGCCAAATGCGTATTGTTGAGGCCGAATTCGCGCATCAGCAGGAACTGCGGCACCATGTAGACCTGCCACGGCATCGCGATCGTGGCGAGGTAGCCGAGGAACAGCGTGTTCTTGTAGGGAAAGTTGAGCTTGGCGAACGCATAGGCCGCGAAGCTCGATGTCAGCAGCTGCAGCGCGGTGACGATGATGGTCAGCTTGGACGTGTTGTAGATGAACAACGCCAGCGGGATCTTCGTCCAGATGTCGACGTAGTTCTGCCATCGCGGTTCTGACGGAATCCATTGGATCGGAAAGATGAAGACGTCCCGGCTGAGCTTCAGCGACGCCGAGAGCATCCAGGCGAACGGCAGCAGCATGACCAGTGTGACGCCGACGATAACCACGTAGGTCAAGACGACCGACGGTGCGACCCGGTGCCCGGCGATACGCACGACTCAATCCTCCCGCTGCCGGCGGAACTGGACAATCGTCACGACCAGCACCAGGAAGAAGAGGACCAGCGCCACCATGCTGGCATAGCCGAGATCCCAGGAGATGAAGGCTTCATTGTAGATGTGGTAGACCAGAACCAGGGTCGACGCTCCGGGACCACCCTGTGTGATCATGTAGATCTGGTCGAAAACCTTGAAGGACTGGATTGTCAGCATCACGGTGACGAAGAAGGTTGTTGCCGCGAGCTGCGGCACCGTGACGTGGATGAATTGCTGCCAGGCATTGGCGCCATCAAGACGGGCTGCTTCGTAGAGTTCCGAATTGATACCCTGCAGGCCCGCGAGATAGATGACCATGTAATAGCCCATGCTCTTCCAGACACCGAAGAGGATGACGGTTATCATTGCCCAGTGGCGATCCGCGGCCCAGCCGGGCATGTTCTTCGGGTCAAGCCCCAGCGCGTAGAGCAGCATGTTGACCGGCCCCATCTCGGGGTTGAAGATCATATTCCAGACCACTGCGACCGCGACGAGCGACGCGACGTAGGGAAAGAACATCGCCGTCCGAAAGAAATCTCGCCCTGCGATCTTCTGGTTGAGAAGGACCGCAAGCCCCAGCGCACACACAAGCGTCGCCGGAACCGAGACCGCGGTATAGATGATCGTGTTCCAGAAGGCCGTGATGAAGGCCTTGTCATCGAAGAGACGCCAGAAATTGTCGAGCCCGGCGAACCTGATCGCATTGGAGCCATCCCAGCGCATGAACGCCAGCGCGAAAGCGAACAACACGGGCCCGAGCGTAAAGACAGCGAACCCGATGAAGTTCGGCGCGATGAAGGAATAGGCGACCAAGGCCTCGCGTCGTCTGCGCTGGCGTCGTGTCAGAGACTTGAAGCGAGGCCTCGGTGCCGCAGCCGCGGATGCGCCCCCGGGGGCCGCGACCGCATGTGATGAGGGCATGACTTCACCCACCGTTGACGCGCCTCGCCATTGCCTGTCAGGCAGCGTTCCGCTCCCTGCCTCCCATCGCGGACACGTAGCACATCTCGGGTATTGGTCAAACAAATTCTACATTCATAGTATGAATAATATGGCGACTGCAAAATACGTATGATAGGCAGCGCCCGGCCCGGACGCATGGCGATCTTCGGCAAGATAGCTACGCGAACAGCCAGCTCATTTCAGGCCGACCTCCCGCTCTCGGATCGCACGACCCACGGATGCGGCCACGCGTGACGCTTTTGCAAGGGAAGAGGCATGGAACTGGCATTGAAGATCGTGGACAGCCAAGGCTGCGTTCTGAGCCATGTCTCGGGCCAAGACGAGGTCGTTCTGGTCTATCGCGATGCCTATCGCGAGGGCGACTGCGTCTTGATCGAAAGCGCCAAGAGCGGCCATATCGTGCTCGCTCTCGATGAGGCAGTCGCTCCGGCCATGACCTATCTCAGGGCGCTATCGCATCGGTTCACAATACCGTTCGGCGAAAGGCGCCGCCCCTACTCCAAGAAGGCATTCGAGGGGGGCCTGCATCGGATCTACGTGCGCACCGCGCACGCTGACGAGATTGCCGCCCGGCGCAATCTGGCGCTAAACCCTTGGGACGACCATTCCAATCGCGCGCTTTTTCCGCATGCCAGCGCCAACGTCGAGACCCGCGGTGAAGCCGTCTTCGCCGCACGGAACGCGATCGATGGGGAGAAAGCCAATGACGATCACGGCTTCTGGCCCTACACCAGTTGGGGCATCAACCGCGATCCGAAGGCGTGTCTCACCATCAATTTCGGACGGGCCGTACAGGTCGACGAAGTCCTGCTCTATCTGAGGACGGACTTTCCGCATGATTCATGGTGGGAGCAGGCCAGTTTGACATTCTCCGACGGCGGGACTCTCTGCCTCCCCTTGCAAAAGTCCGGCAAGGCCCAGAGCTTCGCCGTTGGTCCGCGGACCATCGAGTGGATGCAACTGCACGACCTGATCAAGGCGGATGACCCATCGCCGTTTCCGGCGCTGACCCAGATCGAGGTCTGGGGACGGGACCTCGACGTCTGAGCTGCGCAGCGAGAACGCACGGGTGCCGCCGTCACGCAATGGGCAGACGAAGGTCGCGCAGCAGGTTGCGGTAGCGCGTCTGGCTTCCCCGCAGATGATCGCGCATCGCACTTCGAGCAGCCTCTTCGTTGGCATCCGAGATGGCCATCGCGATCGCTTCATGTTCCTTGTGGATCTTGCGGCGATAGGCGTCCTGCTCCGCCTCTTTGGCGGGCACTGCATGCGTCCGCGGAATCACGGCGCCGCCATGGGCTTCGAGCGCCTGGCGGAATAGCGGATTGTTGGTGGCATCGGCAATCGCCAGATGAAAGCGCATGTCAGCTTCCCGGATCGACTGCCCGCCCTCGATCCGGGCAAGGACCTCGCGATGACAGCGAAAGATCGCTTCCTCTTGTGCCGGAGACCTTCGCAGCGCCGCAAGCCCCGCCGCCTCGAGTTCCAGCGGGGTACGCACCTCGAGCACCTCCAGGTCGGAATAGACTCGCGCCCTGTCCACCTTACCCATGGACGCATTTGCGTCGGGGACGATCACGAATATGCCCGCGCCCTGGCGTACCTCGACCAATCCATCGGACCGCAGCGCGGCAACCGCCTCGCGCACGACCGTCCTGCTGACGCCATGCGCTTCGGTCAGTTCGATCTCGCTCGGCAGCTTGTCGCCGGGTCCGTACCGCCCGCTCGCAATCTCTTGCCGCAAGCTTTCACCGACCTGCGTCACCAGCGATCCGACACCCCGCGCGCGTTCTTTTGTCCGCATATTGCACCCAACAAAATGAACCGGGCTGACATAGTCAGCCTGCCAACATCAAATCATAACTCATCATACATGTATGATGAATTTGCGCGACTTTCAAGAAACAATTGGGGAATCTGCGGAAACCAGCGAGGCTTCAGAGATGAGCGCGGTCGGTAGCGTGACGTTCCCAGCAAGCGTTCAAGTAGACCGGCGGAGCGCACGACCCCGGACAGGAGCGTGCTCGGCGCATGGATAACGCTAAAAGGCATGAACCAAGCGAAGCCCGTCAAGAACGGCGGATGAGCGACTTGTCCGCCGCAGCTCAACGAGCGAAGGCGAAAAGCATGATCCGCCGCATTTGACCACCCAGGCAACAGCAGCCGGTTGCGCCTGACACCTTTCTCGACGAGAATGAAGCTGTCGGTCGTCGCGCCTACGATGCCCATGTCGGTGTGCGACATCGTCCAGCGCTGAACCACTCTGAACAGCACTCCTTATCCCACCACGCCGGCCGGCTGTCGCATGCTGGCGCACAACAGGCCCATACATCCGCGTGTCCTCGCCGCGCACCGCCAAGTCCCGCTCTCGCAAGACGCGCGTCAGGCAAAGCTGGAACGCCTTGCTCCGTCGCCTCAGCCGCTGGCGAGGCGCGCGCCTGGTGCGACGGACGCTGACCGCAGCACCACGGGCGGTTCGAATCGTTTGCCTCGCGGCGCTTGTCCTCGCGGCTTTCTCGCTGACAAACCTCGTCTATCACGTTATCCGCAAGCCGAGCGAGCTGCTCTTTTTCGTCGGCGGGGCGCTCGACAAGGAACCGATCGAAACGTGGCGGCGGTATGAACCGCTCTTCCACACCTATTCCACCAGTACGATCACGCCCGAGCTGCTCGCCGCGTTGGCGCAGGTCGAAAGCACCGGCAATCCGGTGGCACGCACCTACTGGCGCTGGCAGCTCACCTGGAATCCCTTCGCTATGTACAAGCCTGCCTCGAGCGCTGTGGGCATGTACCAGATGACCGATGCAGCTTACGCAGAGGCGGCACGCTACTGTATCCGAGGGAACGCTGTCGTAGATACCGACTGCGGGTTCACCGGCCTCTACACCCGCGCGGTCCCGAGCCATGCCATTGAGCTCGCGGCCGTGTACCTGGACCACAATGTCGCGGCGGTTCTTGCCCGCTCGCCCGACGCAGCGGCAAGCCCGCAGCAGAAACAGGATCTCGCCGCATTCATCCATCTCTGCGGCGCAGGTCCCGCCTCGGCCTTCGTGCACCGTGGTTTCCAGATGATGGCCGGCGAGCGCTGCGGCGATCACCTCGTCGCGGCATATCTCACCAAAGTCAATACGATGAAGCGGCAGTTTCTGCGCCTTGCCGCCAACGGGCGGAATTAGCGTCAAGTGGATGTGTTGTGCCAGCCCGCTCAAGCGGGCTGACGCGACCCGGATGGACCTCAGTTCGTCAGCGGATCGGGCCGAAACTGGATATGTACGGCGCGAGGCCTTGAGCCCTTGCCGCCTTCTTTGAGCCAGGGCGTGCGGTCGCCGTTCGTGCTCCACAACCCGCGGCCTTTCCACCCGCTGTTGGGATCGTCGATACGGCCGTCAAAACCCTTGGCATAGAAGCTGAGCGGATAGGGAATCCGGATCGTGATCATCTTGCCATCCTTCAGCGCCACGAAGCCGTCACCAAGATTTGCCGTGGACATCGGGATGTTCTCGCCAAGTCCGGACGTGTTGTGCTGGTCGACCCAGGTGTAATAGCTCGACTCGGCGCTGTTTTCGCCGATGCCGTCGAAGCCAGGGCCGGGATATTGATAGATGGTCCAGCCCTCGGGGCAATGATTGCCGGTGGCGGCCGGCCCATTGAGCGGGACTTTGCACTTGCGGCGGTCAAAGCTGCCGAGGTGACCACTCGACAACGACGCCCAGACCACGCCGTTCGTGTCGATATCGCCGCCACGGATTCCGAACGCCGGCGCGGGAACATTGTACACTTCCGACAACCCCGTAGCCGGGTCAAATCGCAGGAAGCCCGGCGGCCCACCGAAGATGCCGACGGTGTACCAGATCGAGCCGTCGACCGGTGACGGCATCACCGCGTAGGGCCCCGAACCCGGGACGATCCGCTTATCCTTTTTCGGATCGAGCGGAGCGTTGGGCTCGACATAATCGTCGCGCTTGCCGTTGCCATTGGTGTCGAGCACGAACGGCGACCAGCCTTGCGACTTCGCCGCATCGCCGGTTTCGTCGAACATTTTGGTGTTGATCCAACCGGCAACCGGACCGGTACCGCTGAGCCACAGCGTATCATTGGCGTCGTAGCCGAACTGCAGGTGATGGGTGGCAAAGCAGGTGTTGATGAAGCTGTACTTCATCGTCTTGGGATCGAGCATCGCCACCTGGCGCGCCGACTTCTCCAGCGGGAACAGCTTGGCCGACGGATGGTCGGAACCTTGCCTGCAGAACGCCGGGTTATCCATGCCGCGCACGGTGGCGGAGAGCCAGAGCCGGCCCTTCTCGTCGAACATGGAGTTGTGGTTGTTGGCTCGCGTATCCCAGAGCTTTTGCTCGCCCCAATAGGCCGACGGCTCCAGAGGCTTCACGCTGGCGGCGTGTCCAGGGCCCAGCGATTCCGGCATCTCAGGATCTGCGACCGGCATCTTGAAGAACGACACTTTATTCGTCTTCGGATCCAGGATCGGCATGTTGTCGGTCGAATATTCCGGCGAGCCGTAAAGCGGTCCATAGGCATTGACCGTCGGATTGCGCCGGTCTGATGAGATCAGATCGTGCAGGTATTTGTC
>Ga0307516_10002466_pt1 | contig 24714 bp, 24 predicted proteins | sample 19_EM_MG_FD_203310 | JGI IMG/M metagenome (GOLD analysis project Ga0307516, IMG submission 203310) | Populus trichocarpa ectomycorrhiza microbial communities from riparian zone in the Pacific Northwest, United States - 19_EM | ecosystem: Host-associated > Plants > Roots > Unclassified | place...
TACGCCGAGATCTCCTACAAGCCGTCGGGCAGAGCCCTACAATTCAGTATATTGTGCCCCTCCTGCCGACACCGGCTACACCTCTGCGGCACCCGATCGGGGACCTCAGGCAGAGCCCCTCTCCAAGTAGCACATCGGCCTCGCTGCTCTCCAGCCGTAAGGCGTGCGGTCTGAGGCCGCCGCTTTGTTTTCTTGAATAGCGGCGGCCGACACTCCCACAGAGCAGGATCCCCAGGAGGTGCCTGCAAGGCGCCTACATCGATAGGCGGTAGAGATTGGGAGTAAGTCGCAACCATTGCAGCAACGGTAAGGTTGTAAGGTATATAGTCTCGAGGGTTTCGTTGCGGTGAAGGGGCGCGGGGCCGGAACCGTTAGATCACGGCGACTGCGTGGCCACATGGAATATCGTGATACTGAAACCGCCCGCAGCTGCAGGTGCGTCGTAGCAAATCAACCTGGTACCATTTGCCAGAGTATGTGTGCACCGAGGCATTGTCGGCGTCGGTATAGCGAACATTTCAGACGAGAGCATGATCCATCGACTCTTGAAGTAGTTTCGTCGTGTGCTTTGTCAGTATGGCCCCTTTTTCGTCCTCTATCTTCGCCTCTTGGAGCCGCCGGAAACGTAGATCCATACACTTGGACCAAAGCGAATGCAGAAGATCGAGAACACACATGCGCTGTTCTTCCAGCATCCACTTGTTCATCACTTTGACGAGATTGGAAGTGTTATGGCCATATCTTTTTCCAAGTAAATACGGAGATGACCATAGGATGAGTGGAATATCCTCGAGATATTCCACAGCATTTGGAGAGGTATCGTGAAGGGCGGCAAAGCCTGCCTGAACCTTCTGCTCCGTCAGCGCGTGTCTGATCTGTTGATTGAATATCAACCGGGAGGGATGACTGTAGGTGTTCTGAAGGTTGCGGGAAATGTGTTCGACACACAAGGCGCGGTTGGCAAGTGGAATTTCATTGTCAGCTTTGAGTAGGCCCTTATCGCGGTCGCTTATCATCGTGGTGAGTGGGTTGTTGATGTTTGGTATAGCAGTATGAAGATGGGAGAGAAACCACCACCAGGATGATTCCGATTCTCCTTCCACAATAGCCCACGCAATCATCACTGCATGGTTGTTGGCATCGACTGACACCGCAAGGAGGACCGTCAAACTGAAAATCTCCTTCATAAAGGTGCCGTCGACGCAAAGGAGGGGACGACAATGATTGAACGCCTGGGTGCTTGCACTGGGGCAGACAAAAAGCCGATGGAATCGCTGCACACCTCTCACGTCGTGTGTAGTCAAGACCGCCGTGGCGTTGGCGTCTGCAGCACGGACTGCTCGGATGTACGCAGCCAGTTTCGCAAACTGGGCTGCTTGCGACTGGAGATCATCCCCAAGAGCAAGCTTTTTCGCCTTTTTCGCCGCTTCATAACCGATTACGACCCCGTGCTTATGCGCAACAGCGTCACTTATGTCATTCGGTTTCGTCGCTTTGGTGATCGTGATGGTACTTGGTAGAATTTCCTGCAGCCATGCTTGAGTAGAAGCAATGCTCCGTTGAACCGGTGCTGTGCCTACGCAAGTATGATCGTCTTCGATGACGATCACAGTCACGCATTCCTTCAATGTGGAAAACGTCGCATTCACCTTGAAGGGACATCCCTTCTCAGCGTGGACACAAACAACGTTGTTGCGTGTTTTGTCGGATTTTTTGAAGCGATAAGTGAATTTCCGAGGGTCAGAGACAGCCCACATTCGCATCGCAGTCTTGAAGGCGGGGAAGTCCTCAAATTGTTGACCAATATACAGAGATTTGATCTCTGGTAATGGTGGGGATGGAGAACGAGACATAATAGTGGAGGAGGATTGGTGGGCAGTCGGTCGGCGGGTGGTGGGTGAGGGGCAGACGGTCGGCGCCCGGCTGGATGTGGGAAGATGAAGTTGAATTCGATGAAGATTTTTCTTTTTCGGAGCCTCAGCTCCAGCCTCACCCACCTCTTAATTACTGCTTGGCAACCGAAGAATTATTTTCTTTTAGCGTGGTGCGGGCACCCTGTACCGATGGGGGTATTGTGTACCACTTTAGTAAAACGACGGGCATTGTGTACCTTTTCTCGTAAAATTATTCTTTCTTTTTTGCGGTCGCTGACGTGAGCGGTTCGCGGGAGATATGGTGTGCCACTGAGACGGTCAAGTCTTGGCAGAACTACAAATTGTCCAGGTGACGAATCCCGAGTGCACTGCAATGACCCTGCTTAATAATTCCCGCATACCAACCTGAACATCTAACTATCCTGCTACCACTCTACTTGATTCTTGATTTCCTGGGATCGCGTCATCGTAACTCGTTATAACGGTAGAAAGCCGCTCCCGATTCGAAGGTATTCAGATCACTTGGAGCCCCAGCCCAGGACTCCACAATCGCACGGTGGCAGCAGTTCTTACCTATGTCATTAGCACCACCGTCTCTACGGGGTGAATGGATCGCCGCTAGCATCGTAGTCCACATCGTTTCTAGTGCTGCACCGTCGGCCAATCGTCTAGTGCGCACGTTGCATCGTGTCCCCGGGGCGCCTCGCGATGGCGAGCCGGGCGTAGTTACGTCGGACTCGCCTTCTCCGGATGCGTAATCAGACGGCACCGACTGGATCAGCGGAAGCCGTATTCTGCAGCATTTTGCGAATGTCGACCGACGCATAGATAGAATTCCCGGGAAAGCCCAGTGTCCACTTGCGCGGGCGAGGCCACGCAATTTCCGCCGCTCGCTCGACAACCTCAGCGAAATCGAGCCTCCATTTGCACTCACAGCGGCACGTGTTATACCCCACATAGCGACCCCTCGTATGGTCATTATTCTCCTTGTAGCCAAGAGATGCTGATGCGCCGACGCCCCCGGGACGTCTAGATTCCACGAGCCGCTTCATTATTCATATCAATGAAAGTCGACACTACAAATGACTGGTGTCTGCTCCGGAGCCACTACGGCAATTAAGTCCGATCTACTCATTTGCGCGGGCGGACAATGAACGGAGAACGGCAAGGCTACGGAGTCTTCGAGTCTGCTGAATTGCGGAAGGCTCCCGCCGTCCCTAACTCTCGTGTATCGGCCGTTCTGTTCGGATTACTTCAGTGCGCGCACCAGAGCCGACAGAGCGTCCGGCTTAGTTGCCTATGCTATGTATGTCACTTGCGTAGGAGCGCCAAGTTGGTTGGCATCACCCCGACCTCCTCTATAGGAGGGAGTGATCCGCGCATGGCTTTGTAGCATTCTCCACTCAAATGGGTGCTGTGGCGATGTATGCGCAATCAATACAGGGCCCAAGACCGGGACCTCGTCGGAATTGGCATGAAGCAACGAAAGAAACACTGACACACTGTCCCCGGGAGAGACAGCCGGAGCGCTGACCACAACCGAACCTGACGTGGCGGGGCTGAGATCGCCGAATCCCATAGTGCAGAGTGCAGTTGATCTTGGACGGGCTGGCTCGGAGCCAATGATGGAGATGACGGTGGAGACGGCGGCCGAGAGTTGAGGATATGTTTATACACCGCCCCGCGCAGCCCGCCGTCAGTCAATCGTCTCACACCCAGAGCCTCCACCTCCATAGCGTCCTCCACAGTGCTCTCATTCCTTCCTTCGCCCATTCCGTCCGCAGCTCGTTCACTCAGTCCCTCTTCACAGCGTAGTGCCTCCCCTCACAACGCCTATCGCCTGCGCGGACACCACGCCCGCGATCGACAGCACGATGTCAAACAAATACATCCGAGGCGGCTGCAAGAAGGCGGTGGTGATATACGCGCGGGCGTCGACCGAGAGCGGCAACGTGGTGCATCCCTCCTCCTCCTCGTCCTCCGCGACTTTCCTTTTGCATCCACTGACTTCCCCAGGGCGGCGCGACCGCCGCGCGCTCCACCGCAGCGCTCCACGCTGCCATCCGCAACCGCATCGGCGCCGCCATCCTCTTCGGCGACATCCATAACCTAAAGCTCGACGGCGGGATCCCCGGCTAACCCGCAGGACCGCGTCATGGTAGTGTACAACCTCGCGCACTCCCCCTACACCTGCGGCTGTCAATTTCATTGCGTCCAAGCGCGGCGCTTGGGTCCGTTGAGGGATCGCGCGAGGTCGGCGGAGATGAAAATCAATGGGCGGAGGGGCCGGGCTGTGCGAGTTCGAAACGGGCTTCAGGTTTATCGTCGTTGCCGCCGTCATCGCTAACTGCTGTTGTACTGGCTACTCTTATGTGCGCTCTTGTACAAAAATAATTTGTGTTTCGAAACCGATGCTGCATATGGCATGCACCTACAAGCAGATGATATTTCGTGATACGTAGCGCCGCCGGTGCTGCTCCCGTTCACCACTCGCTTATGACCTCCCGGATGCGTCAAAATGAGAAAAGTTATGCATGAAACATTCGGTCAGAAAAAAAAGGCAAAATTGAAAACTCTCTGTCAGGGAATTGAACCCTGGTCTCCCGCGGACTATCATGTGACTGACAAGCGGAAATACTAACCACTATACTAACAGAGATAACTCTATAATCTATCTGTCGAAGCTGTATATGAAAGGTTGATTACGAAGACACTGCTACTGTGATTTCCTGGGAACCCAGGATCACGAAGACAGTCTTCACCAAAGACGATGTCTTGAGAGGGGATATCATTACAACCTGCGACCTCTTTTAGTACGACTGAGCACGGATGGAGCGGGGCAAGCGGCAGCCCGGTGGGGGGATTTCATTTGTCAGGATTGCGCGTTTGTTTGCTTGCGTACACCTGTTCTGCTGCTCGTTGCCGCCTTTTGTCTTTTCTATGCCGGCCACAGCCTACGGGCTCCAAGCCGTGTGAATAATATGTAACTACATAAATAAATAAGTCACTACTATCACTGGAATCGGTGGAGGTGAAACAGACAAATAATTTGATTGTTTGCAATGGAGAATCGAATGCCGCCACTGGCAAGATTCGCAACTAGAACAAGTGCTCGGGATCCGACTTGCCCACATCACCTCTCCAGTTATAGCGAGGCGGTTTCATACCAGCGCTCTCGGCAGGAGAAGAACCGCGCTCGGGTAGGCAACTGTCTTGTGTCGACGCAGTAGACAACCGGATTCGTCAGGAGCATCACGTCGCTGGACCAACCCCGAGCCGATGCTGCTTACGTCATCCAGCCGCTCCGCGCCTACCCCTTGACCGACAACAAGCGCATGCGACAGCAAGCCTCGCGGAAAGTCTTGCAGCTTCACCCGTACACGGCGCGAAACGGTTGTTTGCCCCAGAAGCACAATGCCGCGGAGGAGCCAATAGACAATCGCAGCTGGTCTCGCATGCGTGCATGCCCGTCGAGCCAATTACCCTGCGCCACATGCCATTGCGCGCACGGAGGGCATCCCGATGACCGTGGGGCAGTGCCCGAACGGAGAGAGTACTTCTTCCCCGGTATCGCCCGCATTCCTCACAACACTCCACCACCGACATCGCCATGTTTCCCTCGTTCACCACGCTGCCCCTCCCGCCCGCGTCGCTGATTGCGCTCGCGCCGCTCAACGCCATCGCTGCCCGCACAGCGCTCACCGGTACGTCGTCGTACCTGGACTGTCTAGTCCTCGCGCCGGGCCTACACACGCAGCAGACGGCACTCCGCACGAACGACGGCGAGCTGCCCGCGACCGCCGCGCTGACGACGGGGTACGTCTTCCGCGTCGAGAACCAGGCCACGGTCGCGTTCCTGCAGCGCGTCGGAGTGCCGGGCCAGCTAGTGAGCCTCACCGTTGCGCGGCCGGGCTCCGCCGGCGTCGGCCGCCTCGCCGAGCTCCTCTTCGGGGCCGCCTTCTGCCTCACCGTCGCCGCCGTCCTCGGCCTCGCCGCCGTCGGGGACTGGTGCGCGCTCGCCTGCATCGCCGCGCTCGCCGCCGCCCGCGCCGTCAACGTCACCGTCGTCAAAAGGCAGAGCAAGCTCGGCTGGAAGGGCGCCCCCGAGCCCGGCGTCCGCGGCGACCTGATAGTGCTCGTCTCGCAGGACAGGTGGATCCGCATCACCGGGCTCGTCGACGACATCAAGACGGTCACGTCCGGCCAATGGATGCGCAACCCGACCGACATCGAGGGCTTCGCCGTGTCCGCGGCTACGGTGCTAGTCTACGGAACAGCGGCAGTGATGGGCGCCGCGTCGCCGACCGGAAGCGCCGTCATCCTCGCTCTGCTCCTCGTCGAGGCGACGCTGCTGGGGCTCAGCAATTCCGTCGCGCAGAGGTGCGTCATGTTCGGCCGCGCCATCAGCACTGTCGGCAAGCCGAAGCCGTACCACAGGAGGACGGACCTCGTGCGGGAGCTCGTCGAGGAGACCGGCCGCGACGATTGGGCCATCGGCCTGGGCATGATGGTGCCGAAGGCGGGAGAGGCGAGGGGTGTTGTCCTGTAGAGCGGAGGAGAAGGCTTTGTGGAGCCTAGATTGAGCTGTAATGTCTGTATTTTGTTGCTTCATGATGCCTCGTCGCTCCTGACATTGGCGATCACTCGCCTGATGACCGCCGTGACATGCTTCACAATCGCTGTAGCCGGTTACACCCGCAAACGACGGGAAGTCGCGGGACCACTGCAAACGCGGCAGGTCTTGCCATTCACTCTCCCGTCGCACTGCAGGCACGAACCACGCTGCACCGGATGCCTACCTACATTGTCGGCGCAGTCAACACTAGTCACAGTGTTGTGTGTCTGTGCGGGGATAATGTCAACGTCGTGAACTTGAGAACTATTGGTCTTCCGTTACTACCAGCGGAGGCTCAGTCGCAAGTTTATTAGCGGCCACTCGGCGTGGGTTGGTCGCGTTTGAGAGCCGTTTCTTACGGCTGATGGGCGGGCGTGGCTTTCTCATCTGTCAAACGCTGTAAATGCTGCTGCAGAATACTCGCAGACTAGCCCCTAGTTAGAGCAAGCCTCATGTTCCGCTATGGCGTGGTTGCGGTGGCTTCCCGTCGGCAGCGGTGGTCCCGGCATTGAAGCCGGCCTATTATATCGAACTCGTGGATGGCGGACAAACAAACTCTGCAGAAGGAAGCAATCACACGTCCACGTTGAGTAGATCCCTAGGTGGTACTCTCCAGAGATAATGCAGGAAGGTGCAACAGACACTTGGATGGCTAAAGGTCAACGCAGTGGAACGACCGAGAGTGTGCAGGTAGGCGCACAGGATCAAACTGTACCGTCGTGTCCCATCGGCTGGCCTCCAGGTATTCTGTGTCGGTGACGGAAGCGTGGATAGATACCCTGCGTGGGGAGTCCACGCCCAACTAGCCGCCTGTGGAGCGGATTTTTTTTATAACTGGACTCTCCCCACACGGGGATAGGCTCTCTGGTTTTCCCAGCACTTTACACGGCCTGGAGCGTGAGGATCACAAGCTCATGCCCGCTTGATTCACGTCCCTCGGCCCGCGGCACTGGTGGCGGCAGAGCTAGATTATTGTGAGCGTTCCAAGCCACTTCCTCCGGTGAGTTCCTACTCAAAGGAAATGACACTCGAGCAAGAAAACGCCGTGCACCGAGTGACAGTCAATGCACGCTTTTGACTGACCTCGTCAGAGTTGAGCCACTTCTCAACTTTGGCCTGGAGCAGCTGTGCCACACCGGATAACGACTAGCGTGTATGTGGGTTCATAGATAGAGAATAGAGCGGCTGTCCAACCTCATCGCCCCTGTCGATAACAAACCCCGCGTTCAGTAGCCACCTCACCCTCACCCGCTCCCTTGACGCACTCGCTCCATTCTCCGATCATGGCGTCGCTGTCGTCGGTGCCGCCGGAAGTGCTGCAGGAGATCCTGTCTCACCTCCTGCCCGTGTCCGCGACAGAGCCGACCTCGCGGCACGCGTTCGTGTCGTTGTCCCTCACGAGCCGCTGGCTGCAGTCGGCGGTGGAGGGCTACAGCAAGCACCTGCTGTCGCGGCTTTCGGTGCGGTTCCCGTCGCCGCGCTCGCCGTTCCGGCCGCCGTACGTGCGCACGTACCTGCGGCACGCATCGGCGCACTGCCTCTTCTGCAACCGCGTCACGCTCTCCGTCGCGCGCGTGTTCAACGACATCCGCTGCTGCCGTGCCTGCAACACCAACTGGTCCGCGCTCACGCTGTCCGAATGCCGCACCGAGTGGCGCCTCCCCAAGGAGCTGCTGCTGCAGCGTTGCCAGTACGGCGAGTACACCGTCTGGGGCGTCAGGACCACAGTCTTCCTCGAGAGCGACGTCATGAAGCTCGCCCGCGAGGTCCATGGCGATCTCGACGCGTGGATCGAGAAGAGGACCGACAAGTGGAAGGAGAGGTATCGCAAAAGGAAAGGTACGTCGCCCACGAGCGGTCGCCCCCGGATGCAGCGATGCTGATGCCGTGGCCGTGGCCATGCTCGTAGCGGTGCGTAGCATTGCCCGTGCTCGCAAGCCCGGTGCCCAGTGAGGCTGCGTCGAGATTGTCTGTTGCGCGCGATCGTGGAGTTGTCTGGCGGTGGTTTGTTCTTCTACTGACGTGGTCTGGGTGGGACTTGGTGCAGTGCTACAGGATGAAAGTCGTTTCGTTGTCGTTCTTTAGGGAGCTCTTCAGCAGTCGGACAAGTCGCCGACGCGGGTCAGCTGGGGATCGTGGAGATCTGTGTTCCGTTTCGATCGCATCGGTCTTCTACTCTGTTTCTATTTCTACTTCTACTTGATATCGATCCATATTCACTGTGTCGTCGTGTCTCCGTAGCCGTTCGACCCCACTCTGCCAGACTATCTAGACATATCTAGCGGAACTATGACTACATAACCCCTGGCTGGCTCTGCCAGCCCCTGAACCCCGCAGGCACCTGCCCACCACGCCCTCAAAACCGAACCGTAATGCCTGTCGATGTGTTCGCGCGATTGGCTTTTCTGCTTCCATTCCACTCTTTTCCACACCAAGGCCCTGTCTGGTTCTACTGTATTTTGAGAACACACAAAACCGAGAAACCATCGGTTTGGAGTTAACATGAGCGTTTGGCCCCTGTGAATTGTTGGTTCGGGGGGATATCCCCGGATATTTTCCAAGCCGCATAATATTTTGAATATTTTGTCTGCGCCACAAGAAAAGAAAATCCACCGCCACCACTAGTATCTATCAATGAGTAAGTATACTCCACGAGGCTTTACCCCTGAATCAGCTCCACCACAGCTCCGCTGTCTGATCCAGTTACCCCATACCTCGGCGCAGAAAGGCTCCTTGCGGTCGCTACTCTTGTCGCTCAACACGGGAGTACGCTGTGCGGTAGAACGGGTTTGAACGCGAATCATTTGTCCGTACGTAACCAGCGGTCAACTTTCACATACAATCTTCGTCCTCGTGGGTTGAAGGCGATCATGTTCGGTGCGCCGGTGGCGTAGTGTGAAGGGGTTTCGAGTGGCGTACGAAGAAAATCGGTGATGCGTTGGGCTGTTTCTGGAAGATCGTCAACATATCGCTTCCCATCTAAACCTCTAGAACCAAAGCCGCCACAAGTGCGAGTTCCACGTCTTCGCTCCAGGTCGCTCGTGCTCCCGGGCACAACAGACCAGTTTGCGGCGACGATGCTGGCGGTAATGTTTGGGCGAAAGGAGGCTCTAGAGGGTCGTCTATTTCCGTAGAACCTTGTGCGTATCTAATTCCGAGGAGCTTCGCTGTGTAGCCGACGCTGCGTTGCTGTGTTGCTTATTGCGGTTGCTGTATATCCCCTCGTCGCGTCGCCTTGTGATTGTCGCTGTATTGCCCTCCCCCTGCCACTGCGACGCCGCTGGATAGGTGGATGGATGGATAGTTGGATAGATAGGTGAAAGGCTGTATGTCTGTATCGCTGCTGTGTAGCTGTACTGCTCGCATCTGGTGGTTCGACTGTCGTAGAGGAGGTTGGCAATTGGGGTTTTGCGTAATTGTTGTGGTGCGTTGCCATGTTGGGGCTTGGAGCTACCTAAAAGTACCGAAATTGTGCAATGTGTGTCGACTAGACTATTGTGTATTAGCGCCGTGCGCCAGACCTGAAGTAGTATAGTGTTTCTCAGCAATGCAACCTCACCTCATGAGCAGTGTCCAGCCAAGTTACAACCGGTCACCAAAGTACCGCAACGCGCCGACTACTGGTCCCGACCGTCCGTCAAACTGCTGGAGGGCTCAATGACACTCAGACGATACGAACAGACCAAGAGATACCTCCATATCTCCATGCCACTACCCTCCGAATGCAGACGAACCGAATTGGGCGGAATGCTTTCACCGCTCTCATCCCACCGGCTCAGCAATCTTTCAGCTCTGCAGCAGCCTTGACGCTCCGGCCGACCATTGCTACACCGCCTACATGGATAATGCCTTCACCGCAATCCCATTGCTGAGGTAGTTACGCAGCAGCGCTATCGGAGAATGTGGCACCACGCGACTCGATTCCGCAGAACTGCCAATTGAGATGAAGGTGGACCTAAAGCAGGCATGGAATACCCTTGATGGCTGCGTGGTGAAACCAATTGAGCCTGGCTGCAGTGCCAACGTTCGTTGCATCCGATGGGAGTAGAGTAATATTGTCCTCTTCCTCACAATGGTCCATCCATGGAACGAGGCCACACTCGAGCTGCCCCGAAAGCCACGAACGATCAGCAAGGCGCTGTTTAAACGTTATTCTTACTATTGTTGATGACTACGACAACCACATGAATGGTGTGGACCGAGCATACCAACGCCGAGCCGCTTACGCCGAGCCGCTTACACCACCCGCCAACGCACCCGACAGAACCGGTTGTGCCTATTCTTCTTTCTGCTCGACATCGCCAAAGAGCCCATGGGGCACTAAGGTACCGAGGAAGATGAGAGTATGCCGCACGTATGCGAAGGAGACGGGCCGTTTTGTATTTCATGCTAGGACTAAGGACTTGAATGGGCGCGTGCGATAGATGCAGCTAGGAGCAAGGCTGGTGGGAGACAAAAGCCAGTTACAATGAAGAAGCGTAGATGCATTGTATGTAGATTTCAGTTTAAAAAAGACTACCTAAGTCCGGCCAGCAAGCTCCAAAGCTGACGAAGTACGAGTGTACTAGATGCCAACCCGCCACAGCGCTTTGAGGGCCTGAGGGAGGAGAATGATGGGTTCAGGGAGATAGGTAAGTGGGGGCGCGGGGGCGCGGAGGGATCTGCATGATTTTGATATCACTCGACAGTATTAGTCACTAAGCCAGGCGCTAATGCACAATACACACTTTCCACCATTTTATTGCGAACCTTCAACTTCTCGCGAACCGACGGTTCGCAAACAAATCAGAGCTTACGCGCAGTGTGTAGGAGACCCAGGAATCATCAGATCACACTCACGTAGCTTAGGTATCTATATGCACGCACTGCCCAATAATATGTACTTTCTCTATGTGCGGTAGACTTGCGTGTGGTTGATACCGTGTGATGGGGTAGCGGCAGGAGCTGCTCCGGTGCAGCTAGAGCAGAGTGTGTCACTGCTTCATAAGGTGTCGATTTTGGCCTGCTTTTGGCCTCGGGTACAGCTATGTTCGTGTCAAAAATATGCGAAGATCCAGCACGGCGGTTGTCCGTGTACGATTCGGCATTATCGACGCTGCGTTTTGAGCCGTCAATGCTGCCGTAGTTGTTGTGGCTGGGGTCTCCGTGATGCTTAGAGTAGGCACATCGCTCTTGCGGGAGAGACGCCGCGGAGGAAGTGCACTTCAACCGACGAGTTGGCGAACGCCGCGGGTACTGTGGCGCAACCTGAGAGAATCTCTATCGCTCCGCACTTCACGGATGCATCGAGTACTGTCGTTCTAGCCGGCGGCGAGGAGAGGTAGCTCCAACGTGGGCTCGGCCTGGCGACGTGTGGCGGCACACATCGTCCCGTCGCTTGTAATCGCGAGGTTCCCCTAGCGCGTCGCGGCGCGCTCGCTCTCGTGGAAAAAAAATGTCGACGACAGTGTCGAGTGCGGACATGAGAGCCTGCGCACCGACACGCGAGTCTCGCAGTCGGATGTTGGGGCGGTCCGGCAGGCCATCTAGCCGGTTTGTACTGCGAGTTGGATGTTGAATATCCTCACTTTCATGGCAATCCGCGGAGCCGATGGCTCTCGCTACCCCTGTTGAAAGATGAGATCCAGAGAACACTGGCCTCCGTGACGGCCGATATCTTTCTCTTGGGAACACTCGTTTTTGTTCGCACCTGATCCTGCGTCGCCTTACCCAATCGGGTAATATACCCATTCCGCCGCAACCACGTTTCAGTACACAACTACATAGTGGCAATAGGAAGTTCTAACACTCCCATGTACGCTGGTTGCGGCTTCACGCGCCACTGGAGAGTCATGGGACGGCCAGGACGTCAGTGCGCGCACGGGTGCCGTGTGGCTGAATGCTTCGCATAGTGCTTGATGACGTTCCCGATGCCGCCAATGTCGTCTAGCACTGCAAGTCGATCTGTGCAAGGGGGAATACGGCACTTTTCCCCGTCACGTTTGCGTCCTTCATTCCACGGCAAGGCGGTGCTATTACATATCTACGGTACATACCAGTTCCATCCCGCCACAATCGCGGCCCGTCCCGTCGGCACGTACACACGCAATGTAGATATGTACATATGTACAATTCCCCGACAATCTGCGCACGGCGTGTCTCCGGTTCTGCGAACACGGAAATGGGCGTTGCCTGGCTCGCAGTGAGACGGTTGCGGGTGGGGGCGGGGATGGGGGGTAGAGAATCGTTGGTTGGCGGTTGCGGGCACTTATGTATAATCCCGGATAGGAGTACTCCCGCCCCCCACAAGCGGTTAGCGCCGCGCCTGGAAGTCTTGGCGCGCTCGTAGAGCGCTCGGCGCTTCGTCAATATCAGATTCAATAGTGTAAAAACCCCGAGCAGATGTCGTTAGTGTGCAGCCTGACGCCCCGTCTCTCCACCGTCATTTGTGCTTGGCATAATGAAATTGTCTCTGTCGTTCTCCTTTACTACCGGTTGACTTGGCCTTTGTGGGTGTTTCGTAAAGGCCTTGCGGTGCAGCTCAAAGGGCCAGTTCACTGCCCTTCTACTTACAAGCTTCTACCTCTCAACCTCCTAATTAGGTTACTTTCCATTACCGCCACCACGCTAACCTTAGGCGCACTAGCGCACATCACACCGCGCTAAACCCATGTTGAAGGAAGGACTCTTATCCGGAATTATACATACAGTCGTACCTCATGTCACCCGAAGAGAGAAGATCCTCACACTGACTCTAGCTAGTAGCTATGCGCGGCGCCACAATTCCATGTTTCGTGACGCGGCCCCGTGAAGGCGTACCCATGCGCTTACACTCCGCTGCGCGCACGCGCCCCGACGACGGCGATATCATTGGCGAAGTTGCCACTGGCACCTTTTCCGCCGTCGCCACTGCTCGTTCGATTCCGCAGGCGGGGCTGCAGGTTCAGAGACCGAGGGAGTTATTAATAGTCCCCTCCTGCATACAACTTCTTCCCGGGCGCTTGTGGCGAACGGTTCCGGCGCTTGATCCCCCCCAGGCTGCGAACACCGGGAGACTCGCCGCCGCATTCGTCCGCTGCTGCGAAAGTACATCTTCAGCCCGTGCGCCCGTCCTCAAAACCTCCCGCATCGCTCGCCCTCCGCCGGTGGTTCTCCCCGTGGCTCACGCAACGGAACCAGCGACCATGAACTACATGCCTTCTCGCGCCGCCTTTGTCGTCATCCGCATCGCCGGGTACACGTGGTACAAGACGTACCGCACGATCGAGATGCTGGCGGACTCGCCCAGTCCCGCGACCACCCGCTGGCTCGAGCACAAGCAGACGGAGCTGAACTTCGCGTCCCTGATCGTGAGTCCGTGACGGTGTGTGGAAGCGCGAGGGGTGCTGATGTGTGGGACAGGGCGGTCTCCTCGCGTCCGCCGTCACCGCGTCGCTGTCCTGGCCCGACATTCCAACCGGACACTGGCTCGTCCGCGCGTGCTGGTACGTCTCGCTGTGCATGGTCATCACGTCCGTGCTGGTCGCGTTCCAGCAGGTCGCCGGGCTCGGCGGCATCCTCGCGACGCGCGGCAGCCACTCGAGCCTGTACAGCGCGCTGCTGGACAGGAACGGCCGGCCGGACATCAAGACCGTCTTCGTGCTCCAGGTGCCCGTGCAGCTGCTGAGCTACTCCATCTTCTTCTATACGCTGGGACTGGCGGTGCATGTCATCCGGCCGCTCGGCAGCAGGGCATGGAGCGACAACGTGAAGGTCCGCTCGGCAGCCCCCCTCCAAGTGCTGAGCGTGGTGCTGACTCGCGCAGATCGCGATCTTCTACTCCGTTGGCCTCGTCGTCTCCGTCGCGCTGTTCATGGTCGGCAGCCACTACAGCCTGCAGCTGCTGGACAGCGCGCCCGATCTGCCGGCGAAGACCGCGGACGCCGTCCACGACGGCGAAGACAGCTTCTCGCGGCGGCCGACGTTCATGCATCGCGAGTCGGGGCTCGAGGACGGGGGCGGGGCCACGGATGCGCCGGCGGAGACGCAACAGCTCGCGGGCGGAATGGGAGGCTTGATGCTTCACGAGGTCGCCGAATGAAGGCGTCCGGACGCTGCTGGCGAGGAGGACGAATGCTGTGATGTGCACGCGGCACTATAATTGCCCCAAAGGGGCTCTATATCCGTGCTGGCCGTCTTCGATCGGGCCGCCGGACTTTCTTTTGTTTGGGACGGACGGACAGATGGATCGATTGTTAGAATAGTAGGATTGCTATGACTCTACGTCAGCCACTGCGCTGAGCTGTTTTCGCTTCGCTCTCTATTGTTTCCGGTGTGCGTACGTTTGCGGGTCCGGGTCTGTCACCCCGTCGATTGCCGCTTTTCTGCTCGAAGACCTTGTTCCATGTTCTCGCGATAACTACCGGATTTCCGACTGCGCGCTGCGCCTCTGCCGCCACAACTAACGGGTATGCGGGGAGTTACCGCGTTGCCGGAGGTAGATGCGGTTGCTGTCGCTGTTGTGCGGGAAAATGCAGTTGTCGCCAGGGAGGAAATATGCCTCAGAAGTCCGGTGCTGGTTCTGCGTCCAAACACCCAATCAAATCAGTCAGTCGGAATAGCTATCTGGTGAGTCGAGCGCGAGCTAGTTACCCCTGTCTTCACGTGCCCCGAGTTATCGCCAGATTTCACCTTCGCCGGCGCCCATCGTATCCGATCGTTCTCGCCACACCGCACGCATGCCACCTCCGCATCCGCAGCCGACATGACCCCGCCCTCCTCCTCGGCCGACCACGCGCGGCCTCCCGGATGCCACACGCTTCTGCTGCTACCGCTGCTACCGCTGCTTCTACTGCTATGTCACGCGACCACATCCGCGGCGATGACGCCGACGCGGATGCTCGCCCTCAGAGAGGAGGCGAGGGCGATGTTCCGCCACGGATGGGAGAGCTACTGGGAGATCGCGTTTCCCGAGGACGAGGTATGGCCGGGCGCGGCTGGCGGTCTACCGAGGCGCGAATTGACGGGCGAGTTCGTGCGCTGCAGGTCAAGCCGCTCACGTGCGTTCCGCACCACCGTGACCGCGCGAACCCGAAGGACATCGGCACGAATGACGCAATGGGCGAGTTCTCGCTGACCGCGATCGACGCGCTGAGCTCGATGGCCGTGATGGCGGCGAGTGACGACGTCGAGGCGCACCGGTTCTGGGAGACGGTGGAGGAGCTGGCGCGGATCTACTGGTGGGTCCTCCGCTGCTGCGTCGGCCGCGGGACGACTGACGTTGACAGGTACAACTCACCCAAAGACCGCGCGTCCGACAGGAAGAATGCGTCTTCGGCGTGGGGCCGGTTCCAGGGACGCCACAGGAACACGCGCGGGTTCGATATCGATGCCAAGGTGCAGGTGTTCGAGACGACGATCCGCGGGCTGGGCGGGCTGTTGTCGGCTCATCTGTTCGCGGCCGGGTCGCTGCCGGGGCTGTCGGGCGAAGGCCGCGGGATGCCGGGGACGGCGTTCGTCTACAACAACGAGCTGCTGCATCTGGCGGAGGATCTCGGCCGGCGGCTGCTCCCCGCGCTGACGAAATCGCCCACGGGAATACCGTACCCGCGCATCAACCTCCGCCACGGCCTTCCGCACGGCGTCAAGAACCCTCGCTACTACAACCGGGTCCTCGGCTGTCCGCAGTACCAGTCTGATCCCGAGAGCGGCCCGGAGCACTCGTCCGAGCGCTTCTGGCGACACCCACATCCAAAGTCGGTCAAGCGCGAGCGGCCGGATGAGGAGACCACCGAGACGTGCACTGCGGGCGCCGGCTCGCTCGTGCTGGAGTTCACGACGCTGTCGCGGCTGACCGGGGATCCGAGGTTCGAGGAGGCGGCGAAAAAGGCGTTCGACGCCATCTGGAGCCGGCGGTCGGCGATCGGCCTCGTTGGCGCTGGCGTCGATGCCGAGAGCGGGCTGTGGACGGGCGCGAACTCGGGGATCGGCGCGGGAGTCGACAGCTTCTTCGAGTACGCGTTCAAGAGCTATGTCCTGCTCGCCGGCAACCCCGACGAGGGCCACTTCCTGGAAGTGTGGGAGAAGGCGCGCGCCGCGCTCGAGCGACACGTTCTCGTGCGCGAACCGGCGACGTGGTGGAATAACGTGCACGTCAATACCGGTGTGGGCATCCAGGGCGGTGCGTGGATCGATTCGTTGGGCGGCTTTTTCGCTGGAACACTGTCGCAGGCTGGCGGCGCGTCGGCAGAGGACGACGCGCTGGACCTGGCTGTCAGGGGCAATCTCGTCTACTCCGCGCTGTGGAATCGCTACAATGCCCTTCCCGAACGGTTCAACACGAGGCTGTCCACGATCGAAGGCGGCCTCTCCTGGTATCCCGGCCGTCCCGAGTTTGTCGAGTCGACGTACTTGCTCTACCGCGCCACCAAAGACCCGTTCTGGCTGCATACCGGCGAGATGGCGATGCGCGATCTGAAGCGCAGGTGCTGGGCGAGATGCGGGTGGGCGGGCCTCCAGGATGTCCGCACCGGCGAGAGGCAGAACCGGATGGAGAGCTTCTGGCTGAGCGAGACGTGGAAGTATTTGTTTCTCCTGTTTGACGAAGGTATGTTGGTGCCTGTCCTCCTGCAGCGTGTTTGGCTGACGCTTCAGCGAATCCTTTGCACGCACTGGATGCGCCGTGGGTTTTCACTACGGAAGGGCATCCGGTCATCCTCCCTCGTCCATCCGGAACAACTCCCTCCTCTCCGCCACCTCCCCCGAGAACGTGTCGTGCTCCGCCGACTTCGTCCAGCTTTTTCTCCACCACTGCATCGCGTCCAGACCTATTCCACGCTGCGTACTTCACCAAACTGCACCTCTCGCAGATTCCCGACTCGACCATATCCTCTTCCGATCCAAGCGATCTTTACGTCTCACCTACCAACTCGACCTTCTATCCGTACACTCTTCCACTGCATCTGATCCAACCTAACGCCACCTGTGCCCCACTCCCCAGCCGCGACTCTCTAGAACTCTTCTTTCCCGAAGGCTTTGCAGCTCCCAACGCCATAGTCACCTCCACGATCCTCTCACGCTTCAGCCCAAAAATCCAGCGCGTCCCCAACGGTGTTCGGATCCTTTCGCTCGACGCGCTACGGCTCTCGCTCGTTGATTCGACCGACACCGATGTGCTCCGCATCAACAAGGTCAGCGGTATCCGTCTCGGCCGTGAAGAGCTCGTCTACATTTCTCGCGATCTCATCGACGGTATAAAAGACACCAATTTCGACGTCGTCCCGGACACCGAAGTCCTCGAACTGCATCTGACGTTCTACGCGGTTCCAGCGGCGCCGCATGGCAACATCCTCCAGGACCTCCTGAGCTTCCTTAACCCCGCCGCCTCCGCGTTTCTCACCCCGCAGAGCAAGGAGTCCGTCGTCGCAGCGGTTATATCCCGTGGCGAGGGCGCCGTCACGATATCGGACTTTGACGCTGCTGAGATCTACGTCTCCGCCTCGACAGCATGTTCTAAACCTCTTATGTACACAGCTCCGATCATTGTTGTGAAGCGCGGCGGCTGCACCTTCGCCGACAAGATCGCCAACATCCCGGACGACCCGGTCGTTCGCCTCGTCGTCGTTGAGGACTTCCTCGCCGGCACCGGGGTCGTCGGCGTCGTCGCACCTGTTGTCGACGGGATCCAGCGGAACGACCGCGGGCGCAGGACGAACCTGGTGGGGCTGGTCATGGTCAGGAGCGGCGTCAGGTGGTGGGAGGTCGAGAGAGTGGCGGTCCGCAAGAGGGTTGGTGTCAGGGTGCAGGGCAGGGAGGTGAGCGGGCTCGTGGTCGATTAGATTGTAGATGTGTTGTTTTTGGTTAGCCTATGGGAACGCCATGTAACGGATTATATGATCCGATGTACACGATTCTCTTTTTCTCCCCCCGTAGGTACAAGGCCTGTGGTCAGCGCACCGTTGATGACCTCCGTGGTGGAGCTGGTGGCATCTGGGTATTGTTTGATGCGGGCGGCTACATAGCTCGCAAATGCACGCTGCGTTCGGTCAATAGTAGCATATCGAGGATATAATATATCTAGCTTTGCATACGGTCACCCTCAGCACTCCGCGCGACGAACAGTGTTTGCTAGCCGGTAGTGAGCAAAAGGAAAGCCGGCAGCGGACACTGCAGTTCCATTCAAAACTTGGGATTGTTTAGCGAACACTCCCCATTCATCCATCCATCGCTCCCGACGAACGGCCCCGTCCGAGCATACCTACCAGATATGAACATAGCTAGAAGTAGCCAGACCCGTAATCGCGGCAAGTACCTGGTCGGCCGGGGAGATGCCCGCACGGTGGCCCTTTCCATACCTAGTAGGGCCCTGGAATCCGGGAGTCGGTATAGGCAACTATGCGGACGTTGGTCGGAGGTGTGTACGTGCGTTGGCAAACATACGTCCCTCAACACACTCTCTCGTGCTCGCCAACGCCTGGGCGGAGGGCAAAGGGGGGAGCTTTGAGCTTGCCGCCTCCGTGCGGACAGCGAACGGGAAACCTGGCCAGCGTGTACCTCGTCATGATCTACCCAGGTCGCACACAAGTATAGTCTGCATCGGCTTGATTTTATTTAGACCGACCAGCCCTTAGTCTGAATCGGCTTAATTTTATTTAGACAGACCAACCGTTGGTCGGGTCGGGGTCTTGGCAGACCGATTTAGACCAGTCTGCCGACGTGTCTGGTCTATGTCGAACACTGCTTGGATCTCGATCTCGACCTTGTTCTCGTCCTTGTCCTTGCTCTCGTCCTTGCTCTCGTCTTTGCTCTCGTCCTTACTCGTCATTGTGTTCGTCCTTGCCTAGTCCTTGGCCTGGGTATCAATTTTCGCTGATGCATAATCGAATATGCGAGACTGGAGCAGTCCATCCGTGACAGCTGTTAAAACAGCGCCGTCACACCTATTTCCTATGTCCAATGGGATAGATTATATGTGGTGGCGCGGAGGAACTCATGGCGGCGCAACCCAGGATGGTTATCGGAGGAATGACTGCACCGACTGTCTCCTCTGTACTATTATTGTCATTTCCTCAGACGGATATATGTAGCTTATCATTTTCCTATATCCTGATATACGAAAGAGGTGTATAGTATTCGCACTCGAGGAATCGCTACGGCATGAGTCCAGGCACAGAAGGTTGTTGGCTCCCCGACGAGATTGGGCGGAGACTCACGAATGCTCTCGCCTACACTGGGAGGACGGAAAGCACAATCTTGCTTGAGGAACTGGAGATCCTCGATGCGGAGTTGCTACAGGAGGAGGAGGCTGGGGCTAAGGCTGAGGCAGAGAGGGGTCGCGGACTTACCATGTTTACAGACGGGTCACGGCTAGACAGTGGCGCTGCTGGCTATGCAGTTGTATGGAAGAACGGCCAGACCTGGAAGGGTATCAAAACCCACATGGGCTACAACCAGGAGGCCTATGACGCGGAGTGTGCCGCCCTAGTCCACGCACTGGAATCGGCCTCAAGAAACACGACTCCGGAGCGTGTCACAATCTTCACCGACGCCCAAGCCGCCATCAGACGGATGGCCTCGGAGGAGCTCGGCCCCGGTCAGCAGTACGCACTCCAGGCAAGAAAGCACATCGCTACGCTGCGAAGGGCCCGGCCCGGCATCACCATTGAGATCCGCTGGTGCCCAGCCCACAAGGGTATTGCCGGCAACCAAACTGCCGACGAGTGGGCGAAGGTTGCGGCAGAGAAGCCCGACACCCATGGGGGGGGGACATCAATTTTATTTCGCATCTATAAGCCTGTACAAAACTACGGCGAAGACCAACAACGACACCAACCCTCATCCGTCCGCGAGTCTAGCTATGCGGCTATCCCTTTGGCCCTACTGGCCCTCTCACCACCCACACTCCTACTGCAAATTGCCACCATCTCTCGCTCCCTCTACCAATCTCACTTCCCCCTCCAGCACCTTGTCATCTGCTCCACAGACCCATCGCTTCCTTCCTCCCATTCCTCTTCTCTGGGCTTTCGGCCTACATTGGTTGTCTCCAGGAATGTGAGGATTGCATCGGTGCAACGTTCATCTGCGAAAAGATCGGCAATTCGGAACCGATCGCGTCCACGCTTTGTTTGTACTCTGACTTCCTTCCAAAGCACTTTTTGCTGTCGGCGCCATGCAGTGCAAACCTTGAACAGATGTTCCAGTGTTTGTGTCGCCCCTGGTTGGTGACACCAGGCAACACGTTTCATCTTCTCGGCTTCCGATCCATTTCAGGTACATACCAGTCAGTGCATGTCCGGTCTTCAGCTGGTAGTACCGGGATGCTGTATTCGACACCCATGGGGTGGAATGGCTGAACCACTCGGATCGGGCAGAGGCGCGTACAATGCCGCTCCCGAGGTCGCTTGCAAACCTCAAGCGGGAGATCTCCGAGAAGAAGTGGGCGGAAGCCCGGCAATGGGCGGGAGGCGAGACATCCAAGACGGGGTACCGCATGCCAAAGAGCCAGAGGCCCAATGGCACGGTGGCCGGTAGCACCAAGAGGCTCGCCTCAAGATACTACCAGCTAAAGACAGGGCACGCCCGCACCGGACAGTACCTGCACTGGGCGAAGGTTTGCCCCACTGCCCAATGCTGGTGGTGCCAGTGCCCCTCGCAAACGAGAGACCACCTCTTCAAGGTGTGCCCGCAATGGAAAATGCAACAGAAGATTCTGTGGGCGGAGGTGCAGAAGGAGACCGGGAGGTGGAAGAGCCAGTGGAAGATCCGGGATCTACTCGCCGATGAGAGATGCGGGCAGGCGGTGCTGGACTTCCTCTCGACTACGGACGTGGGGGGGCTAGTGCCACCTCTAGAAGAGAGCGATGCCGCAAGCGAGGCGTCAGAGTGGGAGCTCCGAGAGCGTCGGGAGCGGGCAGAAGAGCGGGAGGCGGAGGCGGAGGTGCTGGGTGCCGTGGACGAGAGGGGTGCGGGGAGGAACTTCCGCTGTTCCTGCCCACCCCCGTAGTTAATGGCATCGGCGGGCGAGGAGTAGGATACGAGCTGCGCTTTTCTTCCGTTCTTTCCTTGGGTTTTTCCTTTGTTGATTCCCTTGAGGAGTATCTACTTTTTCTTGGGACAGGCCTGGGCGGAGGGCAAAAAGGGGAGCTTGCACGTGACGCCAGCGCGCGGACTGCGGACAGGAAAACTGGGCAAAATGTACGCCGCCACGATCTATATAGGTCGCATGCGAGTATGAATAAACAAAAAAAAAAAGCTACGGCGTAAGTCACGTTTCAATCCCTGCATCGAATCTCCTAGTTACCAAATGACCACACTTCCGCAGTTGGCTCAACTTCAATAGCCTCGTTGATACCACGAAGTTGGGCTCGGTAACTCTGTAGACGTGCGATGTGCTCCCCGATATTTTCTCTTGAGTTAGGGTGAGCACTGGTAAATTTGCTGAGAACGGGCTGGACCTAAATGTTAGGTATGCAGGTGTTAGGGGTGCAGCCGTAGGGTGTCACTTCCAATAGCTCCCGAGCTCTCTCCCGGAAGCCGTGATGTCTCCCGTTGGCGGGCAATCTTCTTTTCCGGTAACGATCTCGAAGCGTCAGCAATCACATGTCGTAGCTGAACTTGGGTGATTGGCTTGCATGTTTTTTTTTGTTTAATCATTGCTCGCATGCGACCTATTTAGATTATGGCGAGATTACGTACAGTCCGGTTTCCTCTCCGTTGTCCGCGCGGTGGCGGCACATTGCAAGCTCCCCTTTGCCCTCCGCCCAGGCCTGTCCCAGGAAGATGTGGCGCGCACCAAAGGAATTACAAAGGAGCGGAAAGCGAGCGTGAAAGATAAAAGCGAGGAACAAAGGAAAAGCACCGCCCGGCCCCTTATGCCGTTCCCGCAGACGCCATGAAGTCTGGCGTGGGTAGGAATAGTGGTGGTCCCCCTCCGGCGTCCGGTTCCTCCATCCACTCCCACAGCTCTGCCTCGGACACCTCACTCACGGCGTCTCCCTCCTCAGCCGGCGCCCGCCTTCCCACATCCGCAGAGGAGAGGAAGTCTAGTACCGCCCGGCTGCGCCTCATCCGCAAGGAGGTCCCGGATCTTCCACTTATCCTTTTACCTCCCAGTCTCCTTCCGCACCTCCGCCCACAGGATCTTCTGCCGGGCCTTCCACTCGGGACACACCTTGAAGAGGTGCTCCCGGGTCTGAGCCGGTTCTTCGTCCAATTGAGGTACTGTCCGGATAGACAGTGCCCCGTCTTGACCTGGTAGAACCGTTGGCTTTGTATGGTGGTGGGTGAGTAGATGGCGACTGAGCGGCAGTACGATATTGCTTCGTCCTGTCAGCAGTGCTCGGTTCTGACAATGCTTAATTTCGTTCATGGAAATCTCGTGGCGAGACTTAGATAATCGGGCCCCAAATTCGCCCGAGTATCCCCGACCACCCGACGCCCACCCCCCCCCCCCCCCCCCCCCCCCCCCCCCGGCTTACCTTTGGCTCCCTGCGACCTACTTTTGACTCGAGTTGATGGTGATTTGACGGGTTTTAATGGAATGGTTATGGCCGTCCGTACACTCTTGAGACGACGCTTCAGCGAGGGGAAGCTTTTTAGGTACGACGAAGTAGATCACGAGCGGGAGAGAGAGGATTGTGGAGAGAGTTGATCACGAGAGAGAGAAGATCGAGGAGAGAGACGTGACAACTTCTTGTTATTGTTGAGTGTATGGAAGAAGAAAAGAAGAAGAGAAGGAGAAAAGACGAAGACAGAGTATCTCGCTACTTCCAAGCTAATCCCTATTGGATCGCTTACCCCGCTCGCGCCGCCATGATCTATATAGGTCGCACGCGAGTATGAATAAACAAAAAAAAAAAAAAAGCTTACCCCGCTCACTCCTCCGGTGCCCGCTCAACTCTAGCCAGCGCAGCTCCGTACGCTATGTGGCGAGAAGCGTTTCCAAAGAGACAATGCAAAGAACAGAAATGCAAATACCGCAATCATCGTTGACCTCATTAAAAAACCTCTGTAGTGAAAACCCTGTAGGAAAAACATCTGACAGTAGGTAAAAGAGTATCAACTCACGCTTTCTTCCTGGCACCCCCTCCTTCTTCCCGGAGTCTCACCCCCCTTTTCCTTCCCAGAATCTCACCCCCCTTTCCTTCGCCGAGTTGTTCCCCACCTTCTTGGTGGCTTGCGTTAGGTGAGATGTTTTCGTTGTGATTGATAGGGTGCGGGAGATTGTTTGGGGACAGGTGGATGAGTTGCAGTAGCTGAGCGTGTCGGGGCGCTGCAAGTGGCTTGGTGAGCAGAGCGGCTGGATTCGCTGCAGATGTGACGTATTGGAAGTGGACCAATCCTTTCGTCTGCTCATCGTGCACATGGTGGTACTTAACGTCGATATGCTTGGACTTTTGCTTCACAACTCCGGAGGTGATGAGTTTGATCGCTCCTTGATTATCACATCCAATGGGTACCGGCCCCTTCGAGATACTGATCGACATCGTAGCTGCGATTTCTTCCAGGATGCGCCAGAACCAGAGGCTTTCTCGTATGGCATGCGAACTAGCAATGTACTCGGCTTCAAGAGTAAACAGCGCCACCACACTTTGAGACTTTACCTGCCAGTGAACCAATCCTGAAGTGACAAGTTCTGGTTTGTATCCATGTATCCAAGGCTAAAGACGCAGCCGCCAATCGATTTTCATGACTTGGACATCGCCATCGAGATCCGGTGGTGCCTGGCGCACAATGGAGTCTTAGGGGATGAGAAGGCGGACGAATGGGTCAAGCTTGCGGCGGAGGCCTGACTCCCGCGGGGTTGGATGGTTGGGCTACTCGGACTGGACTGGGGGGCTCCCGATGCCGCCCCCTAGATCCCTCGCACATCTGAAGAGAGAGATCTCGGAGAAGAAGTGGGCGGAAGCCCGGCGATGGTCTGGAGGCCAGACCTCCAAGAAGGAGTACAGGATGCCGAAGACCCCGAGGCCAGATGGCACGGTGGCTGGGAGCTCCACTAGGGTTGTCTCGAGGTTCTACCAGGTGAAGACAGGTCACTGCCATTCCGGGCAGCACACCTAGCGGACAAAGGATCGGCGCAGCAGGAGATCCTGTGGGCAGAGGTGTTGAAGGAGACCTGGAGGAGCAACAAGTGGTGGAGGGTGCGAGTCCTCCTTGCCGATGGGGGGTGCAGTCAGTCGGTCCCAGACTTCCTCTCCACTATGGATGGGTCCCGGCTGGGGAAGATGTGTGTGTGGGGGGGGGGGGGGGGGGGGGGCCAGGTGTGGG